>Ga0210384_10000497_pt1 | contig 59960 bp, 50 predicted proteins | sample IncBWH2MmetaG_FD_160574 | JGI IMG/M metagenome (GOLD analysis project Ga0210384, IMG submission 160574) | Forest soil microbial communities from Barre Woods Harvard Forest LTER site, Petersham, Massachusetts, United States - Inc-BW-H-2-M | ecosystem: Environmental > Terrestrial > Soil >...
ACCCGTCATAGCCATACTCCTTGTAGCGCCAGTGCCACCGCCGCATCTGTCGGTCGGTGATCCCGATGATCTCGGCTGCTTGCCACCAGGTAATCTTCTTCGCCAAAGCTCGCAAGATCACTTCTTGAATCTTCATCGTCCGCTCCAGGGCGGCCATCGGGTAGCAGTTCATGCATGCATTTTGCTCCCTGGCCGCTTCTACGAAAGCGGACATATCGTGTGCTAATTAGACCGGACACATCGTGTGCTAACGACAGGGTTCCGCGAGCGGCTTGACTTGCGCTGAGGTGCACGCTAACCTCCCGCCCCGGCACTCCTACCCATTCAGATGATCGGTAAAACTGTCTCGCACTACACCATCCTTGAAAAGCTTGGCGGCGGTGGCATGGGTGTGGTGTACAAGGCCGAAGACACGAAACTCGGCCGTATGGTGGCGTTGAAATTCCTGCCCGAAGGGTTTTCCCGGGATCCGGCGACACTGGAACGATTCCAAAGAGAAGCGCGCGCGGCATCGGCGCTGAATCATCCGAACATCTGCACGATCTACGAAATTGATATGGCGAGCGTGGATGGGGAACAGGTGCCGTTGATCGCCATGGAAATGCTCGAAGGGCAGACGCTCAAACATCGCATCACCGAGAAACCACTCACCTTCGACCAGGTCCTCGACCTCGGAATTCAGATTGCGGATGCGCTCGAGGCGGCGCACGCGAAGGGAATTATTCACCGCGACATCAAGCCTGCAAATATTTTCGTAACCAAGAGGCTGCAGGCCAAGGTGCTCGATTTCGGTTTGGCCAAACTAGCACCGCAACGAGTGGGCGTGGGCGCCGGGTCTTCCGCCATGCCGACGGTGGCAAACGAGGTGCTGCTGACAAGCCCGGGAACAGCGCTGGGAACGGTGGCGTACATGTCGCCCGAACAAGTGCGAGGCGATGAATTGGACGCACGGTCAGACCTTTTCAGTTTCGGCGCGGTTCTATATGAGATGGCCACGGGGCGGCAGGCATTTACCGGAAATACCTCCGGAGTAATCTCGGAATCCATCCTAAACCGCGCCCCCGCGCCGCCTTCGCGGGTGAATCCAGACTTGCCTGCTGAATTCGAAATCATTCTGGCGAAGACACTCGAGAAAGATCGCGAGATGCGCTGCCAAACGCCGGCGGAGCTGCGCGCAGATTTGAAACGGTTGAAACGCGAGACGGAATCGGGCCGCACTGCGCCTGGTTCCGGCTTTTCCGGCGCCATAAAAACAGTTCCCGGCGCGAAAGCCTCGCCCAGACGCGCATGGATTCCCACAGCAGCCGCGGCAGGGATCGCTCTGGTGGCAGGACTGGCCGGCGGGACCTTTGTCGGCAAGCGACAATCGCAGGCAGCACAGCCGCTTTATCATCAGCTTACCTATCGCCGGGGCACGGTCTATTCCGCCCGGTTCGCGCCCGATGGGCAAACGGTCATTTACAGCGCTGCATGGGACGGCAAACCTCAGGACCTCTATTCGTCGCGTGCGGGCAGCCCGGAATATACTTCGCTGAATGTTTCGGGCGCCCAGTTGCTGGCAATGTCGGCCACTGGCGAGATGGCCGTAGCGCTACACAGCCGTTTCGGAGCTTTCCAGCAATTTGGAACTTTGGCGCGCATCTCGCTGGCAGGCGGCGCTCCCCGCGAAATTTTGGAGAATGTGAATTGGGCGGACTGGTCCAAGGACGGGTCCAGCCTGGTCATTGCAAACGGGCAGAGCGGCACCGGACGACTCCAGTATCCGATCGGGAAGGAAATTTATAAGACACCCGGTTGGATTGGAGACGTGCGTCTCTCACCGAAGGGCGATCTCATCGCCTTTCTGCGCCATCCCATCCTGGCAGACGACGGCGGCTCGGTCGACGTGGTGGACATGGCCGGAAATGCCAGAACACTTTCCGGAGATTGGATCAGTGTCGAGGGCTTGGCGTGGTCTCCCCCGGGCGATGAAGTGTGGTTCACCGCAACGAAGGCGGGCCTGGGACGAGCGGTTTATGCCGTCACTCTTTCGAAAACGGAGCGTCTGATCGCCCGGGTGCCCGCCACCTTGACCCTGCTCGATGTATCGCGGGATGGCCGAGCGCTGATTAAACGCGACACCTTCCGCGGCGAGGTCAAGGCATCCATCCAGGGAGAATCGCGGGAGCGGGAACTTTCCTGGTTTGACGCCTCTCTCCCGGCAGATCTTTCAAAAGACGGCCGCACTCTTCTGTTCGGCGAATACGGCGAAGCGGGCGGGTCAACGTACGGCGTCTACGTCAGAGCAACCGACGGTTCGCCGGCCGTGCGGCTGGGCGACGGCAACGCCCAGGCCCTGTCACCGGACGGGAATTGGGTACTATGCGCCACTCACGCGACGCCGGAACAGATGGTTCTCCTGCCCACGAAGGCCGGCCAGTCAAGGACCATCACGCACGACGAGATAGACCACGCCATCGGCAACTGGCTTCCCGACGGAAAACGAATCATCTTCGCGGGGAGCGAGCCGGGGCACGCCCCGCGTCTGTGGTTGCAGGATTTGGACGGCGGCAAGCCAAAGCCGATCGGCCCTGAGGGCGGAGTCTTATTCGCCGTGTTTATTTCACCGGACGGCAAGCAAGTGATCGGGCAGGCAGCGGACGGGAAACCCGCGCTGTTTCCCGTGGATGGTGGAGAGCCTAGAATCATCCCCGGTCATACAGCCGACGACCGCATCGTGGGATTCACCGGTGACGGTCGCAGCGTCTATATTCAAAACATCGCAGGGCTGCCGACGGTCGTGAGCGAACTCGATCTCGTGACCGGGAAAAGAAAAGTGTGGAAGCAATTCATGCCCGCCGATGCCGCTGGCGTGGACAGCCTTCAAAACTTCATAATTACGCAGGGCGGCAAATCCTACGTTTACTCCTTCACTCGCACCCTGTCGGACTTGTATATGGTCGAGGGCTTGAAGTAGTCCTGACCTTGCCTACCGTCGCGCGACACCGCAAAACCTCAACCAACCGCAAGATAAACGTAGCGAAGAACGAAAAGAAACGTGAGGATCCAGAGCAACGGGCTCACTTCGCGGTGTTTTCCGGCGGCAACTTTTATGACCGTGTAGGAGATCAGGCCGAGACTCAGGCCGGTGGCGATGCTGAAGGTGAGCGGCGTGGCCAACACGGTCGCGAACGCTGGGAAAGCGTCCGTGAAGTCGGACCAATTTACGCGGGCAATGGATTGTGTCATCAGCGCCCCGACCAGGAGCAGGGCGGGAGCGGTGGCAAATCCGGGGATGGCGGCGGCTACGGGCGAGAAAAATGTTGCCCCGAGGAAAAGTGCGGCAACGGCGACGTTGGCAAAGCCGGTGCGCGCTCCTGCGGCCACTCCGGCGGCGCTCTCAATGTAGCTGGTGACGGTTGAAGTGCCCGTGAGCGAGCCGAATAGAGTACCGACTGCGTCCGCTAGCAGCGCGCGGCCGACACGCGGGATTTTGCCGTCTTTCACGAAGCCGCCCTGCTCGCATACGCCGACCAGCGTGCCCACGTTGTCGAATAAATCCACGAATAGAAACGCGAAAATTATTTCCAGTAGGCCGAGGTGTATCGCTCCGCGCAGGTCGAGTTGCAGCAGCGTCGCTGACGGGTGCGGCAGCGAAACGAGCGCCGTTGGCCAGTGCGCCATGCCGCGAAAGATTCCGAGCACTGTAGTGCCGATGATTCCCAGAAGAATCGCGCCATTGATTTTTCGTGCCATCAGGATCAATGTCAGGACCAGACCGAAGCAGGCGGCTTGCACTTCCGGGTCGGAAAAGCTGCCCAGACCTACGAAGGTGGCCGAGTTTGCCACTACGAGCTTCGCGTTGCGTAATCCCACGAATGCGATGAACATCCCGATGCCGGCGGCCGTTGCGTGCTTGAGCGAGTCGGGGATGCCGTTCACGATCTGCTCGCGAATGCGCGTGACGGTGAGCACTAGGAACAAAACGCCGGAAATGAAAACCAGACCCAGCGCCGTGCGCCAGGGAATGTGCATGCCGAGGCAAACCGAGTAGGTGAAATAAGCGTTGAGCGACATTCCTGGAGCCAGCGCGATGGGATAGTTGGCGTAGACGCCCATGACGAGAGTGGCGGCCGCCGCCGAAATACAGGTGGCGAAGAGCACGCCTTCGGCAGGCATTCCGGCCTGGGCGAGAATCTGCGGGTTCACCACGATGATGTAGGCCATGGTCATGAATGTGGTGATGCCGCCGAGCAATTCGCGGCGCACGGTGGTGTGATTTTCGGTGAGATGGAAGAAGCGATCGAGTGAGCTGGCCAAGTAAGCCTCGGAGGAAGTTGACACTCTAGGGTGGGGACCGGCGCAAGTCAATCGCACGGAGTTCACAAACGCTCTGCACGGGAGCGCCCAGGCCCCTCGGACGTAAGAACGCCGAAAGAACGCCGGCGCTCGGATTATTGGACGCGCTGGATGTAACGGGCTTCGGAAGTGTCCACTTTTATTTTGTCGCCGGTGTTGACGAACGGCGGGACGTTGACAACCAGGCCGGTTTCGAGTTTTGCGGCTTTCATCACCGCGCTGGCGGTGGCTTTCTGGATGCTTTGTTCGGTCTCGACGACGGTGAGGTCAACCGTGTCGGGAACCAGCACGCCGATGGCTTTCTCGTCGTAATACTCTATTTTCACCGGGAGATTGGGGACCAGATAGTCCTTGGTCTCTCCGACGATATCGTCCTGCAATTGCAACTGCTCGTAATTCTCCGAGTTCATAAAGTGGTGGCCATCGCCATCGCTGTAGAGGTACTCGAACGCGACTTCATCCACCACCACTCTTTCGATAAATTCCTCAGCGCGGAAGCGGTAGTCGAGCATCGAGCCGGTGCGGAGGTTGCGCATCTTGGTGGCCATGGCGGCACGCTTATTGCCGGGGGTGCGGTGGTCTACACTGTAAACGGTGCAGAGGTCGCCGTCGTGCTTGATGATCATCCCGGCGCGCAGTAGTGTCGCCTTCAACGTGCTCATCTTTTGCTCCTGAATTCGCTGCTGGATTTCCCCGCGGAGGGGTCTTCAAGGGGCAGGCGATTCTTCGCCGAAGCCCTGCTCAACTGAACATCTTTTGCTGAGCGGAAACCAGGATTATAGCGGGCGGTGAGGGGATCGGTCAAACCGAGCATGGGGATTGCCCGGTCATCAGATTTTCTGCTTGGGAGGTTTGCGGCGCCGCTTCGCGTGCGACGCCTGGGCCGCCTGTTCTTCAGCGGTCACGCTGTGGGAGGTCGTCGGCCGGGTCAGGGTCTCGAGCGCAGCATCTGTGACGCGCTCGATGAGCCCTTTGACCGCGCCCTCAATCGCTTCGTGGAGTTGAGTATCAAGCTGGCGGCACATCCGTTCCATTTCCCTAGACACGGCCGCTTCCACGATCTTGTCCAGCGAGCGCAGGGAAGGGGCGGCACCAAGCGCATCGGTCTCGGGCTGGCCGGCGCCTGCAATCGAACTGCTACGGGTGGGCTCCGCCGGCTCGCCTGCTTTTGGGTACACCGGGATTACCAATTCCTCGTCTTCGGGATGGGGAAACCAATCCTTCGGTGGAGACTGGATGTCCCAGACGTTTCCAGGAACATCAAACTCAATTCCGATGAGATAAAGATTTCGGAAGGTACGCGGCCGCTGCACCCATACAACTCGGCCGCGGAGAATGCGCGGCGGCAGCTTCAAGTCGCGTTGCGGAATCTCCAATATGACGACGGAATTCTTCTGGACGTAATGCTTTGACTGGTACTGGCAGCCGTAACAGTTCACACCTACGGTGGTCGTGGATTCTTTGAACGCCTGACTCAGCGCATCCGTGCCACGGACCAGGATCCGGGCAACATAGTCCACACGCGTGCTGCGACGCTTGTCTGCTGCCGCCACAACGGATGAGTGGGACTCGGTCAGGGTCTGCTCCTGGGGTGAACTATCAACGCTAGCATCCCGGTCAGGCCAGGGACGGTGCGTCTTCCGCAGCTGTGCGAAAGGGTAAAGGCGACTGGCCGTATACCGTGCCAAGGAGGTGCAAGGGAAGTTGAAGTTAAAGCCGTGGACTACGGTTGCGCGTGAGCGCGCGCCTCGGCCATAATTTTTTCGATTTCGTCAATGGAGCGAGGGAGGCGGCGGGTGAGGAGTTCGTGGCCGTCCTTGGTGATGAGGACATCGTCCTCGATGCGGACACCGAGGTTTTCTTCCGGAATGTAAATCCCGGGTTCGTTGGTGATGGTCATGCCGGCCTGAAGCGGGCGCGTGTAATCGGTGGGATCGTGGACGTCGAGTCCCAACCCGTGGCCCAAACCATGGATGAAGTACTGAGCGAGTGAATTGCCGTGCAGGTCCTTGCCATGTGAGTTGATGTAATTTCGGGCGATTTGATCCAGCTCACCGGGCCGGATGCCGGGCTTGGTGGCGGCCAGCGCGTCGTCCTGCGCGCCGAGAACGATTTCGTAGATTTCGCGCTGGCGCGGCGTGAATTTGCCGTTGGCCGGAAGGGTGCGCGTGATGTCTGCCGCGTAACCGCCGTATTCGCCGGCGACGTCGAGGACCACGACATCGCCATCCTTGATTTCATTGTTCAGCGCATCGTAATGCAGGACGGTCGAATAAAAACCAGCGCCGACGATGGGCGAATAAGCTTCGCGTGAGCACCCGGCCCATTCGTGGATTTCCTTCATGCGCGCGGCTACCTGATATTCATACAGGCCGGGGCGCATCATCTTCATGGCCGCCAGGTGCGCGTCCACGGACGCATCCACCGCCTTTTGCAACAGCGCCAGCTCGCCCGCAGATTTCACCATGCGCATGGCCGTCAGCGCCGCCGTCAAATCCAGTATCCTTGCTCCGGGCAGCGCCTCTCGAACCCAGGCGCTGGAAGTGGCGAGGTGCGGAAAGCCGTTCTCGGGGCGGGAGGGTAGGGGCGTGTAAAAGTTCGGGAACGATTTCGACAGGCTCACCAGATCCGCTTGCAGACTTGCATAGGGCTTCACCGTCTGGAAGCCGGTTTTCTCCGCAACATTCGCATCGTCCGGGCCCAACTTCGGGCCTTCCCATCTGGCACGCCGGGGATCCCGGGGGGGCAAGTAGAGAATTTCGCTCGGACCTTCAGCTTTCTTGCCATTCGGTGAGTCGGGGATCAGCAGCAGTGCGGCGTCTGGCTCGTCGTAGCCCGAGAGGTAATAAAAGTTCTCTTCCTGGAAGAAAACCGCTACCTCGCCACCCTCCTGGCGGCTGGTGTAGCCGAAAAGCACAACGGGGCCGTCCAGTTGCGTGCGAAGCTTCTCGCGGCGCGCCTGATATTCCTGTTTCGGCTGCGGAAACCGCGCCTGCGCCAGATAACAGACCAACAACAACGCCAGAATCAGTGGCGAAACTCGGACGGCCAGTGGTCGAATCTTGATCATCGAACGCTCCTTAGACGTGGAGGACTCGAAAGCGGTAGCAAACGCCCGACTGCGGCCACTAGAAACCAGGGGCGCCGGTCGAGGCCGGGCGAACTTCGCCGGTTTCGACACCGAAGCGGAGGCGCTCGAAGTAGGTCTGCGCCAGGGACATCAGGCCGGTGTAGAGATAGCCCCAAACGAATAGCAGGAGGAATGGTATGGTGGCGTAATTTTCGTTCTGGAAGGCGTACGCGACGGTGGCCGCAAAATAGAGGCCCATGAACACTTCCAGGAAAGGCATCCACCCGGCGCTCTTGTGGTAGCTCTTCTTCACCCATTGACCGTGCTCTTGTGAGCCGGCGCCGACGCGATATTTCGGTGTGCGCACGAATTCTGATTTGACGCCGAAAATCGCTTCGAGCACGGCTAGGGCGTTACGCACAGAAAGGCCGATACCGACGGCCATCACAAACGGGAGATACAGAAAGGTGCGTTTCCAGGTCCTGGGGTACAAGGTGCGCTCGGCGGTGAGGTAGAAAGCAGAAATCGAGCAAGTGGAAGCGAGAAAGAGCGGCAAATCAATCAGCAGTACCTGGAGCCATCCCTGATAAAACCGCACGATCATGGCAGGCAGAAGAATAATGGAAAGAAAAACCATGAGCGGATAGCTGATATTTGCGGTCAGGTGGAAAACTGCCTCGGCCTTCACGGCACTGGGAAGATCGGCGCGCATCATGCGCGGAAGAATTTTCTTCGCCGTCTGCATCAGCCCCTTCGCCCAGCGCGCTTGCTGGGACTTGAACGCATTCATCTCCACGGGCAATTCGGAGGGGCAATCAATTTCCGGCAGGTAAACGAAATGCCAGCCGCGAAGCTGAGCGCGGTAAGAGAGGTCGGTGTCCTCGGTAAGTGTGTCGTGCTGCCAGCCGCCCGCATCATCTATCGCGGCGCGGCGCCAGATCCCGGCGGTGCCATTGAAATTGAAAAACAGGCCGCTGCGGAAACGCGCGGAATGCTCGACGACGAAGTGACCGTCGAGGAGAATGGCCTCCACTTCGGTGAGCGGCGAATAGTGGCGATTGATGTAGCTCCAGCGTGTTTGTGCCATGGCCAGCTTCGCGTCGGAAAAATACGGAATGGTGCGGCGGAGAAAATCCGCAGGGGGAATGAAATCGGCGTCGAAAATGGCAATAAACTCACCGGTCGCGAATTTCAGCCCCTCCTGGAGCGCGCCTGCTTTGAACCCTTCGCGATGGGCTCGATGGAGGTAGCTGATTGGCAAGCCGAGCGCCTGACAGCGTTCCACGCAATCACGCGCCACTTGCCGTGTCTCATCGGTCGAATCGTCGAGCACCTGGATATCCAGCAGCTCGCGCGGGTAATCAAATTGCGCGACGGATTCGATCAGGCGTTCGATCACGTAGCGCTCGTTGTAAATGGGGAGCTGCACGGTAACCTTGGGCCACACGGAAATTTCGGGGGGAGAACCGGCCACGCGTTTGCGATTCTTGTAGAAATTGTAGACCAGGGCGTAACGATGGATGCCGTAGGACGCCAGGATGGCCATCACAAAAAAGTACGGCAGCATCACTGCCAGGTCGAATCCATTTGGCTGCCATAGGCCGGTGAATGTCTTGTCGGTGATCTTGCTCCAATAATTGGACACCGGGCCGGGAGCCTGTGCGAGGTAGGTCGCGATGTTGTAAAGCCAGCTCAAAATTCACCTGCTTCAGGGGTGAGGCCACCTGCGAGTTCCTACGAACTGGCTCGGCAAGCAAATCATTATACGGCCGCACCGGACACTGTCAACGACTCTGGGGGTTAAACCGAAAGAGTCCTTCGTGAGTTTCAGATCATCGCGCCCTTTCGAGCGGTGCCGGACGAGGAGGTGGCCCCTTCGAGGCTGAACTAGGCCCCCTGAGGCATGGAGGTGTCTGTGCTACCATGTGCCGACCGGGTGGAACATCGACCCGCGGGAGATTCTTGAATGCAATCGCATCGTAGCCGGCTTCCTTTTGTCCTGCTTATCGTGCTGGGATTCGCGCTGGCGGGCGCGCAACTGCGGGTGGTCGCCAGCCGGCGGGTGACGCACGCCTCCAGCTCTACCCTCGCGCCCGAGCGCGGCTCGGACGACCCGCGGTTGGGAAAAGCATACAGGTTCGAGCGCGCCGGGTGGATTTACGTGCACCTCGAAGGCGCGCCGCACGACATCGGCTATCAGCACGGCTTCCTGCTGGCGCCGGAGATTTCAGACGCGTTTGCCTCCGTCAGCTTGAACATGACGCACTCGACGCAGCGCGACTGGGAATTTTTCCGCCGAGCCGCGCGCGAAATGCTGTGGCCGAAAATTGACCCGGAATTTCAAGCGGAACTGCAAGGAATTGTGGAGGGAATCCGGGCGCGCAAAGTCAATCTCGACCGCGACGATATCGTAGCCATGAACGCATTTGAAGAGCTGCCGGGATATTACGTGCCCTGGCTCAACGAACAAACCAAAGCCGCCGAGGCCCCGAAAATTCACAGCCCGGAGCACTGCAGCGCGTTCATCGCCACCGGCAGCTGGACGAAAGACCACCAGATCCTGATGGCTCACAACAACTGGACGAATTATGCGAACGGCGAGCGCTGGCGGATTATTTTCGACATCGTTCCCGACCAGGGGTATCGCATGCTGATGGATGGCTTCCCGGGCGTGATTGCGAGCGACGACGATTTTGGAGTGAACGCAGACGGTTTGATGATCACGGAGACGACGATTTCGAGTTTTCACGGCTGGGATCCCACCGGGAAACCGGAATTCGCCCGCGCGCGGAAAGCCATGCAATATGCCGGCTCGATTGATGACTACGTGAAAATCATGCTGGAGGGAAACAACGGCGGTTACGCAAACGACTGGCTGCTGGGCGACCGCAAGACCGGCGAGATCGCGCAATTCGAGCTGGGATTGAAGAAGACAAAGCTCTACCGCACAAAAGACGGCTATTTCATCGGCTCGAATTTTCCGAGCGATCCCGAAGTGATGAAGGAAGACACCACGTTTGACCCTACGAACCTGGCGAGTTCCCCAAACGCCCGGCGCGCGCGGTGGGAACAATTGATAAAACCGAGCAAGGGGATGCTCGACCTGACGCTCGCAGAAGCGTTCATCTCCGACCACTTCGATTCTTTTACGAAGAAGACGGAACCCAGCCGCCGAACGCTGTGCGGACACGGAGAAGTGGACGCCGGGGACGATTCGAATTTTGGCTCGAGCGCCTATGAGCCTTTGGGCGCAGTCCAGGGAAAAGTAACGGACAGCCGCTTGACGAAGGAGATGAGCTTCCTTGCGCGCGTGGGACATCCTTGCGGAACGAATTTTAACGCTGCCAAATTTATCAGTGAGCATCCGGACTACAGATGGATGTCGCCAATCTTGCGCGACATGAACGCGGGGCCGTGGACGCCGTTCCAGAGTCGGGAACAGGATCCCCAAGCTCCGAATCCGCCGGCTGGACTGACGGTAACGCCGTAAGGGATCGCTCGGGAGACTGTAAAGAGGCGAGACGGGAGAACGCATCTCGCCTCGTTTTTGTGCTAGCTCGGCTCTTCAACGCGCAGGTGATTCGTTACACCAAAAACTCCCGGGGATGCTGCAGTCCCCGCGATTGTGGTTGCGCCCGCTCTAGCGCCTCGACCAGCCGAGCCGGTCGCGCGATAGCCGAAATTCGACCCCGAAAGCATCGCCCCGGTTTTTCGTCCTTCTCCAAACGCTTGCCCTCGGGGCGCGAAAGTGCTGCTATCTGGATGGAAACAAGATGGATGCAGCGGCTGGAATTCGCACGTGGAAGATGCTAAAAAAACAGAAGCTTCTGAACGGGTGTGCCAGTGCCGGAAATTTGTAGTGCCAAAGGCTGCAAGATTGGAGTGCCGGCGGGACTTGCCGCCGAGCACATGTGCATCCTCCATTTCACGCTTTTCATTGAGCAGGAGTGCGCTGAAATGCGCCGCGAATCGGCGCTCGGAAAAAACAGCCACGAACGCCACAATGAATTCATGCAGAAAATCGCGGCGCGCGGCGGGACGCTGGTAGGCACTGCCACGAGCGGCTATCCGATGTCCGACGAAATCAAAGCCCGCATTCTGAGCACGCTTCTCACATTGATGAATTGTCGGGAAAACATTGATCGTGCCGTCATGCGGCAGTCTGCCGCCCGCCGCTTTGTCGGCTAGCGCTCCCTCGGAATTTCTGCCATTCCTTACGAGCTGATGTAACGGGCATAGAGCGAGCGCGCGATGGCGGGATCCTGCGTTCCTTTGACGATAGCGCGGCCATCGGCGAAAACCGTCATTTCATAGGGCGAAACGCGAAAGCGGAGAAGGAATTCGTTGCTGCGAACCTCGGCAGCGGAGGCGCTGGTCAGCCGACGGCGGAGTTCGCGAAGGTCCAGATTGCGGCTGCGTTCGTGAATCTGTACTGAATCGCGGCCGCACATGGTGATGTGCGGCTGCGCTTCGCCTTCGAGGTAGGTGAGGACGCGCCGGGCGCAGGCGCGGCATTCCGGATTGCGAGCCACGCGAACGGATTGAAACCTGCCGCTCCAAACATCGCAGGATACCAGGCGGCCGTGAAGCGCTTCCGGCTTTCCAGCAAGGATTTTTGTAGCTTCCGCCGCTTCGATGGAAGCAATCACGCCGGCAGCGGCGTTCAGCACGCCGGCAGTTTCGCAGGTATCCTCGGCGCCTAGCGCTCGGGATTTTTCCCCGCTTTCGAGCAGGCATGCAAGGCAGGCTGTCTCGCCCGGACGAATTGTCATGCTCACGCCGTAGCTGCCGACCACGGCGGCGTAAATCCAGGGGACGCCGAGAGAAATGGCCGCATCGTTGAGGAGCAAGCGCGTTTCGAAATTATCCGTGCCGTCGAGGATGACGGGGAAGCCGGAAAGAAGTTCCAGGGCGTTCTTCGGCGTTAGATCCGCAACGACGCCCTCCAGGCGAACTTCGGAATTGATTGCGCGCAGGCGGCGCTCCGCCGCGACGGCTTTTGGCAACGCCTCGCGGGCGTCGGCCTGTTCGAACAGACTCTGCCTTTGTAGATTCGAAGGTTCGACGAAGTCGCGATCTACGATCCGCAGGCGGCCCAGTCCCGCGCGCACCAGCAGGTTCGCCCCTACCGTGCCCAGGGCCCCGCAGCCCACCAGGACCGCGCTGGCGGCGAGGATTTTTTCCTGGCCTGTCTCGCCGATTCCGGAAAAAAGAATTTGGCGCGAGTATCTTTCCCGCTGTTCTGGATTCATCGCTTGTTTCCAAGTCTGAGCTTCATCATAGCGCCTTTTCGCGCTCGGCAGACAACGCGGCTGTGCTAACCTTTCTTCTTAACTTCTTGACGAATGAGAATTCCGCGGAAATCAACGATTTTGCAGGCTTTTGCTGCTGCTTGGGCTGCGGCCTGGGTGGCGGGAGGGCTCGCATACGCGCTCCTGGTTTCCCCCTCAGTCCAGGCGCAGGAAAATTCAATCGAAGGCCGTCGAGTGGCGGAAATCCACATCGTGGATGAAGCGGGAAAACCCATTTCCGGAAAACTGCCGGCGCCGGCACTGGAACCTGGTAAGCCCTTCGATTTTGCGGCCGAGCGTGCCAGCTTGCGTGCGCTCTATCTTACTGGAGATTACTCCGACATTCGCGTGACGGAGGAGCCCGAGGCAGACGGCTTGCGCGTGGATTTCATCGTGCGGCGAAATTATTACAACAACGTGGTGCGGATCGAAGGATTGAAAGAACCGCCCACGGAACCCGCTGCATTAGCTGCACTGCGCCTCCCCCTGGGGGAACCTTTTCGCGCGAGTTCTGTCCGCGAAGCGGTGCTCCGGCTAGAAGACGCGCTGCGGGCCGAAGGCTTGTATCTTGCGAAAGTGACTTGGGACCTGCTGCCACATGAAGATACGCGCCAGATGGACATCACCATTCATGTTGATTCCGGTCCGCGGGCGCTGGTCGGAGGCTTCGACTTTCAGAATCAGACGCCCTATCCGGAAAGCGAATTGCTCCATCGCTCAAGAATGAAGGACCACTCCCCATTGACGTCGGCACGAATTACGCACGCTTCGCAGCGGCTGAAGAAATACCTGGTGAACCAGGGATATCTCGGCGCGGGCGTGCTGATCACTCCCGGGCCTTACGAAGCGACTTCGAATCTGGCCCCCTTGCACTATGAGGTGACGGCGGGCCTACGCGTGCGTGTCGATGTGAGCGGCGCGCGGCTCAGCAAAGGCCGGCTGCGCAGACTACTCCCGATTTACGCGGAAGGCGCGGTGGACGAGGACCTGCTTCAAGAAGGCCGGCGGAATATCCGTGATTATCTTCAACGCGAAGGCTATTTCGATGCGGATGTCCAGGTGAACTCGCGTGAAGACCCCCAGAATTCCGAGCGCGTGATCAGCTACGAAATCGCGCGCGGCGATCGCTTCCGTCTCGCCGCCATCTCGTATGAGGGCAACAAATATTTTCGTAGCGATCTGCTTTCCGGCCGCCTGCAATTGCAGCCGGCCTCCTTTGCGTCTGCCGGTCATTTCAGCCAAAAAATCGTGCGCGACGACACCGAGTCGATTCGCGCCCTCTATGTTTCAAACGGCTTTCGGGATGTGCAGGTGACCGCGGCGGTGGATGACAACTACCGCGGGAAGAAAGGAAACCTGTTCGTCTCTTTCCACATTGTGGAAGGCGAGCAAACGCGCGTCGCCAGTTTGGAAATTGAAGGCAATCACGTGCTTAGCAGGGACACTTTGCTCGCCGTTGTCGGATCCACGGCCGGCCAGCCTTATTCGGAAGCGGACGTCGCAAGCGACCGAAACAATATCCTTGCGATGTACTACAACGAAGGATTTCCCGAAGCACATTTTCAAGAATCGACATTACCCACGGACGCGCCGTACCGCGTCAAGCTCCTCTATCAGGTGACCGAGGGCAGACGAATTGAAGTCTCCAAGGTGCTCCTCACCGGCTATCAGTTCACGCGCCCGGGACTGATTGCACGCGAAGTTCAAATCGAGGCAGGAGGACCGCTCCGCGAAGGTGAGGTGGTGGATACACAGCGGCGGCTTTACAACCTGGGCGTGTTTAACCGCGTGACCATCGCACCCCAAAATCCGAATGGAACGGACCCGGACAAGGTCATGGTCGTGGATACCGAAGAAGGAAAACGCTACACCATCGGCTACGGCGGAGGCTTCGAAGTCCAGCGGCTGGCCGGCGGCAGCAATGATCCGAACGGGACGACCATCGGCGCCAGCCCGCGTATCATATTTGAAATTGCGCGCTCCAACATGTTCGGCCGCGCGCAGACGCTATCGTTCAAAGTGCGCGCCAGCACGCTGCAATACCGCACGGTGCTGAGCTACACGGCCGATGATTTTCTGGCCAACAAGAAGCTGAGCCTTCAGTTGATCGGTTTCGCGGACAAAACACAGGATGTGAACACGTTTACGTCAACCCGCATTGAGGGCGCCTTGCAGTTGGTGCAGCGCCTTTCCCCCGGAAGCTCCCTGCTTTACCGGTATTTTTACCGGCGCGTGGAAGCTTCCCAGCTGCGAATTACTCCGGATGAAATTCCACTATTTAACCAGCCCACGTTGGCTTCTGGTTTCGGTCTTACGTACGCGCGCGAGCGCCGGGACAACCCCGCCGATGCCAAGCATGGCAGCTTCAATACGGCAGACGCGAGTGTGGTGCTGAAGGCCGTGGGGTCGAGCGCGAATTTTTACCGTTTCTTCGTCCAAAATTCCACCTACTACACCCTTGGCCGCGCGTTTGTTTTTGCGCGTTCTACACGTTTCGGTGTCGAGAAAACTTTTGCCGGCAGCCAAGAGGCCGACGTTCCCTTGCCGGAACGCTTCTTTGCCGGCGGCGGAGCCTCCATCCGTGGCTTCGGACTGAACCAAGCCGGGCCGCGTGATCCTGTGACGGGCTTCCCGGTCGGCGGGCTGGCGCTGCTGGCATTCAATCAGGAATTGCGTTTTCCCATGAGACTCCCGTTTGTGGGGAATCGTTTGGGCGGAACGGTGTTTTACGATGCGGGCAACGTGTTCACCGATGTCAGCCACATCTCCTTCGCCTGGAAACCCCCGGCGAACAATAATCTGGCTTACTTCTCGCACACCGTAGGATTCGGCGTGCGTTATCCCACACCCGTCGGCCCGGTGCGCGTGGACTTTGGGTATCAACTGAATCCCGCGGAGTATCAAGCGACCGTCCCGCCGGCTACAACGCCGCAGACGTTCACGCTGCCTCACTTTCAATTTTTCTTCAACATCGGAGCGATTTTCTGATGCGACGCGGGAGTATCCTCTTCGTACTCACAGCGGCGCTCCTGGCGTTCGAGGCAACGCCTGTCCACGCGCAATCGGCCTCGACTTCCCAAGGGACTCCGCCAACGGCCACGGGCCACGGGCAACCGATTGATGGCGTGGCGGCCCGGATCGAAGAGGACATACTGACTGAAAGTGAACTCAGAGAACTCCGAGCGTTCCAGCAGCTTGTCGACGGGCATGCGAAAACTCGAAGTGAATTGATCCGCGAACTGGCGGATCAGTGGATCGTGCGCGGCGAAGCCAATACCGCTAAATTCCCCCGGCCTTCGCCCGCCGATGTGGACCGCGCGTATTCGGAGCTGTTGAAGCAGTTCAAGTCGCCGGAAGAGTTTCAGACTCTCTGCGCGGCTGCCGGGGTGACGGAGGCAGGAGTGCGCCGGATGCTCGAGGAGCAGCTCTATCTTTCCCGCTTCATTGATTTTCGTTTTCGCCCCGCTGCCCAGATAAGCGATGAAGACGTGGAAAAGTATTACAACCAGGAATTTTCACCGCAGCTCAAAGCGCGCGGAGAGCTTGCCCCGGCACTAGACGATGTGAGCGACACCATTCGCGAAGTTCTGATCCAACGCGCCATCAGCGAGCGCGCCACGAAGTGGCTGGACGCTACGCGTGAGCATTTGAAAATCGATGTGGTGACGCAGGGAGACCGCTCGTGAGCGTCCGCTGGTCGAGAGGGCTGCGATTCGCGCTGGGGCTTGCTCTCATCGCCCTGGTGGCGCTGACGGCCGCATTCGAGACAGGTCTTGTCGAGCGCTGGGCCCGCCAGTTCGTCCTTAGACAGCTCGAACAGCATACGGGCGCGCGTGTAGAGCTCGGCTCCTTACACCTGCACGCCTGGCGGCTACGAGTCGAGATGGAAAATTTGACGCTGCACGGGCTGGAGCCGGCCGGAACCTCACCGCTGTTTCACGCCGCGCGCCTGAACCTGCAGATTCACATTCTGTCTTTCTGGGGCAGACAATTTGCGCTGGATGATTTGCTGATCGATCGCCCACAAGTGGCGTTGCGATTCGACCACCTGGGACACAGCAATCTGCCCGCGCCGAAAGTGCAGGGATCGAGCGGCCTCTGGCGCGAGACGCTGTTTCATTTGCGGATTGGACGCCTGGTACTTCGCGACGGCAGCGCTGGAATCAATGACCGGAAGATCCCCCTGGAACTCGAAGGGCAGGGGCTGGAATTTCTGTTGCATTACGTCGCTCCATCGCCCGGCGCTGAATCCTACGTCGGCAATTTCACCTGGCAGAAGGTGGAACTGGCGGCGCGGCGCGATATCCCCTTCCGCTTCGACATTTCCGCAAAATTCACGCTTCATCCGGACGCCTTTGAGCTGGATGAATTGGTCTGGAAGCTGCCTCATTCGGATTTAAATCTCCGTGCCGAGCTGCCCAGCTTCGCCCATTCGGATTGGAATGTGCGCTACCGCGGACGGCTCTCGCTGGCCGATGTGCGCACGATCTTTCGCGAGCCCACCACGCCCGACGGCATTGCCGATTTTTCCGGAACGGGAAGTTATAGAGCAGGCGAATGGACCGGCAGTGGCCACTATGCCGGGCACGAGATCAGCATGCCGTATCGATGGCTCCACACGCGGGGGATTGAAACCTGGGGAGATTTTCAAGTGGCGCAGCGGCGCCTGGTGGTCCCGAAATTCGAAATCCGCGCCCTGGCAGGGGCCATCAACGGCCGGCTGGAAATGGATTTTAAGAGCCTTTCGTTCAGGACTCAGTCGCAACTGCGTGACGTAAGCCTGGCCGCCGCATTCCATGCCGTGAACAATCCTAATTTTCCTGTGGACACGTTTCATTGGGACGCCAAGATGGAAGTGGATTCCGTCAATACCTGGGAAGCAAACTTTAAACACTTTCGCTCGAAAGGCGAATCGCGGTGGTCTCGGCCCGAAACAACTGCACCGGGAGTGTTGCCTGTGACGGCGCGGATTGAATATGACTACTCAGACGCCACGCGGGGGGTGGCCCTAACCCAAAGTGAAATCACCACACCGAAGACCCGCATCCAGATGGACGGTTTTCTGGGCGCCCGGGATTCCCAGCTTCGAGTGAACATGCACACCGATGAACTGTTGGATTGGGACGATTTCATCAATGACCTGCGCGGTAAAGAGGTTGAGCCGACCGTCGTGATTGGCACCGCCGACTGGCAGGGGCGCATTCTCGGGCCTCTCCCCGGGCCCACGTTCACAGGCCACATGCACGCCACCCAAGCGCGCTACGACACACTGTACTGGGACGATATCGAAGGCGATCTCGACTATTCACCGGATGCTTTCCGGCTCGCCAAAGCCACGGTTCGCCGCGGACAGACAACGGCCAATCTGGAAGTCTGGCTCGAGCTTGATGGCGCCTGGAGTTTCCTCCCTCGTAACGCCTGGACGCTGGATGCGCAACTGAAACACGCGCCCACCGCCGACGTGCAAGAGATATTCGGCACAAATTATCCGGTCACGGGTTTTCTCGGCGGCAGTTTTCACGGCCGCGGTACGCGCGTCGCGCCGGTGATGGATGCGGATTTCTTACTCGAAGAAGTCGAAACGAGAGGATTCCGTTTCGACCGACTGGCCGGACAACTGCATCTGGCGCACGACGAGTACCGTCTTTCGCGCGCGGAATTACGGAAAGAAACAGGACGCGTGGCTGGCGACCTGCTGTACCGCCCGGTCGAGCAGCAGGTGGAGTTCAATTTGAACGGCTCGGGGATCCCGCTCGAAAAATTTCCTGCGCTCCAGAATCCCGCGCTTCCCGTTACTGGCCGTTTGGAATTCACCGTGCGCGGCAGCGGACCGATCCGCGCGCCGAATGCCGAAGCCGATGTCCGAGTTGTACATCTGCAAATCGGGTCGGACTTGCAGGGAGATTTTCGCGGGCATTTATCCTCCGACGGCCAGACCGCCCACCTGGCTCTCGCTTCAGAAATGACGCGGGGCACACTCGCTGGCCGATTGGTGCTGGGATTAACGGGCGATTATCCCCTCTCCGGCAGTGTCATGATGAATGGCTTTGATCTGGATCCTTTCATCATTGCCGGACTCCATCTAAAGCAACTGACTGGGCACAGCAGCGTGGACGGGAACTTCACTATTTCCGGAGCCTTGCGCCAGCCGGATACGATCGAACTGAAAGCGGACATTGACCGGATTTCCTTCAATTATGATTTCGTCCAGCTTCAGAACGACGGACCGATCCGGCTTTCCTATCGCCGCAATGAGGTGCGCGTCGAACAAGCCCACCTGCACGGACCTGACACGGATTTCAAACTCGTTGGCGGGGCGCGTTTCGACCGCGATCGCTCCTTGCATTTCACGCTCGAAGGCGGCGTCAATCTGAAGTTCATCAACCGCGTCGTCCCGGATCTGCAGGCGCAGGGCGGGGCCGACGTCAATATACTGATTGAAGGAACAGTGGCGCGGCCGCGGATAACGGGCCGGGCGAGCGTAAAAGACGCCTCGGCGACGTATGCTGATTTCCCAGTCGGTCTGAGCCATGTGAGGGGTGAATTTGTTTTTGATCGCAGCCGACTGTTATTTGAAAAAATCACCGCGCAAGCCGGTGGGGGCCAACTGACGCTCAATGGTGCCGTCGCCTACGCCGACGGCCCGGTGCGGTATGAAGTGAATGTGGCCACCACGACCGTGCGCATCCGCTATCCGGTGGGCATGAGCTGGCTGGCCGGCGGCACATTACAGCTGGCAGGCACCAGCGAAGCCGCCATTCTCAGCGGCCGCGTGGAAGTGAAGCGCGTGCTGCTCGCCGAAGGAATAGACGTGGCGTCGTTCTTCACCGCGGCCTCCGACACCACCACAGCGGCCACGTCCTCTTCGCCGTTCTTGCGCAACCTTACATTCGATATCGCTGGGAATACCAGTCCTGGGGCGCGGATTGAGTGGACCGGAGCGCAACTCGATATCGACGGCGACGTCCGGCTGCGTGGCACCTGGGACCGTCCCATTTTGCTCGGTCACATCCATCTGCTCGGCGGCCAGATGGCCTTCCGCGGCAATAATTTCACGCTCACGCGCGGCGATATCAATTTTGCGAATCCGTTTCAGCTAGATCCGGAACTCAATGTGGAAGCTACGTCTGTGATCAGCCAGTATCAGGTAACCATAAATTTTTCGGGGAAGGCCAGCAAGCTCTCCCTCAGCTACCGGTCCGATCCCCCCTTGCCCGATTCCGACATTGTGGCGCTCCTCGCGCTCGGAAGCACGGGCGAGGAAAGCGCGCTGCGGTCGCAATCGGCAAGCTCGCAGAACTACGGCGCCACGGCGCTGCTGTCTGAGGCGATTTCCAGCGGGCTGGGCGGTCGAATCGAGCGTCTGTTCGGTATCACGCAGTTCCGTGTGGATCCATTCCTCTCCGGCACTGCAACGGAGTCCAATGCCGCAGCACGCGTTACCATTGAGAAGCAAGTCACCCGTGGCCTCACTGTCACTTACTCTACCAACGCGGCGACGTCAAACCAGTATCAGCTCATCCAGGTGGAATATGCCATTCGCCGCGACCTTTCACTAATCTTTCTGCGCGACATTAACGGGACCTACGGTTTCGACATCAAATTCGTGAAGCATTTCAAGTGACATGTGATCGGGCCGCAGGGCGCGCGCAGCCGTCAAAGGCCTGCTGCCAGCCGCATCACTCCGGCACGAGGATTAATGCCTCCGGAGACAGGCGCACCTGCAAAGGTTCGGGAAGCTCGCGAAAGCGCGTCCACTTTTCCTTGAACATTTCCGCCTGCAAGTGGAATTCGCACCCTTCACCCGTTGTCTGGCGCAGTCGCAAGTAGAGCGTGATCCGAAAGGGCGTTTCGGAAGAGCGCGCAAGCCAACAGGGGAAAATATTCTCGCCGGCAGCAGGCCCGGCCGAGGGTTCGACGAAATCGATTGTGTGAGCGCGGATCCCAACGAAAGCCGGCGGCGTTGTGATCGGCCGGGCTACGCGGAGCCGGCATCCCCAGTCCAGCGCTTCGATAGACGTTTCTGAAATTGCCTTGGCGCGTGAAAAATTCTTGCAGCCGGTCAGGCGGGCAACCTCAACCGTCGGCGGATGGCGAAGAATTTCTTCCTTCGCGCCTATTGCCGCGATCCGCCCGCAGGAAAGCACCAGCATCCTCGAGCTCAGTCGGTACGCCTCTTCTATATTGTGCGTTACCAACAACGCGGGGCGGCGGTAGGCTGCAAACGTCACAAGGAGTTCCGTCTCCATTTGGCTTCGCAGGTGTGTGTCCAGCGCGGAGAGCGGTTCATCCAATAACAGAGCATCCGGATCAATCGCCAGCGCGCGTGCCAGTGCTGCTCGTTGCTGCTCACCGCCGGATAGCTCGCGAGGGTGGCGCCCCGCAAGCCCTTTCAGATGCGTCCGCTCAAGGAGAGTTGCCACGCGCGCCTTCGTCTCCGCGCTGGGCATTCGCGCAAGTCCGAAGGCAACATTCTCTGCTACGGTCCGGTGGGGGAAGAGTGCGTAATTTTGAAACAGCATTCCGACGCGGCGTTGGCGTGCGGGAATAGAGAAGCGCCGCTCGGAGTCGTAGAGGACACGATCCGCGAGCGCGATTCGCCCCCGGTCCGGATTTTCCAGTCCGGCGATACATCGCAGCAGCATTGTCTTGCCGGCGCCGGATGGACCGAGAACGCTCAGCGGCTCGTCGACCGCCTTGAACGACACCTCAAGCGAGAAATCCGGAAGCTTCTTCTCGATTTGGATTTCGAGCGACACGTCAGCGCCTTGACCACTGCGCGCGCCCTAGTCCCTGCGCATGTGTCCAGTGATAGAGCCCCGCAAGCAAAACCAACGAAAGACCGATGTCCACCGCGCACCAAGTGATGGCACGCTGGATTTCGTTGGCTTCTACTGCGAAGTAGATTGCGATGGGAATTGTTTCTGTTTTCCCGGGTATGTCGCCAGCCAGCAGCAGCGTCGCGCCAAATTCCCCAAGCGCCCGCGCGAACGAAAGAATTGTTCCCGCAAGCACCCCGGGCCAGGCCAGCGGCAGCGCCACTTCCGAGAAGACGCGCCACTCCGAAGCGCCGAGCGTCCGCGCAGCCTCGAGATAGTGCGGATCCACTTGCTCGAGCGCTGCCCTTGCCGTGAGGTACATCAGCGGGAACGCGACCACGGCGGCGGCAATCACGGTCGCCGGCCAGGAAAACACCACCGTCGCGCCAACTCGCAACAGCAACTTGCCCAGTGGTCCGTTGCGCCCCAGCAGGAGGAGCAGAAGAAATCCCACTACCGTGGGTGGGAGGACAAGCGGAAGAAGAAAAACTCCATCTACCAGAGCCATCATCGGGCCGCTGCGGCGCTCGCGCCAAGCCGCTGTCGCCAATCCGACGATCAACGTGATCGCCGTTGCGGTCAGGCTCGTGGCCAGCGAAATCCAGAGGGGTGACCAATCCATGGGCACAGAATTGTAGCTGGATCAGTTCCTTCCGGCTTGTTTTTCGGCGAATGTGAACCCGTACTTCTCGAAGACGCCCCGAGCATAGGCGCTTTCGAGGAAGTCCAGAAACGCGCGGGCCTCGCTGATGTTTTTCACGCTTCGTTCCACGGCAATGGGGTAGGCGACCGGATCGTGCGAAGCCGCAGGAGCCCTAGCTATAATGCGCGCCTGAGTGCCCGTGCGCGCTTCCGTCTCATAAACAATTCCGGCGTCGGCGTTGCCGGTTTCCACATAGGTGAACACAGCGCACCTGTTCGGCATACACGGCTTTCTTTTCAGCAGTGGCCAACAGACCAAGATGCTCGAGCGTCTGACGCGCATACATTCCCCCCGGCACGGTCGCCACTTCGCCGTCAGCAGTAATCCGCCGGTTGCAAGCACGTCCATCTGATTTTCCGCAGCCGAAAAGAAAATATCCACCGGCGCCCCTTGCTCGAACTGCTGCAGTGTTGCTGAGCTCCCGTAATTGAAGGTGACCTTTCCGCCCGGAATCCGCTGCTCGTAGGCGTGTCCGAGCTCATCCGACGCGTCCTTCAAGCTGATCGCCGGCGAAACAGTAATCGAAGCTTTCTGCTGGCCGCCCGCGGAGGGAGAGAGGCAATGGATGGCGCTGAGCCAAAGCAAAGCCGGTCCCCCTCGAAGGATCTGTTTGTGCGCGATCATCGAGTCACCTTCTCGCGGAATCGGAGCGGGTGACCGGAGCACCCCGGCGTAAGAATCGCTACCGCTGCGGCGGCGCGGGTAGAGGTTTCGGCGCGGGCTCAGGAGCGGGGGTTGGGTTGGCTGCAGGAGCCGCAGAGGCCGCCGGGGCGGGAGCGCCCGCTGGTTTCGATTCGGGCTTCGAGGGATCGGGCGGCAGCAACTGTTTCAGTTGCGTATATTCATCGGCCATTCCCCACAAGACTTTCAAAGCAGCTTGACGGTCCATCTGTTGGCCGCTCGAGTATGCCTCTTCTTGGGCTTCCGGGAGCGATTTCAACACTCGTTGACCTACGGGTGATTCATAGAATTTGGTGAGTCCTTGAATATCTTCCATTGAAAAGTGCTTGGCATAAATTGCGGCCGTATTGTCGTTGACGGCACTCGCAGGATCCACGCCGGTGAATTTTTGCGAAAAGGTATCCATGAATTTCTGCAACTGGTCCGGAGGAATCCCGTGGCTCACCGCGGTGCGCACTTGCGACGTGATTCCGCTCGAGAGGTCGTTACCCATCTTCGCCGTGTTCGTAATTTCCATCAGGTGGCGGATGGCCACAAGTTTAGCCGGGTCTGGTTTTTCTGGGAGGGGCGCCGGGCTCGCCGGGGCTGTCGTGAGCGACGCAGGCTTTCCGGGTGCAGGCGGCTGCGCCAATCCTCCCTTCATATCGCGCGAGGATGTTTGTGCCATCGCCGGACACGCGATAGCAAGCAAAGCGACCATCAGGGCAGATTGCAATTTCATATGAGTCTCCTATTCGCCGGTCTGGGCTTTCTGTCTGCCCTGACAAATGGACCCTTGGAATCGTACCCAACACAGAAGGAAGATGCAATTTTGCATCCCTTCGATGATTGGAAGCCGACGCGCTTGCGCGCGGCGCGCAGGTCCGAGCGCTTGGGATTGGCGTGGCTCACATTCCGCGCGGTGTGTTACTTTGAGGAGATGCTCGGCAATGCTAGGTGCACAGCGGGAGCGTGGAGTTGATGGACGAATTATTGAAATGGCGTGACGAATTTCCCATCCTCCGCCATACCACCTACCTCATCAGCAATTCTCTGGGCGCGATGCCTCGCGCCGTTTCCGCCCGTCTCCAGGAGTATGCGGATGCCTGGGCCACTCGCGGCGTGCGCGCATGGGAGGAGGGCTGGTGGGAAATGGCCGTGGACACAGGCAGCAAGATCGCTGCACTTGTCGGAGCCGGCCCGGGCGAAATTTCTCTGCATCAGAACGTCACGCTGACTCAGGCAGTGATCAGCTCCTGCTTCAATTTTATTCCACCGCGAAACAAGGTGGTTCTCATAGATCTGGAATTCCCCTCCATTATTTATTTCTATCTCGGGCAGCAGCGGCACGGCGCTCGTGTGGAAATTCTTCCGTCTGAGGACGGCATCCACGCGCCCCTGGAGAGACTGCTCGCTGCCATTGATGAAACCACCTTGCTCGTGCCCATCTCTCTGGTGCTGTTTCGCAGTTCGTCCATCGTGGACGCCGAGGCGATCATCGAGCGCGCGCATTCGGTCGGGGCGCACGTCATCCTTGACTGCTTCCAGGCGGCCGGCACGATGCCGATTGACCTGCATGCTCTCCACGTGGATTTCGCTGTCGGCGGAGTCCTGAAATGGCTCTGTGGGGGCCCGGGCGTCGGTTATCTCTACGTCCGCCCGGACCTGCGCGACAAACTCTCTCCCAGCCTCACCGGGTGGCTGGCGCATCGCCGCCCGTTCGAATTCGAATTAGGCCCGGTGGACGCCCGCGACGATTCGTTTCGTTTTCTCAATGGCACGCCGCATATTCCGGCGCTCTACGCCTGTCAGCCCGGTCTTGAAATTCTCGCCCAGGCGGGCATCCAGCGCATCCGCGAGAAATCCATGCGCCAGACGGAGCGCTTGATCGCGGGAGTTCTGGCGCGCGGCTGGAACATCAGAACTCCTCGTAGCCCCTTCGTGCGCGGGGGGACGGTCTCTGTGAATTGCCCTCATGCGAAGGAAGTGAAGTCCGAGCTGATTGCGCGTGAAATTCTGGTGGATTACCGCCCCGGTGCTGGTGTCCGCCTCTCGCCTCATTTTTACAATCGTGATGAGGAGATTGACTTCGCACTCGAGCAAATGGAAGAAATTCTCCGCACCGGGGCCTGGAAGCGCCATCTGGTTGCCGCGGAGGCATCGCCCGCATGACCGGTAACGGAAGCCAGAGTCACAGCGCCACCGATTTTGAAAGCGTGCGGCGCGAAATGGTCGCGCGCCAGATCCGCGACCGCGGCATTCGTTCACTCCGAGTGCTAGAGGCCATGCAGTCCGTCGAGCGGCACCGGTTCGTTCCCGTCGAGCAGTTGGGCAGAGCCTACGCGGATGAGCCATTGCCCATCGGTGAAGGTCAAACCATCTCGCAGCCCTTCATGGTCGCGGCCATGGCCGATGCCCTCTCGCTCGAAGGCCATGAGCGTGTGCTCGAGATCGGCGCCGGTTCGGGATATCAAGCGGCAGTCCTTTCGCTCCTCGCTTCCAAAGTGATTGCCGTCGAGACACAGCCGCTGCTCGCTGCTTCCGCGCGCGAGCGCCTGGGGCGGCTCGGCTATCTCCAGGTGCGCATTGAGCGGGGCGATGGCTCGCTCGGCTGGCCCGCCGAGGCGCCCTACGAGGCGATCCTGGTCACTGCGGCTGCGCCGGTCGTCCCCCCGCCGCTGCTGGAGCAACTGGCCGAAGGTGGGCGACTTGTGATTCCTGTCGGCGGCGCGGACGAACAAGAGTTGCTTCGAATTGTCAAGCGCGCACCATCCTTCTCTCAACAGTCGCTCTACGCCTGCCGGTTCGTCCCGCTGCTCGGCCGCCACGGTTGGCGCGATTACGCACGGGAAACAAACCGCGAATGAAATCGCCGGAGCTTTCCATCGTCATTCCCGCCTACAACGAACAAGAGCGGCTCCCGCGCGCGCTCGCTCTCCTTCGCGACTATCTTACGAACCGTGGAATGGAGGGGACACAGGCCGAAATTATCGTTGTGGATGATGGCTCGAATGATTCCACGGCGCGCATAGTCCAGGAATGGTCGCGGCAACTTCCGTCGGTGCGTCTTGTTTCAAACGGCCAGAATCGGGGCAAAGGCTACAGCGTTCGCCACGGCATGCTCGAAGCCCGCGGACGCGTCGCGCTTTTCACCGATGCGGATCTCTCCGCGCCCATCGAAGAAGCGGACAAACTGTTTGCAGCGCTAGAGGCCGGCAACGATGTGGCCATCGGATCGCGTGCGCTCGATCGCTCGCTCATCTTCAGCCATCAATCACGGCTGCGCGAGCTTGCGGGAATGATCTTCAACGGCTTTGTTCGGCTCTTCACGGGGCTGCCATTTCACGATACCCAATGCGGATTCAAAGCGTTTGTCGGTGAACCGTCGCGGATTGTCTTTGAGCAACAGCGCATTGAGCGCTTCGGATTCGATCCGGAAATTCTGTTCCTTGCCGAACGCCACGGCCTGCGCGTCGCGGAGATTCCGGTGCGCTGGGCGCACCATCCGGCGACGAAGGTGCAAGTAGTCCGGGATAGTTTGCTGATGTTTTGGGATCTGATCGTCATCCGCTGGAATGTGCTGCTCGGCCGCTACCCCCGGCGGCCGGCAGCGCGTTAGCCCGCTAGTCCTTCTTCGGCTGCGCAGAGGGAGGAACCAGCCCGTTCAAGCGTAGGTACATCGCCGCCATGCTGTAGTGGTCGAAAGCAGCATCGGTGAGCACAATCATCGCGCCCACCCGGGAAATTTTGCCGCCGCCGAAAAACGGAACCTGCTCGGCCAGATTCACATCATCCGTCTTTGCCAGCACCTGCGTGCAATAGTCGAAGGAGCCTTTCAGCGCGGCGACAAGTTTTTCTTTCGAGTCCGTGTCCGCCAACTTTTCGCTCGGCCCGGCCGTTCCCGCAATACTCGAACAGAGAAAGTTATTCGTGTCCAAGGTGTGAAGCACCAAATGACCGAAGGTCATCTGGTCGGGCGTCGGCCGATAGCTGTACTTGTCCGCGGGCATCGCTTCGGCAGCTCCGATTGTGACTTTGACGCGGCGCTCGAGAATGGACCTCACCGCACTCGAAACTGGACTCGTATCCGCCTGCGCGGCAGCCTGCTTCGCTTGTGGCGCGGACGATGGACTGCCCTGCTCGGCCCCGGCTGCGAGGGGCAATAGCAGGGCCGCCAGGAAACCAAACATGATGCGTTTCATTGGAGTGCCTCCTGAGTTTTGGAACGCCCCGAGCATAATCCGAGCGCACTCGACTCACAAGGGCGGCCAGTTAACTTTGCAGAACAAAGTACTTGACACTGCGTGAGCCGCTGCTACACTTCTGTTATGCCACAAACGGATCCCACTGTTCGCGGGCCTGCACAACCTGTCGCGCTCGATGACCGCGCGCGCGACAATCTCCGGTTCATTCGCGAAACTATGGAGCGCGCCGGCTCCTTCACAGCCGTTCCAGGCTGGGGTGGCGTGGCCATCGGGATCACGGCGCTGGGAGCAGCGACGATTGCTTCCCGGCAGCCAGCCCCTCGTGCCTGGCTGCTGATCTGGCTGGTAGAAGCTGCCGTGGCCCTGGCGATCGCCACCTGGACCACCGTTTCTAAAGCACGCGACGCGCACACTTCGCTTTTCACCGGGCCCGCCCGTCGCTTTGTGTATAGCCTGGCGCCCCCACTTTTCGTAGGCGCGCTGCTGACGGCCTTGCTGGTTCGAATCGGCTTCACCGGCGCGATTCCCGGGGTCTGGCTGCTGTTGTATGGAACGGGAGTGGTGACCGGCGGGGCGTTTTCGATCCGCATTGTCCCGTTGATGGGCCTGTGCTTTATCGTTCTGGGCGCCGTGGCGCTGTTTTGCCCGTGGAGCTGGGGCAATGCATTTTTGGCTGTGGGATTTGGAGGCTTTCACATTCTATTCGGTGGGGTGATTGCGAGCAGATATGGCGGCTAAAACAAACGCTTTCCGCGCGGCGCGGGAGGAAAAAACGAAGCGGGGCGGCCCAGCCACACGTCCGGCGGAAACTTCGGCGACGAATTTCGACCGCCTGATTCACGAGCGCACACGACTGGCGATCGTGAGCGCCCTCGCCGTGAACACTTCTCTCACATTTAACGAACTCAAGCACCTTCTGAGCGCCAGCGACGGCAACCTGAGCGTCCACGCGCGCAAGCTCGAAGACGCCGGTTATATCGCTTGCACGAAATCGTTTGCAGGCAGATTGCCCAAGACCGAGTACCGCCTCGCGGCAGCAGGACGCCGGGCGCTCGAAAAATATCTGGATCACATGGAGGCCCTGATCCGCGCCACCCGCGAGGGCTGATGTTGCCGTGACCTGTGCGGGGCAGGCAAGAGATTCTCTTTTTTGAAATAAGGCTTGCATGGGACCGGGCGTCAATGAACCAGAGCCGAAAAATCTATTGGAAGCGCCGCCGGAAAGAGTAGTTTTCTTGTCGCGGCATTCTATGAGCAAAAGTACTTTGACAATGAATCCTTCAACAAAACTCCACGTCGCCATCCTCCTCGACGGGAACGGCCGCTGGGCAGCCCTGCGTGGCCTGCCGCGTTCGGAGGGGCATTGCGCCGGTGTTGCCGCCGTGCGCCGGGTGGTGCACGCCGCGCCCTCGCTCGGCATCGGAACGCTCACGCTCTACGCGTTTTCCTCCGACAACTGGGGACGCCCGGCGGGCGAAGTAGCCTCTCTGTTTAAGCTGCTGGAGGATTTCCTTCGGAGTGACGCCTCCGCTTGTGCCGCCGCAGGCATCAGGCTCCGCATCGTCGGGCGCCGCGACCGCATTCCTCCCGGCCTCCTTGACGCGATTGAATTCGCTGAGCGCACCAGCGCCGGGGGCCGCGCGCTGGAATTGCGCATCGCGCTCGATTATTCTTCGCGCGAAGCGATTCTGCGCGCTGCCTGCTGGATGCTTTCAAGCCTCGAAGTCACCGAGCGCGAATTCGAGCGGCGGCTTGGTGAAGTGACTCACGCCGGTGGCTCTGTGGCGGACGTGGATCTGCTGATTCGCACCGGAGGCGAGCGCCGCCTGAGCGATTTCATGCTCTGGGAATGCGCTTACGCGGAATTGCTGTTCACGCCGCGCATGTGGCCGGAATTCGAAGCCGCCGATCTTGCCGCCGCCATCAAGGATTTCCTCGGACGCGAGCGCCGTTTCGGGCGAGTGCCGGAAGCCGCCGCAAGCTGATCAAGGCCTCCTCACTGTGCAGCACCTGTCGGGCGATCGCGCTGCTCGGCCATCCGAAACGCCTTCTGGATGACGCGCGTAGCTGTGGGCGTCAGAGAATGTTTCGGCAGCTCTGACTCTCGCGCCCAGGCAACATCCGTCACATCGCTTCCCGCGCGCGCTGTGCCCCGAATCACTTCACATAAGTAATCGAGGATCACGAAGTGATACTTCGGCTGGCCCTCGCCGTCAGGGAAAATTCGCTCGAACGCTTCGATTAATTCTCCGACGCGCACTTCGATTCCCGTTTCTTCAGCCAGTTCCCGCCGCACCGCATCCACCAGTGTCTCGCCCACCTCGAGTGTTCCGCCGGGAATGGACCATTCGCCTTCCAGTGGCGGGTGTCCGCGTCTAATCAGCAGGGTGCGGCCATCAGCGATCACCACGCCGCCTACTCCCACCACCGGCCGCTCCGGATATTCACGCTTCCCCGTCACCTTTAGACTCCGTCCGCAGAAAAGCTTGACACTGGCGTTATATAATACGCCCGCCGGTGGAGGTTCACCCCAGGAAGGAGGGAATCCTCATGACCAAGTGTCCTGAATGCGACGCTGAAATTGATCTGGATGAGGACGAGGTAGAGGAAGGAGAGATCCTTGGCTGCCCGGAGTGTGACGTCGAACTGGAAGTGACGCAGATTCATCCGGTGCATCTGATCGTCATCTCTGAGGATGATGAGGACGAAGACGAAGAGGAAGCAGACGAGGAAGGCAGCGTCAAAGAAGATAAAGAGGAGGAGGAGGAAGAAGAAGAAGCGGAATGACTCCTCCCCCAGGCTCCTCTCGCGTCTTTTGCCTCTCGCTTGCCATCTGACTAGTTGGGCTAGTGGTGATTTGCGTAGTCGCGGTTCGTTCGTACGGGAAGCCGCCGACGCGAGTCGCTTCACTGGACGGCCCGGAGGAACTCGTGAAGATTCGAATCGCTCTCGCAATCGCGCTCTGCCTCACCGCGGTATCGCCATCATCCTCGCAAACCAAAGCTCAGAAAAAAGCTGAGGCCCAGCTCCGTACGGTTCATGGGAGCGTGCTGGATAAAGCTGAAAATCCTGTTCCCTCCAGCGTTGTCTACTTGAAGAATCTGAAAACCCAGGCGGTGAAAACTTACATCGCGGACGATGCTGCCGGCTACCGCTTTAGCGGGCTCGATCCCAACGTGGATTACGAAATCCACGCAGAGACTGCCGACGCCAGCTCTCCCACACGCACCATTTCCAGCTACGACACGCGCCGCGACATCGAAGTGACTCTGAAACTCACGCGCAAGAAACCCGCCAGTTAAGACCGCCGCGAATTTCCTGTGGCGGCCACCCGAATGATTGCGGCCAGGCTTCGCTCGATGTCCGCATCCTCCGTCGCCCAGGAGGACACGCTAATTCGCATCGCCGCCCGGCCTTGCCACACGGTCCCGGCGCACCAGCAGGTGCCGTCCTCCTGCACGGCCGAAACCACGCGCCGCGTGGTCTGATCGCTGCCGAACGAGACCAAGACCTGATTGAGCACTACCTCATTCAGAATTTCGTATCCCGCCAGTTTCAACCCTTCCGCAAAACGCGCCGCCCCGCGACAGTTGCGCTCGATTAATTCCGACAATCCCGCGCGGCCCAGCGCCCGTAGTGCTGCCCACAATTCCACCCCTCGAGCTCTGCGCGACATTTCCGGCGTAAATTGATTCGGTTCGCGTTTCTCACCGTGCACCAGATACGCGGCGTTCACCGACAGGGCCGCCTGCAGATGCCGCGGCTCGCGCACCAGCACAATTCCCGAGTCGTACGGCACGTTGAGCCACTTGTGCCCGTCCGTGGCCCAGGAATCCGCTTCCTCCAGTCCCGCCGCCAGGTGTGCGCGCGCGGGCGCCAGTACAGCCCAAAGACCGAACGCGGCATCCACATGCACCCAGGCTCCCGCGGCATGTGCCGCGCAGCAAATTTCATGCGCCGGATCGAATGAGCCCGAGTTCACGTTCCCCGCCTGCGCGCACACGATCGCAGGCCCGGAAATTTTCGGTAGCGCCTCCGCGCGCATGCGCCCCTGGCCATCAGCGGGCACGCGCACAACTCGACTGCGTCCCAGCCCCAGCATCGTCAGAGCTTTCAGCAGGCTCACGTGCACCTCGTCACCCACGATCACAGTGATCGACGGCGCGCCGAACAATCCGTCCGCTTCCACATCCCAGCCGGCCCGCTCGAGCACCGCGTGCCGAGCCGCCGCCAGCGCAGAAAAATTCGCCATCGTTGCGCCGGTCACAAACCCCACTCCACACCCCGACGGCAGCCGCAAGATCTCGACCAACCACTGGCGTACGATTTCCTCAAGAGCGGCGCTCACCGGGGAAAGTACTTCCAGCCCGGCGCACTGATCCCAGGCGCCGGCGAGCCAGTTTGCAGCCACGGTAGCTGGAAGCGCGCCTCCAGTCACAAACCCGAAATACCGCTGCCCGGCTGTCGCCACGGTTGCCGGCGATCCGATGTCATCGAGCAGTGCAAGCACTTCGGTGGCCTCCGTTGACTCAGTCGGGAACGGGCCGCCGAGTTCCCGTAGTCGCTCGAGCGAACTCGCCGCCGGAAGCACGCTCCGGCGAGACACTCCTTCCAGGTAACGAATTCCGCGACTCGCGGCCTGTTCCAACAGCTCTTTTGTCGAAATTTCAGAAGCCCTCATATTCACTCCCCTGAGTTTGGTCACTCGCAGCGCGACTGCACAACGATACGCCGCTGTCGCCGCATTCATGGCATGCTCGCGCGCCTGTCCCGACCTGCGCGAGTGGACAAATTGGATGCCTGCCCCTGCGCCGAGAATCGAAATGGCAGTTATCCATGGGCGAGCCATTTCAGTTAAGGCTGCCGGCCTTACAGCTGCGAGAACCTGGAAAAGCACTGCATTGGGCGGAGCCGAACTTCTTTACAAATCCAATGATGGTGGATGTTTCCAGAATCACCTGAGACATTTACGAACGTCATTCGGCCGACGCAGTTTCAATTTCGCAAGCCAAGCTAAAAGAAGTTGTCAAAGACAGCCTTGCTAGAAAAGGTCGAGAATACTCGTACTCTTCGCACAGGACGACGCGAAGAATTTACAAAACCGAATTGAAGGAAAAAGAAATTCTCGTCCGCCAGGGCACTGAGTTCGCAACAGAAAATCGTTATCGCCACGCGTTGGTAGCAGCTGAGCTTGCTATATCGGATCGAAAGTGCGGACAGCGCACTATTTCCCTTTATAATCAACAAACAATTCGGGAAACTGCTGCTTTAGCGCACTAATCTTCGGCAGGTCACAAACCTGGATGTAAGGGTTGCCAGGGTTCTTCAGGGCATAGTCCTGGTGATAATCTTCGGCACGATAGAAACCTTTTAGGGGGACGACTTCGGTTACAATCGCTTTCGGAAAAACTTTTGCGGCGTCCAGCTGTGCGATGTACGCTGTGGCAACTCGCTTCTGATCATCGTTGGTATAAAAAATAGCGGAGCGATACGAAGTGCCGATGTCCGGTCCCTGTCGGTTGAGTTCTGTTGGGTCGTGAGCCACGGAGAAGAAGATGCGAAGCAGCTGGCCATACGTAATCCGGGACGGATCGTAGATCACCTCAACCGATTCGGCGTGCCCGGTTGTTTCTGTGACTACTTGCTTGTAGGTCGCGGTCGCTGCCGAGCCCCCTGCATACCCCGAGGTGGTCTTGATGACGCCTTTCACCCTTTCAAAGACAGCCTGAGTGCCCCAGAAACAGCCGGCGGCAAAAACAGTCGTCTCTTTTCCGGCCGCCATTGCAAGCGGCGCGTCAACCTTCGGGGGAGGGATGGGCCGTTCGGGAGCCGCATTTACGACATAAGCCAACAAGGAGAATGCGAATCCAAGACTCAAAAGCAAACGTGCCGCCATAAGTGCGCTCCTCAGTACTTCCAACTTTAGTACGTTTCTCATGTTAAGACGGATTTCCAAGAAGCGATGGTGGCCCGGTGTGTCGGCTCGAATCAGTTGTCGGGAAATCCGACTTATCGCGAGTTGGGTTGGGACTGTGATAATACTTTAGGTGCTTCTGCCCGTAAATCATCCAGCTGAACGATGGGAGCTTGCCAATGCACTTGAACCACCCCCGAGTGTCCCTTGTAACTATTCTTGTGGCTTTGCTCGCCGGGAGTGCTGGCCTCACCCCACTTCGTGGAACGCCGAAGCCGAAGAAGGAAATTACAGTGTCGGCAGCGATCAGCTTGAAAGATGTGCTGGATGAGATCACGCAACTTTTTCGCGCCGAGGTGCCCGACACAGTAATCCACTTTAATCTCGGAGCGTCCGGGTCGCTGGAGCACCAAATTGAAGAGGGTGCCCCGGTGGATGCTTTCATTTCCGCATCGGAAGATCAGATGAACTCTCTTGAATCGAAGGGACTCTTGCTCCCCGGCACGCGGAGAGATTTGCTAGGGAATGTCGTTGTGTTGGTCGTGCGGAAGGGCCAGACGGGAATTTCGAGTTTTCAGGATCTGGCGCGGCCGGAAGTGAAACACATTTCCATCGGCGAACCGAAGTCAGTCCCCGCCGGAAAATATGCTCAGGAAGTGCTAACTCATTTCCACCTGTACGAGCAACTGAAACCAAAATTTGTGCTCGCGGCTGACGTGCGCCAGGTGCTGACCTACGTCAGCACAGGAAACGTTGATGCCGGCATTGTATATGCCACAGACGCCCAGAGTTCGCCGGATGTCAGCGTCGTAACCATAGCGCCGGAGGATTCGCACACACCGGTGATTTACCCAGTCGCTATTTTGAAAAGCTCGAAAGACCCAGGAGAGACAAAACGTTTCCTAGATTTTCTCTCAGCTGAGAAAGCCCAGGGAGTATTCAAGAAGTATGGATTCAAGCCGGCGGGAAAGTAGAAGACCTACTTCGGTATTCGGACTACCGTCAGTAACTGCACCATTCTGACCCAGCGCGCAGGTCCTTTATCATGAGGGGCCACAAGTCTGAATGGTCCGATCTTAGCATCCAGGGTGCACCGTTCATTGTGTCTGCGACGGTGACATCTGAATCCTGGAAGTCAGCAATGAGGGGGGCCCGACAACCATCGATTTCCAGTGCCATTCACATGATTCGGCGGACTTCGACTTCCCTCGATGCGCAAACCCCAACTTCCGTGACCTGAGGCGGCAAGAGTTCGGTCCTAGGGCGATCCATATTCCGTAATACGATATGTTGACTCTATCCATGGTTTGCGAGTTGCCCTAAATCCTTTGATTTCATGCTAAGGGGTTGGACTAGTCGATTCTTCTGATTTAGCAACGGTCGCATTTCAGAAATCATCTAATTGTGTGGAGATTAGAAATGAGGGCTAAAGAGGAAGAAAGCACCCGAAAGAAAGAAGGTGAATACCAAGATGATTCCAACTACCGAAAGGGCGGATCAAATTGATGTCGGCAGGGTGGTTTTTGAAAATGATACCGATAAGCATCCAGCTCCGCACCCCCCGACGTTGAACGAGATTCAGATACGCGCTTACAGAATTCACCAAACGCACGGTGCAGTATATGGCGGATACAGCATAGATGATTGGCTTGAGGCCGAGCATGAACTGAATGAGGAGCTTCGAGGAAACCTCAAGAGTGACGAACAAGTGCACTAGTGAATGGATCCCCTGCGCCTCATCCAGAAAGACCTCGACCCCGGTTGGGCGCAAGTGGGCGCTATTCAGCCATATCCGGTATCGAAAGAGCGCATTCTGCGAAAGACGACGCAGAAAGGTATCAGCGCCCGCAGATCGGAGAGCTTGAGGTGCATGCGCGGTTGAGGAAACTTCACTTGATGACGCTAGTGGCGTAATATTGTCCTCGGAATCTTCCCGCATTATCGCTGTCAGCTCCGGGGTTTTTTGAGGTTGAACCCGATCTGCTGTTCGACACCCCGCGAAAGAACAAATTACAGATTCATGGCAAACCTAGACACGAAGAAAGGCGTCATCGGCATACTCACAGGCGGTGGTGACGTTCCGGGACTCAATCCCGCGATCCGCGGCGTCACCCTTCGCGCCATTCGCGAAGGCTATCAGGTCATCGGAATCCGTCACGGCTGGGCCGGCCTGGTCGACATGGTCCGCGAAAAGGACTACGACAATTCCGACAATTTTTTCATCATCAACGAAGAGGTCGTCGATCGCGCCGGCCGCACCGGCGGCACCTTTCTCCATTCTTCCCGCACGAATCCCGGTCGCGTCAGCAAGTCCGGCGTCCCGGCTCACCTCAAGGATAAGTTCACCGCCGACAAGAACGATCTCACCCCCGAGGTCCTCAAAAATCTAGCCTGGCTCGGCATTGACACGCTCATCCCCATCGGCGGCGATGACACTCTCAGCTATGGTCTCCGCCTCCATCGCGAAGGTTTTAAAGTCGTCGCCATCCCTAAAACTATGGACAACGATGTCCCCGGCACCGACTACTGCATCGGCTTCAGCACCTGCGTCACCCGCACTCTCCAGCTCGTCAACAGTCTGCGCACGTCGGCCGCCTCTCACGAGCGTTTCATGGTTATCGAAGTCTTCGGCCGCTACGCCGGCTACACCGCTATGCTCCCGACCTTGGCTGGCGCCGCCAACCGCTGCGTCATCCCCGAACACAAGTTCAATATCGAGCGCTTGACCGAGCTTCTCGTCGCCGACCGCCGCAAAAATCCCAGCCGCTACTCTATCGTCCTCGTCTCTGAAGGCGCCATGTTCGAAGGCGGCGAAATGATTTTCGAAAGCGAATCCATCGACGCCTACGGCCACAAAAAGCTCGGCGGCATCGGTGATCTTGTGTCCGAACGCGTGAAGGAACTCTCCGCTAGATTCAACAACGGCAAACAAATCGAAGTCGTGAACCAGAAGCTCGGCTATCTCGCCCGCTGCGGCGATCCCGATGTCATCGATTCCATCGTTCCCATGGCCTACGGCAATATCGCTCTCGATCTTCTCTTGCGCGGCATCCACGGTCGCCTTGTGGTTCTGACAAATGGCCGCTACGGCGATATCCCGATCGAAACCATCGCCTCCGCCAAAAAAGTCGTCGACATCGACGTACACTACAATACCGAGCGCCTGCGCCCGAAATTCGCCAGCTTTGAAAACAAGCCTCTCTTCATCATGGGCAACGAATTGACCTAATCCGGTTCTTAGACAAGCAATCCGTTTTGCCTGGCCGCGGGCCATCGACCAGAATTCGGAAGTCCGTCGCACGACGAAGGATGGGATTGTCTATATTGAGTTTTCGTTTCGGCCCCGCGCTCACCCGTAGGCCCAATTCGGCCATCTCAATAACAGGGTTCCTTGGCGCGTGAATGATCCTAAGTCCCGATTTACGGCGTGGCCTCGACAGATTGAACAGGCACGACTCATCGGGAGCTACGCTCGAGAAGGCCGAATTACCAAACGCCGAAAACAAGAAAGGCTGAAAAGCCAACCACACCTGTGCTCACGTGCCCTGGCGTAAAGCAGGGCACACAGCGCTCGATTCGGGTGAAACCGCCCGAATCTATCGGAAGCGGAGCGCCTTCAAATTGCTTGCAGAATTCCTCGAAGAAAACTGGCGCACACGAGAATCGTTACTTGACGGAAGTAACCGACTCGGCAGGGATGAGGCCAACCAGACAACCATGCGTGTATTTAGAGCATGTGGTCCAGGCGCGCCGCAGCAGCTTTATTTCCGTCGAGTCGGGAAATGTGTTTGGGAACTTGACCATACGAATGTCAGCAGCGGTTGCTTGCAATGCATCCGAGCCCGTAATGAATTTGACGGCGTCCACGGTTGGACCAGGCTTAAGCACTAACCAAACCTCTCCATGGCCCTCGGCATGCTCTGAATTTTTGAATTGGATGCCTGCCTCGGCCGAGCGCTTATCTTTTGCGGTGGCGATCCTTACGTCAAGGTCAGTGCCCGGAGCCAGAAGGGCCGTGAGCCGCGGACGCGTTTCCGGAAATGGTCCAAGCTTTCCAAGTGTCAGTTCATATTGAAGGATCGCGTCCGCCTTGCGGCCCTGTTTTTCGTAGATCTGGCCGAGGTGGTCGCCAATCGCCGTGTATTCGCACAATCCCCACGCGGCGCTGATGAATCTTTCAGCCTGCGGCACATCGCCTTCATGGAATTTGATCCAGCCCAGCGTGTCCCAGTACGCAGCGATCTCGCACATGCGCTTGGTATCAGCCATCGAAAGATGGTCGAGGTCAATCGAGATCGTTTGCGCTGACGCAGCCGCGATGGCGGATTTGACGAGTGCTTCAGCACGGTCCAACTGCACATTCATCTCGCCTAACTCGTAAGCGACGTCATTCTGGATGGAAGGAACAGGAGAGATTTCCAATGCGCGTTCGAGGGCCTTCTCGGCTTTTTCCGGCTGGCGCGCTTCCCTGTAGGCACGCGCGAGACTGATGGCGCATTGAGGGTTGTCCGGTTTGGCCTTGGCCGCGAGTTCGAGTTCCGCGGCCGCTTTATCGTATTCCTTCGTTTGCCTGTACAGGCGGCCGAGATTGGGATGGACATACGGGTCGTCGGGATTGATTTGCAGCTGCTTTTGAAATTGGGAGACCGCTTCCTCGTATTTGTGCTGGTACATCAGTACAAGTCCCAAGTTGTTGTAGGCGTAAGGCTCGTCGGGATTGATTTCGATTGCTTTTTGAAAAGAGGTCACGGCTTGTGGATATTGGCGCAGGTTCGTGTATGCGCGCCCCAGGTCGTTGAACGCCGAACTGTTATGAGGGTCGCGAGCCGTGGACGATTCCAATAGCTCGACCGCTCCGTGGTAATTCCCAGCATTGAATGCGTTCAGTCCAGAAGCATACAACTGCCGGGCCTCCTCTTCGTCAGTTGGAGATGAGGCTCCGGTAGCCGACCCCGTCGATTTCCCTGTACTGGAAGCGTCGTCAGCTTTTACAACATGCATTAGATGTTGAAGCCCATCGAATACTTGGGTTCGAAACTCGGCGTACTGCGCGATCTGGTCACTCGGAATTTCCGCAGCGCGGATATTCAAGTCCAAATCCGCGGAAAGAGTCTGGACATCCATCGATCCGTTCGCGCTAAATTCGGCAAAGTCCTTCACGATATGCGCGGGATGAAAGTTTGTGACAGACGTCTTATCCGGCAGAGTAAATTTTATCTTAAGGACAAATCGCTCCGGTCCGGAAAGGGGCAGAGATTCCTTCGGGGATGCTACGTCGGGCAGCACTGTGGACAGGATCTCTTGCATATCCGTTGCTGAAAGCATGGCCTTCGAGGACGTCGGATTGGTCGACGCTTTGTCCGGAAGCGTCATGGTGATGTAAAGCTCGATGCGGTATGGCATTGCCGTGTCGAACGGATCGCCCGCTTTGAAGTCCGTGATTTCCAGGTCGCTCTTCGGGTCGGCTTGCTTCGCGCCCAGGGATATAAATTGAGCAAACTTGGAAGGCGGCATCGCAATCATGCTCGCTCTCAGCAGCGCTTCAGCATCTCCGCGTGTTTCGAACGCCAACTGCAAGGCCAGTTTTTTTCCTGTGATGCCGCCGGAAACTTGCAGCATGTAGTATTTTGCGAACTGAAGCTTTTCGGGAGTCTTTTTCAGTTCCGCTGGCTGCCGCGGAAATACGACCAAAGCCTGCTTGCCTCGCAGTTGAGGGAGCAGGTATTCAAACGGCGCTACCTGAGCGGTAGAGTCGAGCCAGATATCCCTGCCACCAACGGAGACGAACGTAACGGCGTGATCGAATTGCGAAGGAGTGGGGACATCGGGGTTGATCGCGTACGCGCTGTTAATCAACGCTGTGGCGCTGGGAATGCCTTCCGCTGCCAGCAAGGCATCGAGCAATGTCGCTTTGTCTTTGCAATCCCCATAGCGGTTGGCAAGAACTTCCGCGGCCGAGTGCGGTTGGTACCGCCCCACGCCAAATGACAAGCTGACGTACCGAATATTTCGGGTGACATACTCATACAAGGCTTGCACCTTGGCCATGTCGGTTTTTGCGTCCTTCGTTATTTCCTCGGCCTGTGCCTTTAGGCCCGGGGTGGGCTCACGGCGGTCTCGTTCCAGGTCCAAATACCAACTACCGACCTGTTGCCAGCTTTCAAAAGAGCTGAGCGAAATGAGGCGCGACGAAGCAGGCTGAGTGCCTCTGAGCAGCGATTCAACGTCGAACCGCTTGGCATTTGCAATCGGCGGAAGAGGAGTTTCCGCGGCGTGCTCAGTGGCGGTCTTCCACGTGTAGACTTTTCGGTCCCCCACGATGCGATTCGTCGGAGTCACATCCGCCGGGCTCTTGATTTTGATCTCTCGATTTGACGGAATATTCAATTCCACTTGCTCGTCGAGGCAGGGAGCGTCGTTGATAAACTTCCAGGACTGCCAGAACTGTCCCGATGTGAGCGGTTTCACCATGGTGTTCACGCTGCTGTATTCCAGAATGTCACCGGTCGCGAGCCCTGACACTGTGACGTGCTTCTGCCGCGCGTCGCTATAAATGGGCGCTTGCATCGCGACCGGGGCGCTCAAGTCTTGCACGGAGTCCGGCCCGGTGATGATCGTTTTGCCGTCGGGCTTGATGACTCGGATGTTCTCGATGTCCAGGCGCTCGTTCGCGCTGTTGTAGTCGAAAACCAGCTGGCCCAATTTTTCGACGCCCAGGGAGGACTGAATTCGAACCCGAACCTTAATTTCACGCCTCCCGGTTCCGTCATTTTCGAAGCGCAGTGTTGCGCGCACTGTTTCGTAGACGTAAGGTTCCTGGGAGAGGTCGAAGGCTTTTGTACCCTGCTGCATGTTGGTCTTCGGTTCCGGCCCGACCGGCGCAGAAGTCGGCGGAGGGGGCTCCGTGTGGTCCGTGGTCGAATTAGTCGAATCTCCACCCAGTGCGAAAATAACGGAGACGGTGGTGTCCACTTCAACAGCTTCGCCGTTAAGTAGCGTTGGCTTATAGGTCCATTGACGGACTGCATCCATGGCGGACTTCATCAACAGCGGTGGCCCGGATATATATTCAAGCCGCTGCACGGATCCATCTTTGCCGATGATGCAATGGAGCACGACAGTACCGCTGACATGCGCTTGCCTGGCCACTGCCGGATAGACGGGCATGACTTGATGGGTCATGCTGGCTGCCGCAATATTTCCGCCGATGCGAATCCTGGAAGGCTTCTCGGCAGGCGCTTGCGAGGAATGCTCTTGAGTAAGTGGCCCCCCCGGCTGCGTTGAATTGGCCGTCGGAGTGGATGTCGCCTCAGAATCCTGGGCTCGGACGACGCCGGCTGCAAATATCACAAGCGCTAATGCTCCGGTGATTTTACTGCATCTCATCATTTGCCGCCCCCGGCCCGCAGCGCAAACATATCCAGGTATACAAATCGGTTTATATCATCGAAAGTATCCGAAATCCCACGCCGAAATCACCCACAATTCCAGCGGGATCGGGATTCGACAACTATTCGGCTAGTGCACGACTTATGGGGACTTAGCGATGCTATTTTAGGTGACTTTGCGCGGATTGGAACGAAGTCGAGGAGCGGTAAGTGAAAATTTACGCTACGAAGTTCGGAATAATTAAGCGCGGCAGGTACACTGGCCTCATTCTCGGAGACAAAAAGGCTCTATGATTGTTTGGCGGGGACGGGGCTGGGTGATAGCCTTTATCGCTTTTGGCTGCCTTGTGCTCGCAGAGTTGTTCACGCGCCGTGTGTTTGGCGACCCGAGTTACTATCAAAATCACGAATCGCCGAAACTCGCTGGTTTTTGGATAGCTGCCGCATTGGTCTAGGCAATGCCCTCACGGTTCTGCGTTGAACAGGAGCGTGCACTACACTAATTGATAAGGATACAGGTCAAGAAGTCGAAACGTCTCTCGAAGGGTCGCTTTTCCTGATTCCTGCCCATTACTGGCCACCAATCCTGTTTGGAGTGGGACCCCTGTGTGTATTAGTCCAACCATTTTGACTCTAAGTCCTGATTAACGCGCAATTTATCGGGAGTTCCCCTGATGATGGGACCCAACGTGTTGGTATGTGCGCTGAAAATCTACGTGGGTTCTTGGCACGGTCCTTCAGCCATTTCAGGAGATCTTCCACGATCCGCGGTCTGAATTGAAATAATGTTTTTATGGCAACCGGAGAAGGTTGTCAGGCATCGAATTCCCCAGCGTTTTAGTGTCCACGGATGCTGGCTGCGCGTTGATTGGGAGCTGCTCAGGCTCCCTTGAATTTCAGGCCCGCCGAGCCTCCACCAACTGAATCCGGGCGCGGACAACAAAAACACTTAGACGGATCAGTGCGCTTCAAACAACTGTGTTTGAGCGCACCCCATCGAGCTTCGTCAAAAGAGGAGACGACAAATGAGTGATGCTACAGGTGTGTTCAATCGCAGGTCGAATCGCCGCAAGTTTCTGAAGAATGGAATGCTCGCCGCGGGCGCGGCCACTGTTGGTGCCGGATTTATGACCGGTGAATTGTCAGCATTCGGCCGCGACCACGAGGATGACGACAATCGCGCTCCCATCACCAGGGGGGATTTCGCCATCCTCACGTTCCTTAGTGCCCTCGAGCAAGTCGAAGAGGATCTTTGGAGGCAATACTCCGAACTCGGCGGCACGCAGGACAACGAAGTTTCAGGGCTGAACGGAGGAAACTCGCTCTATCAGGCCGCTCTTCAGATTCTCGACGGTGACATGCCCCAGTACATCCACGACAACACCGATGACGAAATCAGTCACCATCGCTTCCTGAACAACTACCTGGCTTCAAAGGGCGCCAAGAAAGTGGACTTGAGCCATTTTGCGACGCTGCCGAGCAGCACGGCGGATGGAGCAAGGCAAATTGGGCGCCTCACCAATCTCACGCAACTCACCATTGACACCAGTTTCTGGTCACGCTACCGCAGCATCACCAATCCCGATTTCGATCCGAATGCGCCGTTCGGGCAAGCCGTCCCGAGCTTGAACGTGAAGCAGCATACAGCGATTCCCAGGTCCAACGCCGACACGGTGGGCAGCAGCATCAGCAGTGACAACACTAAAAGCATCACGACTCACCTTCAAGCCATCGCCTTCACCGCCGGATTCCACTTTGCATTCATCGAGCAAGGTGGGAGCAGCCTCTATCCCACACTGGCTCAGAAGGTGACGAACCTCGAGGTCTTGCGGATTTTGCTCAGCATCGGACCGAGCGAGACCATGCACTTCCAGACTTGGCAAGATAAGGCCGGTAATGCGCTTCCGATTTCCGACACGGACAATGGACCTGGGGGAACGGGGGCCACGGTGTCGTTCTCGACTCTCTCTCAAGCCCAGGGGGAGACGAATCCCGAGTCGCTCAACGGCGATACATTGCAGGCCAACCTCATCATGCCCGAGCCCACCCACTTCCTCGACCCGACTCTTGGACCTGTTGCGATCGTCCGCCCGACGTCCACAAAGCTCAACGGCGCCGTCGCTGCAGTTCAGGGTTTCGTGGATGACGGGCTCTTCATCGGCCAAAAGAAACACTTCGTGGACATGCTCTTCGATCTGGCTCACGAAGCGGACGAAGCAAGGCGTGAGTTCTAGTAGCAACGCGGGAAAAGACCGTTTAGGGACGGTCCGCTGGTCGCAACAGCGGACCGCCCGGAGCCCAATCGTCGCTCACTGCTCGATAAACGCTCATCGGAAACTAGACGTCAATGTCCGGTTAGCCGTGCGAGCTCAACCGCTGGAATTGATCCGATCGCAATTCAAATTCAGAAAGGAGTTTTACAACATGGTCCGAAAGCTGATGGGATTCCTTGCTGGTCTTCTTTGCCTGTGCGTATTGCCGGCATCGCCCGCGCACGCTCAGTTGGCGAATTACAAACAATCCAATCTCGTTTCCAACATGAACGGCCTGGCCGCGAAAACAGACTCAAACCTAATCAATCCCTGGGGCATCGCGTTCTTTTCCGGCAATCCGCCTAGCCCGTTCTGGATCTCGGACAACAATGCGGGCGTCTCAACGCTGTACGACAACACGGGCACGGGCATGGGATTGTTCACGGTGCCACCGCCGAACGGCAGCAGCGCCGTGTCCACGCCCACGGGGATCGTCGCTAACGGTACGAATGATTTTCAGGTGACGGCACAGGGAACCGCAGGCCCGAGCTTCTTCATTTTTTCAACCGAGGATGGAACGATCTCCGGATGGAATGGAACAGGATCGGCCGCGATACTTGCGGTGGACAATTCCATGGGCGGCACCGGCGCGGTGTACAAGGGCTTGGCGATGATCACCAACACCGCTGGCAGTAACTTCCTGCTGGCCTCCAACTTCCGCTCCGGAAAAGTAGACATCTTCGACAAGAAATTCGTCACGGGGAATTTTCCCGGGCCGGGGAGCTTCAGCGACCCTGGTCTCCCAGCGGGATTCGCGCCGTTCGGAATTCATGTCGTGGGAACTAGCGTGTACATCACCTATGCGATGCAGGACTCCGCGAAGCACGATCCCGTCAACGCTCTGGGTAATGGATTCGTGGACGTGTTCGACATGGACGGCAATCTGCTCACACCGAATCACAAAATTGCCAACGGGCCGCTCAATTCTCCCTGGGGCGTCGTCATGGCCCCTGCTTCCTTCGGTGCATTCAGCAATGCGCTGCTCGTCGGAAATTTTGGCGACGGCCTGATCACGGCCTTCAACGCGGGCACCGGCCAGATGATGGGGCAGTTGCTCGACCCCAATGGACAGCTCATTCGCAACCTCTCGCTTTGGGATATGACCTTCTCGACGGGTTCGGATGGAAATGCCAACACGCTGTTCATAGATGCGGGCCTGGCGGACGAAGGGGCCGGCCTCTTCGCTACCCTCGAAGCCGCCGCGGCGCAGGCGACGTCTGATTTCATGCTCTCGCCGCAGGGCTCATCGGCTGCGACTGTAACCGCCGGAAAAATGGCGAGCTATGTGATTTCTGTTGGCGACTTCGCGGGATTCAATTCGATGGTCAACCTCTCGTGTTCGGAGCTGCCCGCCAATTCAAACTGCTCGTTCTCGAATTCATCCGTAAATCCGGGGACGACTGTAACGGTCATGGTCAATACACAGGCAGCTGTCTCAGCAACCAGCGTTACTTTGGGTTCGAGCACCGGGAGCAGCTCGGGCTCCGGGGGAGGAATGGGCTCAGGTTCCGGAATGGGGATGGGAATGGGCGTGATCCTGCCTGCACTGTCATTGCCCGGATTTGGCTTGGTCGGGCTGGTTGTATTCATCCCGAAAAAGACTCATGAATATATGAAGAAAGGCGGTCGAGCGATGCTGCTCGGCGGGATGGGTTTGATTCTTGCCGTCACGCTAATGCTCGCGGCAAGCGGTTGCGGCGGCAACGGCATGCGGCATGTCGCTCAGCCAGGCACGCCGAGAGGTACATTCACGATTTTCGTGAATGGAATTTCAGGGCAGCATTTTCATTCGCAGCCGCTGACGTTGACTGTCAATTAACCGTGAGAGGGTCCGTCCGCTGGCGGCTGGGCCCTCTCACTTCTTTGCATTTGGCTGACTTGACTTGTCCGGTTCTCGGGCGCTGACCGCCGTTTGCAGCGTCGAACCTTTTATTTCTCTGCGTGAAGAGTTGCATCGAACGGATTGCCGTTGATGACCACGCCATCCGGGAATCCTCCTGTTTGAAATTGCAGGAGGGTCTCTCACGTGCGGTGCGGCGTTGACCTCTCGCCGTTAATGAACGATGAAAGCGAGTGCTAAACAGAGGAATTGCAAATCATAGCGGAAAGCAAGAGGCCACGACTCCAGGACGGCAGCAGCGCGCTGCTGGAAACGTATAGATTGCTGAGTCAACCTTCTTCAACGAAGCTACCGGTGGCCGTCGGGGGGTACACTGAGCGTCTTCGTCGCTGTAAGCTTCTTGCCCTTACTGAGCTTCCTGGTCGCTTTCTTCGATGCCATGGTTTTTCTCCTTCCTTCGGATTGCCCCCACGGGCGATCACGTCTTTATAAGCAAATTCGGGCCCAAATGTCCAGACGAACGAGGTCGCCTTTCATCTGCCTTGAAGTGTGAAGGATGCAACCGCCGGATTCCCTCGACGCGTTCGACCCGGTCGGAAATGAGCATGAATAAATCAACGATCGTTGAAAAGTTCAATCTTTTCGAGCGGCAAACTCTAACGACGACGTATCAATGTCACAAAGTTGGCCAGGTATCGAGTAGAACCGTCGCCTAAGTCTCGATTACCGCGCAAACCGGACAAGTAAAGTGCTGCTTCAAATGTTCGGTTATCGGGAGTTAGCCTGCCCCTGCTGGGGCCGATTGTTGAAAGTCATGACGCAATTCGAATCTGGCCGGACGAGCCCTGTTTCCACGGCGCAGGGAAACATCAATTGCGGGAAACACACAAGCGAAAGGCTGGGGGGGACCCGCCCGCCTCCGACCACAGGGGAATTATTCAGGAGAATAGCTCCTAATCGTTCGGCACCAGATAGCCCTGCATCGCGGCGAATCCAATGCGAGCCCCTGCCTCAACATCCGATAGGGTTAAGCCGGAGCCGACGCGTATGCCCGTAGTGAAATGCTGCTCGCCGTGGGCTACGCCGGCTGAGTCGGTCAGCGCGCAGGGCGCAACGACCAGAAATTGTAAACCCCCGGAAAGACTGCTGAAATTGTCGCATGCTGTTAGGCCGGCGCCCCCCACCGGCAAAAAAACTACAAATTCATAGTCCGTGATTATCAGCGTAAACTCGGCGGGCACCTGGTATGCGGCGCTTGCTACGTTGCCTGAAGAATCCACCGAGGTGCAAAAGGTTTCGCCACTCTTGCAAGACAAGGAAACCATGCGGCTCTCGTTCTGGCCAATATGCGTAGTGGTTCCCGGGACAATCTGCACCAGCGCCGCAGCCACGCCGCGCGCCGCTTTCGGCGCCAGCGCCGCTACCAACAATGCAGCCAGAAAAATCCCGCCCAGGGTCGACATCAGTTTCCGCACGTGGCTCATCGGCTTTCTCCTTGAGTTTGAGAATGAGTACTCGCCGCCCCTGCGGCGATCGATCGCGCTGCAGCTCTTGTGGCGCTTAGCTGCGTCGCTTGCGCAGGCCCGCGAAGCCGAACAGCCCGGTGGCCAACAGCACCAGGCTGGCAGGTTCCGGCGTCGTCGCCACCGTTGGATTGGTGATCACGTCCAGAGCGAAGGCGCCGGAATTGTTGGGGCAGTTCGTCTGCACACCGCCCGTGGTGTCGGCTGCGTTGCAAAATATACCGCCGGTGAGATCAAGGAAGCCGTCGCCCAGCGTCGTCCCCGCTCCCACTGCGGCCAGAGGATCGTACTGTCCATCTGACAGCAGCACGGTGTACGTGCCCGCCGCCAGCGAAGCAAACGTCATGGTCACGTCGCCGCAATTCGTGCCCCCAAAATTCGACACCGTGCCGGCCGGCGGACAGCCCAGGAACGAGGAATAGTTCGACAGCGTCAGCGACGTCCCGTCTAAAAACATCGCGCCGTTCCCCGTCCCCGAGAAAAGCCCCACGAACGGATCTGTCCCACCCGGACCGATCACCATCCCTGCTTGATTCGTGCCTCCACCAAACCCGTACGTCTGCAGCGTCACATCCGACGGGCCGAGGAGCGTCAAGGTCGCCTCAAACGTCGCTTCCGGAGTACCCAGTGTGCCCACAAACGAGGTGCCGTCTGCAAAGGCCACCCCAGCCGCGAGCAGTGTCAGCAGACAGATGGAGAAAAGGTGGCGCTTTTTCATAGCTCTCTCCGAGCAATATTGGGTTGTGAGGACAGACACACCCGCAGCAAATGGAATCTACTCTCCGCAATCCCGTTTCCAGACCCGGAATGCCACTAACTCGTTTCCTTGCCATTCGATTCTGGATCCACACCTTGCTAACCATGCACGAACTTGCACACCTCTCGCAGCAATCTTCTTCAATTTACCAATCTCCTGCATTGGTTAGATTGCGAGCTGCCCGGCAGACAACCACCCCCGCATCTCAGGGTCGCGCACCACCTGAAGGTGCGGACAGGTCCCGATAAACGCGGTGGTCTCACTGGGTCAACGCAACACTCAGGTCGAACCAGACTTCGATTGAAAACAAAGGCTAAATCGCTCGTCGGGTTAGATCAGCGGGAACACTACCCTGGCTAGGTTTTGACCGAGTACAGCCCAACAGACCGTTTCTCCCGGGGAAGCATTGTCGAATCAACGCATTGGATGGTGTTGCATCGACCGGTTGAGCTCGCAGCGCAAACCAGACAAGTAAAGTGCTGCTTCAAATGTCCGGTAGTCCGACAATTCGGGAGTCATGAGCCTGCGAGTGCTTTAGCCAATCAAGAATGGCCCGGCGGACGACCTTCACAATGAAGCAGAAAAGAAGCCATTTCGATTGCTCGCTGCTGGGTGATACCTGAGTTCTGGTGCAGAGCTAGCGCGTGGTGGTCATCTTCAAGAATAAACAAAGGGCGCAAGCCGACAGGTTGAAGGATGATTCTTAGTTTCAGGTTTAACGTCTCCGGATAAATTGAAAGCGAGTTCGCAAGTCTTCCTTTGTAGGGACCATACTTCCTCTCTCTGCCTTCAAGTTCCCAACAACCTGAAATTTCATCAAAAATCTCTTCCCGAATTGAAGCCCAAACTCCCCAGAGAAACTTTCCATCGCTTCCAACGATCGGAATTTCCATCATTCCTCTAAGGTAGAACCGTTGAGAGTCTACGATGCACTGGTCTGAGCCAATAGTGGCACGCGAGTCTCGCTCTGGTTTTGACAGGTTTGCGTATTGGTCAGGAAAATCTGCCGCAAAACTGAAGGGGACACCGGCGTGATTATGACCACAGGTCCTGCACGTGTATCCTTCAGTCCAATTCATCCAGATCCTTTGGATAACCGGCGCATTTACAAGAGTTCGAGCAGCGCACGATCAGTTCGCCGGGACACCGTTGGACTGGTCGAGGGTGACGGAGTTCTGTCCTTCTTTGAGATCCACCTTGAAGCCCCAGCGAAAGTTTTGATTGTTGTAGCGCGCGGAAATCATCAAGTAATACGAACCCGGCGGCAAGCCGGGAAACGTCGCTTTCCCGTTGCCGTCGGAAAAGGCTATGGCAGCTTTCTGCTGCTTGATTGCGTTGAGCATTGTCTGGCAATCGGGTGTGTGTTTCGTACACGCATCTCCCAAGGCATTCTCAGGAGACATGCCAGGAGGAATCGTAGCGCCGGATTTACGGACGATGGTGGCCACGTCTTCGCGCAGCAGGACGTAAGGATGCGAGGCGAGCGCGTTGGGAATTCCCTGCGGTGCGGGCAATCCGCTGAGAATGGTTAGCACAGCGTTGCCGGAGAGCGCTGGCAATGAGGATGAGCTGGTGGCAACAGCTCCCGATGGCACTTGGCCTGGGGAGAGCACCGCGAGATTGCAGGTCGCATTCAGCGGCGCGAAGGTGAAGTCATCATTGCTGTCTTTCCCGGTGATCCTTCTTCCCTCCACGACGTAAGGCCCCGACCCCGGGTCCAAGGTGTTGTTCGGTTTAAGCACCAGAGTGAGGGGATGATTGGGCGCCGCGACTTTCACGGCAACTTGCGCGCCGTCCGCCTGGACAACGTAGCGATAGGCTCGGGCAACATCCGGGCCGCAGCCGAGGATTGCTGCATCAGGATAAAACTCGACGCTGAATCCTGAGGAGACCGAGTAGGTTCCATGCATGAGCAGACCGGAGGGCGCTGGCGGACCCTTCTCACCATCGGAAAGCATGCCTTTGAGCACGCTTTGCGCCTGGCTGACTGTGGTGGGCGCGACGCCTTTGGAAGTGAGGACAGGCTGAGCGCAGGTGCGGGTTACAGGCCTGTAGAGATACACGGTGGTGGTGCTTCCATCGTAGTTGGTGTCCCGGCGCGAGCCGGCGGAAAGCGAACCATCGACGACGATCGGACCCGACGCGGTGAGAAGACCCTCGGCGTTGAGGGTGAGGACGACCGGCTTGGGCGTGGATTGGATGGTGATGACGGCGCGGTTGTTTGTGAGTGAGATGCTGTAGGTGTGTTGCGCGGGGTGCAGGCCCGCGCAGGTCATGAGAACCGAAGCTTCCACGAATTCGAGACGCCAGTCACCTTTCCCCTCGAATGCACCGGCCATTTGCGGACCCGTCGTTTCCTTGCCGACGACATCAGGAGCCATGGAACTGAGAATGGAATTGGCCTGGCCGAAGAAATGTTCTTCCATCGTATTTCCGAGGCATGTCGAGGGCGGGCGTCCGGCGCTGATGCAGCGATTCATCCTGCGGGTTTCCGGATCCGACGAAGGTTGCGGCGCGCCAAAGGTTTGGGTTTGCGCCCCCGGAGGTGGCGCCTTCATCTGCTGCTCGGAGTTTTTTTTGTACGCCGCTTGTTGATCGTCAATTTTCTTCTGGAAGGCCTGCGTGCGCTTGATTTCTTCGGGGGAAGGCTGCTTGCAAGTGGGAAGAAGTTTCTTCAGGTCGCCGCGCGTCTCGTAGGTGTACTTCATGAGGCCGTTCGAAAGAATGGTGTCGGGATGGCCGACCATGCACTTGGAAGTGTCAGAGAGGTCGCGCATGTTGCAGCTATCGATGACGATGCGCTCGGCGTTGCATACGTAGGTGACTTTCGTTTGCAGGTCCTGCGCAGAGGCGATCGCCGCGACAAATACGGTGAGTAAACCCGCCCAGACAAAGGCGCGTAGCCAGGGCTTCATTGGTGTGCCTCCGAAGATGTATGAACGAAATTGTACCGCAATCGTTCCCGGACATTCCGACTGAGTGGGCTCAGGTCCTGATTAACGCGGTGGTCTCACTGGGTCAACGCAACACTCAGGTCGAGCCAGACTTCGATTGAAAACAAACGCCAAATCGCTCGTCGGGTTAGATCAGCGTGAACACTACCCTGGCTAGGTTTTGAGCGCGTACAGCCAAACAGACCGCTTCTCCCGGGGAAGCATTGTCGAATCAACGCATTGGATGGTGTTGCATCGAGCGGTTGAGCTCGCACGACTTACCGGGAGTTGGCTGCTTCGACGTTACTCTCCCAAGCGAAATAGAGGCATACTTCCTGGAGAAGCGGAGATTTCAGGCAGTTTGCCGCGCCTAGCGCAGTTGCGCAAACTCCTGTGTGATGTAGAGACTTCCGTCCGGCGCTCGAGCAATCCCGACTCCGACGTGAGTGTAGTTCCCGTTTAGGATATTCCATCGATGATTCTGCTGGAACTTCGGCTCATTCATGAACAGGGACTCGGCTTCGCTCACGCCTCGGCAATTGGCGATGTTTTCCCCAGTTGAAAGCCACTTGATTCCCGCCATTGAAACGCGGCGCGCCGGAGAACTCCCGTCCGCACCCACATGACTGAAGTAGCCATTTCGGGCCATTTCCTCCGAGTGTATCCTGGCTACTGCCGCCAGCCGGTCGTCCCACCGGAGCGCAGGTGCGCGGCCCCTCGTTTCGCGGGAGTAAGACTGATCGGCGCGGTCGCGGTTGATTAGCTCCCACATCTGCAATTCAAGCTGGCCCGTTCGATATGGAAAGCTAGCGCTCTGGGGAACCGTCTGTGAAGAAAGCGAACTCGCCGGCACCAACGTTAAGAGCAGAGCCGCCAGAATAGTCGCCGCATATCCCGTGATGTGGCTCGCAAAACGGATTGCAAATCTTCTTGGAGTCGGCATGAATTCTTGCCCGCACCACAACCTTACGCCGGGTTAAGTCACCAGAATACTGTCCGAAAGGCCAGCTTGAGTGCTGGTATGCGCGGCCACTAACTCAAGCAGTTTAATGTCAAAAATGGTTCCCAACTGACATAGTGCGGTGACGGCCTGGGGCAGTACCAGCCGGGTCGATGTCCGGTAATCCGGGTGGTCTCAATGGGTCGATGCAACACTCATGTCGAACCCGACTTCCATTGAAAACAAAGGCCAAATCGCTCGTCGGGTTAGATCAGCGGGAACACTGCCACGGCTAGGTTTTGACCGAGTACAGCCAAACCGATGGCTTCTCCCGGGGAAGCATTGTCGAATCAACGCATTGGATGGTGTTGCATCGACCGTTTGAACCGACAGCGTTAATGAGGCGGTAAGCGATCGCGGCTGCAAGGAACGAGACAACATTTCGTCAACTCTTGGGTTCTAATTCCCGTATCGCATCCACATTTCTTTGTGGATTGAGCGACATCATGCGCAAACTCTTCACGGGCGTTTTTGTCACATTGTGCGCAGTTCTGTGCCTATGTATGGCACCTCTCGCTCTTGGCCAGGAGAATAAAAATGTCCCGGAATCGCTACCAAGTGGCTGGCACATATATGCACAAGGCGAGCTGCCTCCTACAGTGATTTCCTGCCTCAATCATTCACGAGCAAACTGGCGCGTCCTAATCGAGGGCGGAGATTTGAAAATCGTCGAATATAAACCTGAAACGGTCGAACTCCCGCCGGAATTCAAGACATACCCACAATGGGTGCGAGCACAGAGACACGTTCTGAAATTCGACGGTGGGTGGCTGGTTGGCATCGACGGTGGTGAATGGGGCGGAGGATTATGGATCACAAATGAAAGTGGCAGCCAGTCGAAGTTGCTTATAAGAGAAAACGTAAAGGGCATAGTCACAACTACATATGGGATTCTCGTTTTTTCGGGCCTCGGTCATATGTTAGGGAATTTTGGAGATGTCGTAGTCCTTTCTGACCCGCACAATATGCGAGTGAATCTTGAATGGTCAGCCCATCTCGATTGGGAGCCAGTCGCATTTGCCAAGCAGCCGGATGATTCCGTCCTGTTTGCGACAAGGTATGAGGTGGCTCGCATCTCACCGCCACGGGAGCCTGAACACACGGAAAAAATGGAGGAGCTTTTTTTTCTAAAGCCATATCGGGGCTATACGTTCTCGCCAAATTCAATTGCGAAAGCTCCAGACGGAAGCATTTATTTGGGATCCAGGGGTTTGGTCGTGAGGATTCCTCCAGAAGATACAGATGTCGGCCACTCTACTGTGTCCAAAGAACAATTTCTGTCGCCTGACGACTGCCGGCTTCCTGCTGCGAGGCAAGATCAATGCGTTTGTGGACCCTAGCCAAATCACATCATTCAACAACCCCCACTGTCTGGAAGGCAAATCCCGATTCGTCAGATTACCGGACCTGTCCGGTACAATAGCCTTCCGATGCCAAGCGAGTGGAATCTCTACTATCCAAGTTGGATGATTGCGGACGGAAAGCCAGACCGCTCTGTTGGGGAAGTTTTTGAGTGGTTCTCAATTGAGTTCTGGACCCTAAGAAGCCTGAAAAGAACTGATGAACGACGCAAATCAGCCAGTTCCGTCGATGACTACAGATACCAGGTGGTGGCAGAGATAGCCCATCTTTCGGACAAGAATTGCGTCATTGACTTCGGCTTGAGGGCAATTCGCACACCAGACCTTCTGTCGCCCGAGTGCAAGCGGGGAGACTACGTAACAGGAAAGGTTAGCATCGGCTTTCCCCTCTGCACGGAAGTGGTGCCTGACGAAATATCGAAGACGCTGGGGCACAAGTGGCGTGTAAATAGAATTTCCGCCGACCTGACTCCATACGTCGCGCATCCGGACAACCCTCGTTTCTCTATCCGCGATGAATCACGAATTCGGTATCAAGAAGTAAAGTCAACTGACACAATCAGGGCGCATACGTACATTCTTCACTGCTCCGAGACCGCATAACTCCCGATTGGTCGGATAACCAGACATCTCTAACAATGCCGGACCTGTCAAGTCTTTTTTGAGCGCGCCTCTCCATTCACTCCGAACAGTGGTCTCGTTCGTTTTCTTTCACCCTCTGCATCGACGACCACGGCTCGCTCGTAATCTTTCGGTTCGACCCAAACATCTCTCCGATCAAAACTTCGACCATGATTACTACTTCAAACTCCCTTCTCAGGGAGCGGGATGCCCAATCAAGTGGACGACGCTCGAGTTCACGCCATGTCCGGTTCCGAGCTTTCCCGCGTGCGAACCGAATTCGACCAACCGCGAATAGTCCCAACCGTTCCGCCACATCCAGTACAACCGAACCGCGAGTTTCCTGGCCATGGCCACCTTGGCAATGCTTTTCTGTCGTCGCATCGCCAGGTGCATGTACCGACGCCGCCAATACACATCCTTACGCACCGCTGCTTGCGATGCTTCTCCCAGCAAGTAGCGCAACAAGGCATTGCCCTGCTTACTGATGTGTCCGAGCCGTTGCCGGCCAGCACTGGAGTCTTCACTGGGAATCAGCCCCACGTAGCTGCCGATCTTCTTGCCGCTGGGAAACCGATCTGGCGTCCCAATGACCAGAACGTAGACCAGCCCCGTGATGGGTCCCACCCCGGGATGCGTCATCAACCGCAGCACTTCGGGCCGTTGATGGGCTTCTTGCTCGACCGCTCGAGTTAACTCTGCAATCTTTGGATCCAGCTGGTCCAGCAGCTCCAATAATTCTTTCCGGCGCCGACTGGCCCAGGGAGCCAAGGAGAGTTTCTCTAGCTGTGCTCCTCCCTTTTCGCTGAACAGTTTTTTCTTCCAGCGATAGCCCTCGTTCATCGCCACGGCCTGCAGCTGATTCATGATCCGCGTCCGCATCTCGACCAGCCGATGCCGGTGCCAGAGCAGTTGCCGCAGATCCCGATTCTCCGGGCTCGGTACCCAGATTCGCGGAAAGCGATTTTCCAGCAGCAATCTCCGCAAAAGTCGGGCATCTTCGCGGTCGGTTTTCTGCTTCCGGACTCGTAGTCTCTTGATCTCCGCCGCATCGCCAATCCACACCTCGAAACCCAGCTCTGCCAGCAACCGCTCGAACCAGCGTGAGTAGCCAGTGGCCTCCAATCCCACCCGCACGCTGACTCCTCTTTGCTTTAGCTCCCGGTAGAACCTCTCGGCTTCTCCATCACTGTGGTTCAATGACCGTTCATCGCACTCCCCAGTTTCCTGATCCAAAAAAGCAATTTGCTGAAAGCTCGGGTGATAATCCACGCCTATAATGATCATGTCCGGCTCCTTTCTCCCGAGCCTTGGTCGTCGAACAACCACAGTCTACTCGGGTCGAGGGGGCCGGCATTGTTATGCAATCAAGTGCGCGGAAAGGGCTAGGTTTATGGCACATCAGTTGCGTACTTCATCCAGAGGAATGCTCCGACTACCAGACAAACTAAAACCGCGATGAGCAAGGCAAGAGGCCATTTAAATAGAGGTTTTTCGTCTGGTGCTGTTGGCATGCCAAGCATGCTGGCCTAGCGAAGAAGAATTGTCCACTAGCCTCCATTTAAATCTAGGGACAGACGGCAACTTCAGATTATTCGGACTGCCGGACATGTTCCGGGCTAGCATTCTACATCTCCGGTAAGCGCAGTGGTCTCAATGGGTCGACGCAACACTCAGCCCGAACCCACCTTGCATTGAAAACAATGGCTAAATTCGCTCGCTAGGTTAGATCAGCCGGAACGCTACCCTGGCTAGGTTTTGATCGAGTACAGCCAAACAGATCGGTTCTTTGGGGAAAGCATTGTCGGATCAACTGATTGGATGGTGTTGCATCGACCGGTTGAGCTGGCACGAGTAATCGGGACTTGGCACCTTGGCGCCGGGCAAGTCGGGTAAGTATAAGCTCCGAGTGGGCACAATTCAGCCAGAAGCCGACCGGGAGACGATGGCTTGCATCTCACGTAGCCGTCGCTCGAGGAAGCGGCGCTCGCTTTCGTTGTTCACGAGTTCAAGAGCGCGCCCGTAGCTGGCAGCAGCTTCCACCGACGATCCTATCCGCCGCTGCAAGTCCGCGCGTGCAGCGTGCAGGAGGTGGTAACTGTCCAGCTCGCCAGTCGCCGCGAGCCGGTCGACGAGCGCGAGGGCCGGCCGGGGGCCTTCGACCATTGCAACAGCCACCGCCCGATTGAGCGAGACTATCGGCGATGGCTGCAGGCGTTCGAGTACATCGTACAAACGCACGATCTGAGGCCAGTCCGTGTCTTCTGCCCTGACGGCCTCACAATGGAGCGCGGCAATCGCTGCCTCCACCGCGAATGGCCCCGGCCCGCCGCGCAGCGCTTCCTCGACAAGCGGGAGCGCTTCCTCAATTTGCTGCCGATTCCATCGACTGCGATCCTGCTCTTCTAGGGCAATAAGATTCCCGTTTTCGTCTGACCGGGCATCCCGCCGCGAATCGTGAAGCAACATGAGAGCGAGGAGACCGACCACCTCCGAGGGCGGCTGCGGTGCCATCAGCGTTTGCACGAGGCGGCCTAGACGGATTGCCTCGGCGCAGAGATCGGCGCGCACGAGTGGTTCGCCCCGCGTAGCTGCGTAGCCTTCGTTGAAGACAAGGTAGATTACAGTCAGCACGGCGTCCAACCGCGCCGGCAGCTCACTTGTCTCTGGCACGATGTACGGAATGCCCGCATCGCGGATCTTGCGCTTCGCTCGCACGAGTCGCTGTGCCATGGTCGGGCCGGGGACTAGAAACGCCCGAGCAATCTCGTCGGTGTCCAGCCCGCACAACGTGCGCAGGGTCAGCGCGACCTGTGCTTCGGGGGCCAGCGCCGGATGGCAACAGGTGAAAATCAAACCAAGACGGTCGTCGGGAATCTCCTCCGTGTCGTAGTTCGGTTCGTGCGACATTCGGCCAAATCCTGACACCACGTATGATTCCTGTTTTTCCTGAAAGCGGGTTTGCCGCCGGAGACGGTCGATGGTCTTGTGGCGGGCCGTCTGTATGATCCATGCTCGTGGAAATTCGGGCACACCGGACGTTGGCCACTGGTCCACGGCGGCCGCAAAGGCTTCCTGAGCCGCCTCTTCGGCTAGATCGAAGTCCCCGAAGAGCCGAATCAGGGCCGCAACGATGCGACCCCAGTCGGAGCGATAGACTGCGTCCAGGACGGAGGTGACATCCTTGGGCATGCCCAAGGATAAATTGTTTCGGTTCTGGTGTCGATTCGGGCATTCCCCGTTCGATTCACTTATGGAGGATCACATGAAATATATGTTGCTCATTTACGACGACGAGAAGGGTTGGGCCAAGCTCAGCGAGACCCAACAGCAGCAGGCCATGGGGGAATACATGCAGTTCACGCAACAAATCCAGTCGGCCGGACAGTATGTAGCCAGCTCTCAGCTGCACCCAACGTCCGCAGCAACCACTGTCAGGGCCCGCAGCGGCAAACGCCTCGTGACCGATGGCCCGTTCGCTGAGACGCGCGAGCAACTGCTGGGCTACTACATCATCGAGGTCAAGGATCTTGACGCGGCAATCGCCATCGCCGCGCGAATTCCAGGAGGTCCAACCGGCGGCGTCGAAATCAGGCCACTCGTGGAACGCGCGGCACGGGCGACGACATAGGGGCCGCGACACGTGTATGCATTGGGAGGAGCCGCGTGTCGTCTCCTCCGGTATCTGGAGATGTTTTTCGTTCAACCCAAAACGAAGGAGAAAACATCATGTCTGATCGCAAGCTGCTTCCCGGAAAGTTCGTGTGGTTCGAGCACGTGTCAAGGAACGCCAAGAGGGCGCAAGAGTTCTATGGCGAAGTGCTCGGGTGGAAGGTCAAGCCGTTTCCAATGGGCGACGTCGCCTACGAGATGATTCTTACCGGCGACACGTGGGACACGATGATAGGAGGCTACGCGGCACCCGAAGGCGACCACAGGCCGTCGCACTGGATCGCGACTGTTTCGGTTGAGGATGTCGATGTGGCGGTGAACGCCGCCGTCGCGAACGGCGGTAAGGTGCTCGACACCCCCTCCGATCTTCCGGGCGTCGGCCGGAGGGCTCGCATCGCCGACCCACAGGGGGCTGAACTGGGCCTGCTCACGGACGCCAGAGGCGACAAGGCGGACGGGCCGGCGCCGTCCGGCGGCTGGCTCTGGAACGAGCTGCACACCAGCGCGCCGACGAAGGCGCCCTCGTTCTACGAGAAGGTCGTCGGGTTCTCCTACCGCTCGATGGACATGGGCGGCCCTGGCGAGAAGTACCACATCCTATCTCGGGATGGTGTCGACCGCGGCGGTGTGACGGGCCACCTGCCGGCTGGCGCGCCGCCGCACTGGCTGCCTTACGTCGCCGTCGACGATATTGACGCGACGATTGGCCGCGCTAGAAAACTAGGCGCGAGGATCCCGGTGGGCCCTGAAGACATCCCGGGCATCGGTCGCTTCGGTGTGCTGGAGGATCCGACCGGCGCGGTGCTCGCCGTCATGAAGCCGCTCCCGAGAGTGAGATAGCCGCAGCGAGGGCCGCACCGCCTACGAATGTCAATGATTCCCAGCGATCCGATTGTGTCCGAGTGACGGGATACTAGGGAACAATCTACATGCGGGGTTAACGCGGTGGTCTCAATGGGTCGACGCAACATTTTTCTCGAACCCACCTTGCATTGAGAACAGAGGCTTAGTTCGCACATTAGGTTAGATCGGCGAGAACGCTATCCTGGCTAAGTCTTGACCGAGTACAGCCAAACAGATCGGTTCTAGAGGGAAAGTATTGTCGGATGAATTGATTAGATGGTGTTGCATCGACCGGTTGAGCTCGCAACGCTGATCGGACAAGTTGTCCGGCAAGTCGAAGACTTCCTATTCTTGAGGCTCGCTTAGATGTTTCTCGACATACGGCAAAAGAAGAGAGGTCCATTCCTCGATTTTCTTTAGGTCGCTACGGGTCTTGGCAAGCACGCAGGCGATCACGGTTGCGACAACTTCGGGAGTCGAGCGAAGCCCTTTTGCTTCCATCTCAAGCACCACGCTGGGAGCAGCAGAAGCAGCTTTGTCCAGCATCCGAGCGAACGCATTGCTGCTAGGGTTGTCGCTCATGGCTCGCCTCGCGCGGCATTCTATACCGGAAAGAATCCGGAAGTGGCTCGGGTCTGTAAAGGAAGACTCCGGTTATCGGGCAAGTGGCCGCCGCAGTTGTGGCGTCCCCCCGCGGTAGTTGTATACTTCGACCTGATCGAAGAGCGATCTAAGAATGGAATTTCCAGCCAACGCCTCCCGCAGTGCGCTTATGCTGGTTGCCGGATTTTTAGGCACGGCCTGTGCACCCGGGCTTGCGCGGGCTCAATGTCCCGACACCGCCACAGTGAGCTTCGAGGGTGTTGTTGCAGCCTCAGGAAAACCGTTTCAGGCGAAGAAAGTCACGACGATCGTGACCTATGAGAACGATGGGACGAAGCACGTGAAGATAAACAAATCGAACCTCTTTCGCGACAGCAAGGGACGCCTAAGAGTTGAACGATTCTACGATGGAACTGAGTATCCCTCGGAGACTGAACCAGCTGACATTCTGGTTTATGACAACTGTGGCACAAGCGTGATTCTCACACCCTCGCGGCAAACGGCCAAAATCACCAAAAAGAGTTTCCCTGTCAACGAGTCTGATCGACGGTATTGCGAGGACATCGATTTGAAGAACCCTCCCAATACAGGACCGGCAGGGAAGTTCGAAGATCTTGGACACAAGTTGATCGACGGGGTAGAGGTTCGAGGCGAACGCATGAGTTACTACATCTCTGCTAAGGCAAAGTTAGCTGGTGCACCGCCCGTGCGTGTTTACGAAAACTGGTGTTCAATTTCACTCGATACGTCGATGGGCGTTTATATTTTGGGCGACAACCCGAAAAGAGAAATTACAATCGTCATCAGCGATATAAGACAAATTGAGCCTGACTCGGCATTGTTCGAGATCCCGGAGGGGTACAAAATAACTCGCGCCGACCAGATCGCCCCAACACCGAGTGCGAAGAGCAGTCCCTCAGGGACATCAGCCCCCCAGTAATTTTCTTTCAAACTTGACCTTTCTTCAGGTATCGCTATTTCACACCGAGATCGATTTATCTGTCAAGGGATGCGTGCACTTCTGAAATTCTGATTAGCGCGCAGACCAGCGGGCATTCAAGTGTTCCAAAATGCTCCCAATTTCTTTAACGGTAAAGTGCATCCCAGCACGAAGAGTTAGCCCGGCGCTAACCGTAAGTCGCAATTTACCAGGTGGTCGCTCACGTTGAGAGCTTTTTTTCGCGGATAACAGAGCGCTCTCAGCTGGACCATCCGCTCCGGCGGAGGTCCTTCCACGGACCGCCATCTGCGTAGCGCTCAGGATGCAGGGCCTTCGAACGCGGGTCTTCCGCGGTGTCGAGCTGAAGGACCATCCACTTCGGATAGGGAACACCCGGATCCGAAGCCGCGTCCAATAGCCGCAGATCTTCGTCCGAGAGCTGAAGGTCTGTGGCAGCGATGTTATCTTCCAGTTGCGCCACTTTTCGGGCAGCCACGATCACGCTGCTGACGGCGGGCCGTCCCAACACCCACGCTAGCGCCACGCGGGCGGGGCTTGCGTTATGCCGGTGGGCCACTTGCTTCAGTACTTCCACGACCCGGCAGCCCATCTCTTTGTCGAAGGGTACGAACGCGCCTGCCTCTGCGAATCGCGTGCCGGCAGGAGCAGGGTTGGCGGGGCTGTACTTGCCTGAGAGGAAGCCGCCAGCTAGCGGGCTCCAAACCAGGATGCCGATGTTGTAGTACTCAGCGAACGACTGGAATTCATACTCGAGACCGCGGCCGATGAGGCTGTAGTACATCTGTGCTGCCACGAATTTTTCCAGCCCCAGATGTTCCTGCAGCATCACTGCGGTTGCGGCTTGCCACGACATGAAGTTGGAGAGCCCGATAGAGCGGACCTTCCCGTGGCGCACAATATCGTTGAGCGTGCGGACGGTTTCTTCGAGGGGCGTGTTGCTGTCCCATCCATGTATCTGGTACAGGTGACCTCTCCGTCGCGTGAACGCGACGGCTTCTCAAACCACGCATGAGCTAACTGCCTCTACGTTACGGTTTGAAGGGCTTATCCTAGCCCTTTGTAAAATTACTTGAGCCGATACCATGTCTCGTGGTGCAACCAATCCGCACTCGACACAGACATGCTCTCTATCTGAGAGAAGTTTGC
>Ga0210384_10000498_pt1 | contig 59869 bp, 73 predicted proteins | sample IncBWH2MmetaG_FD_160574 | JGI IMG/M metagenome (GOLD analysis project Ga0210384, IMG submission 160574) | Forest soil microbial communities from Barre Woods Harvard Forest LTER site, Petersham, Massachusetts, United States - Inc-BW-H-2-M | ecosystem: Environmental > Terrestrial > Soil >...
AAATGCAGTTCGACTGTATCGAGCAGTCGCCGCAGCCTTCGCAAACGGCAGGATTGATCATGACGCGGCGCGCCGGGTCTTCCATCAGGCCACGCTTGCGGCGCCGGCGCTTCTCGGCGGCGCAGGTCTGCACGAAGACGATGGCCGAGGTGCCCTTGATGGCGCGGCATTCCTTCATCACGGCATCCAGCTCGTCGCGATGCCGCGTGATGACGCCGTTCGCGATGTCGGAGGCGGGATAAACTTTAGGGTTTTCCGAGACCAGGTAGATGCTGCGGATGCCTTCGGCGTGCAGCTGGTGGGTGACCTGCTGCGGCGACAATTCGCCGTCGACATGCTGGCCGCCGGTCATCGCGGTCGCGTCGTTATAGAGGATCTTGTAGGTGATGTTGGCCCCTGAAGCGACCGCCTGCCGGATCGCGAGGCTGCCGGAGTGGAAGTAGGTGCCATCGCCGAGATTGGCGAAGACGTGCTGCTCCTTCGTGAAGGGCGCGACGCCGACCCAGGGTACGCCCTCACCGCCCATATGGGTGAAGGTCTCGGTCGAGCGGTCCATCCACAGCGCCATGAAGTGACAGCCGATGCCGGCAAAGGCGCGGCTGCCTTCCGGCACCTTGGTCGAGGTGTTGTGCGGGCAGCCGGAGCAGAAATAAGGGGTGCGGGTGACAGGCGCGGTCGCCTGCATCTGGGTCGCTTCGCGGCCGTTGAACCAGTCGGCCTTGGCGCGAAGCATGTTCTTGATTTCGGGATTGAGGTCGAGGCGATGAAGTCGTTCGGTAAGGGAGCTTGCAAGCGAGGCGACGCTAAGCTCGGCAGCGAAGGTCAGGAAACGCTTGTCGTGGTCGTCATTCTTGCCGACGATACGCGGGCGGACGTCATCGCGCCAGTTGAACAGCTCCTGCTTGACCTGGTTCTCGACGATCTCGCGGCGCTCTTCGACGATGAAAATCTCTTCCAGGCCCACGGCGAAGTTGCGCACGCCTTCCGGCTCCAGCGGCCAGGGCATGCCGATCTTGTAGAGCCGTAAGCCGATCTGGGCGGCGACATCAGGCGTGATGCCGAGCTCGCGCAGCGCCTGGCGGACGTCCTCATAGCTCTTGCCGGAGGCCATGATGCCGTAGCGCGCGTTCGGCGAATCCATGGTGATGCGGTTGACCTTGTTGGCGCGGGCAAAGGCAATCGCGGCAAAGCCCTTGTAGTCCTGCAAGCGCAGGTCCTGCTGATAGCGGTCGTCCGGCCAGCGCAGATTGAGCCCGCCCTGCGGCATCTCGAAATCGGTCGGGATCACGAACGGCGTCATCTCGTCGGTGAGATCGATCTCGGCGGTGGTCTCGACCACCTCGGTGATCGTCTTCAGCCCGACCCAGCAACCGCTGTAGCGCGACATGGCGATGCCGAGCAGGCCCATCTCGATCAACTCGTGGATCGAGGACGGGTAGAGATAGGGCATCAGCGCCGAGATGAAGGCGTGGTCCGACTGGTGCGGGACGGTCGAGGATTTGGCGCCATGATCGTCGCCGGCAATGCAGAGCACGCCGCCGTTCTTGGCCGAGCCCGCGGTATTGCCGTGGCGGAACACGTCGCCGCAGCGGTCGACGCCGGGCCCCTTCCCGTACCAGATACCGACCACGCCGTCGTAGCTGGCGCCGGGCGACAAATTGAGCTGCTGCGAGCCCCAGATCGCGGTGGCGGCCAGATCCTCGTTCACGCCGGGCTGAAACTTGATGTTGTACTGCTCCAGATGCTTTCGCGCGGCGAAAAGCTGCTGGTCGTAGCCGCCGAGCGGCGAGCCACGGTAGCCGGAGACGAAGCCCGCGGTATTGAGGCCCGCGGCACGGTCGCGTCTGATCTGCGCCATGGGCAGGCGAACCAGAGCCTGGATGCCCGTCAGGAAGACATGGCCGGTCGATTGCGTATACTTTTGATCGAGACTGATCGGACCCTGGTTGATTCCCATTGAAGCCCTCTTAAGCCTTTGGCCGCCCCGGCTCTTTTCTAATTAATCGCGGAACGCGTGATTGCCACTCTATGTCGCTTTTTCCGACGCTTGCACCACAAATCTGGCTACGAATGACACGCCCGCGAAAATCGCAATTTCGTGGCGGGAATGATCGGCCCGTTTTGCAGTTTGTGTCGTCGGGGGCGTGACTTACGAAACGGCGTGACGCCCGCTATACCCTCAACGACGCCGGCAAGCGAAAAGGCAACCTCCTCCGATGCGCGCTGTTCTCACCAGTCTGATTTTGTGCAGTGCATTCGCGCTCGCGCCGGCGCGCGCCTCCGAACCGTCGGAAGAGACCATCGAGCATGGCAAGGCGCTGGTCGTGGCCGGCGACTGCACGAGCTGTCACACCGCCGATCCCTCGAAACCTTTCGCCGGGGGAAAGCGCATCGATACGCCGTTCGGCGCAATCTATTCGCCCAACCTCACGCCGGATCGCGACACGGGAATCGGCAACTGGAGCAACGACGATTTCTATCGCGCGCTGCGCTATGGCGTGGCGCCGAACGGATCGCGCTATTACCCCGCCTTCCCCTACCCCTATTTCACGAAGATGACGCGTGACGATATTTTGGCGGTGCGCGCCTATCTGGCGACGCTGGCGCCGGTCGCAAACCGGGCGCCGCCGCCAGCACTGCGCTTTCCCTTCAATTTTCGCGTGCTGATGCGGGGCTGGAATTACCTGTTCTTCCGGCCGGGCATTCTGGAGCCCGATCAAGCCAAGGGCGCCGACTGGAACAGGGGTCGCTATCTGGTCAAGGGGCCCGGCCATTGCGGCGCGTGCCACACGCCGAAAAACTTCTTCGGTGCCGACCGGCGCGGCCACAGGCTTACGGGCGGCCCCGTCGACGGCTGGTTCGCGCCACGGCTCGATGGCGCCGAGCGCGGCGGCCTGAAATCATGGAGCGTCGACGACATCGTCGAATATCTGCAGAGCGGGCGTAACGGCAAAAGCCACGCCGACGGCTTGATGGCGGAGGTCGTGGTCAATTCGACCTCGAAGATGAGCGATGGCGACGTCAAGGCGATCGCGGTCTATCTGAAGAGCCTGGCGGCGCGCGTGCCCGAGCCACAAGGACCGGCGCCGACGGACACCGAGATGGCGGCGGGCAAGGACGTCTACGTCCATAATTGCATCGCCTGCCATGAGGCCGACGGCTCCTCATCGCCGCGGGTCTATCCGCCGCTCAACGGCAATGCGCTGCTGCAATCCGCCGACCCCTCCTCGACCTTGCGCATCATCCTCGACGGCGCGCAGACCGTGACGACGCCGCGCGCGCCCAATACGGGATCGATGCCGGCCTATGCGAAGGACCTCTCGGACCGGCAGGTCGCCGATGTGACCAATTACATCCGCAATTCCTTCGGCAATGCCGCGCCGGCGGTGACCGCGGAGGAAGTCGCGAAGGCGAGGAAGAAGTAGTGGAGTCACACCGTCATTTCTTCTCCCCATCGAACACAAACTTCGGCATCTCCCATTTGAAGCGAATCGCGAGCAGGCGAAACGACAGGCCGATCACGAAGGTCAGCACGGTCCAGACTTCCTTGTTCAAGGTCAATCCGAACGCAGTGGTATAAAACAATCCGGTGACGACGGAGACGCTGGCGTAGAGCTCGGAGCGAAACAGCAGCGGCACGTCATTGCAGAGGATGTCGCGCAACACGCCGCCGGCACAGCCCGTGATCATGCCGGAGACGATCACGATTGGCAGCGAGGCATCGGTCTGCCAGGCGACATCGCAGCCCGCCATGGTGAAGACGACGAGGCCTATCGCATCCAGCACGAGAAACGCGACGTTGAGGCGGTGCACCACGCGCGCGATCAGGATGGTAATGAAAGCCGCGATCGCCGTGATCGCAAGCACCGACGGGGTTTGCACCCATACCAGCGGATAATGCCCGAGCAGCACGTCGCGGATGGTACCGCCGCCAAGAGCGGTGATGCAGCCGAGCATGCAGACGCCGGCCCAATCCATGCTGCGGCGGCCCGCGGCCAGCGCCGCCGTCATCGCCTGCGCCGCCAGCGCCACCAGCGACAGGAAATGCAGCACGCTATCGCTGGGAGGCAGGTTCCACATCGTATCCTCCGAGGCCACACGTCATGGAACTTAGGGCGCTGGTTCCATGGCGAGAAGCCGATTTTCGCGGAACCCTTGGCCACGCCTCGTGGTTATCTACGACTAAAGGAGGAACCGAGCTATGGCCAATGAACGCATTCCGAACGATCCCTATGATCCCTATCGTTCCGGTCTGAGCGACGACAATTTCCGCCGCCCGCAGCGCTTCGACAGCGATATGCAGATCGATCCGGAGCTGCGGGAAGGTCCGGCCTCATCGAGCAGGGTCGCGCTGTTCGCGGTCGCCATCGCCGTCGTGCTCGGCGCGGTGTTTTACGGGCTGAACAACACCAGCGTGAAGGAAGCCCAGACCCCGCCGCCGGCGCAGACCGCCCAGCAGTCGCCGCAGGCGTCACCGCAGGCGCCTACGGGCATGCGCGACGTGACGCCGGGGCGGAATAATCAGGCGGGCACGACCACGGGCGCAGCGCCCAGCCGTCCGACGGCGCCGCAGGCCGCGCCGAAGGGCACCGAGGTCGACCGCTCGGCCAATCCGCCGGCGAACAACAACGACAACAAGTAATTTGAGCAGCAGAGCCTGAAGAGCGCCGTGGAGAAATCCGCGGCGCGTTCGCGTGTATTATCCGAACATCTTGTTCAGCTCACCGCCGGGATAACCGCTGGCGAGTTCGGTGAAGGTGCCCTTCTCCGCCATCTCCTTGGCAGCCTTCATGTAGCCGCCCCAGGCCGAGCGCGCGAGCGAGCCGCCGACGCTGACACGACGCACGCCGAGCTCTTCGGCCTGCGGCAGCGACAGCCCCGACGCGCCGATCAACAGATTGACGGGCTTTGGATGGACAGCCTTGACCACGGCGGCAATGTCTTCCCTGGTCTTGATGCCGGGCGCGTAGAGGCAATCGGCGCCGGCTTCGGAATAGGCCTGAAGCCGCTCGATCACGAGCTTCAGATCGGTCACGCCCCACAGAAATCCTTCGCAACGGCCGGTCAGCATCACATTGCTTTTGTCGGCATCGATCGCCTTGCGCGCAGCCTTGATGCGCTCGACGGCGAGAGTCGATTCGAACAGCGGCTTGCTCTTGTCACCGGTGGAATCCTCGATCGACAGGCCCGCGACGCCGGTCTTCACCGCGCGCGCGACGTTTTTGCCAACGCCTTCCGGCTCGACGGCAAAGCCGCCCTCGAAATCGGCATTGACGGGAATGTCGACGGCGGCAGAGATCGCGGTGAGATGATCGCAGACGTCGTCGACGGTGACGCGGTTGTCCGCCTTGCCGATGGTCCAGGCAAAGCCGGCGCTGGTCGACGCAATCGCTTTGAAGCCGAGATGCGCCAGCGCCTTGGCGCTGCCGACATCGAAGGGATTGGGAATGATGAAGCAGCCCTTCTCGTGCAGCTTGTGAAAGGCGGCGCGTTTGTCAGCAGTTGTCAGCGGCATATGTTTCTCTCCCTCATTCGTGCGGCGGCAAACATAAGCACGCCCTGTGACGTCTGCTAGCGCATGATCCGGAAAAGTGTGCAGCGGTTTTCCCTCGCGACAAACGCGTAGCGTTTGCGCGGAGATCATGCGCAAAACAAAAAACTAAAGTGCGATGATGGTTCATCGCACTTTAGTGCGCCTCGTGAAGCGCGCGGCTGTCTTTCGGCGCCTGCTCGCGCTCGTTCATGCCGTAGTCGCGGATCACGCCGGCGATACGCAGCCGATAATCGGCGAAGATTTTCGCGCGGCCCTTGGCCTGGCCGCGGCGATGCAGGGGAATGTTGCGCCACGCCTCGACCGCGGCCTCGTCGCGGAAGAACGACAGCGACAGGAGCTTGCCCTTCTCGGTCAGGCTCTCGAACCGTTCGATCGAAATGAAGCCGTCGATCTTCTCCAGGACCGGCCGCAGCTCGGCCGCGAGGTCGAGATATTCCTGGCGATGCTCGGCCTTCGGCCAGACTTCGAAGATGACGGCGATCATGAGAACCTCCCTTTGTGCTTGGGGGCGACTATAGCTCGACCTTGCGCAAAAAGGTTCGTTCTTCGGCGAGGATGAACTGGTTCGCTTCGGCGAAGTTGAAATTGGCCATGCCTTCCGCATCGCCGCGCAGCCGCGCGCGATAGGCCTCATAGGCGGCAAGGCTCTCGAACGAGATCAACGCAAAGGCGATGTTGTTGGTGCCCTCATGCGGCATCCAGTAGCCGATGAGATCGCCGCCACAGCGCGGGATGATCTCGAGCCAGTTCTTGGAATATTCCTCGAACTGCCCGCGCTTGAACGGATCGAGCTGATAGCGGATGAACACGGTGATGGTCATGGGGGCCCCTTTTGCGTTTTTTCGTCGTCATTGCGAGCCAACGGGTCGCGCGAACGCGCGCCCGATGACAGGCTCCGCGAAGCAATCCAGAGTGTTCCCGCGGAGACGGTCTGGATTGCTTCGGAGCTCACGCTCCTCGCAATGACGATGGAGAGACAATACCCGCTTGTCCGACAACAATGCTTCGGCTATCATCGAAGCATGAAAGCAGGACCTGACATCGCCATGGTCGCCTCTCTCGTCGGCGACCCTGCCCGCGCCAATATGCTGACTGCGCTGATGAGCGGCCGCGCGCTCACCGCCAGCGAGCTCGCGCAGGAGGCCGGCGTCACGCCGCAGACGGCGAGCTCGCATCTCGCCAAGCTCGAGGCCGGCGGCCTCGTCGAGCCGGAAAAGCAGGGCCGCCACCGCTACTATCGCCTCACCGGCGAGGATGTCGCGGGCGTGCTGGAAATGCTCGAGGGCCTGGCCGCGCGCGTCGGCCACATGCGCGTGCGGACGGGGCCGAAGGATCCGGCGCTGCGCCGTGCCCGCATCTGCTACGACCATCTCGCCGGCGACCTCGGCGTGCAGATGCTCGACAGTATGCGCACGCAACGGCTGGTGCGGCAGAAGAAGCAGGACATCGAGCTGACGCCCGAGGGCGCCAAATTCCTGGAAAAGAATTTGCAGATTTCGCCGGATATGCTGGGCCATCCGCGAAGGCCCGTCTGCAAGGCCTGTCTCGACTGGAGCGAGCGGCGCCATCATCTCGCGGGCACCTTGGGCGCCGCAATGATGACGCGCTTTGCCGAATTGAAATGGGCCGCGCGCGACACGACCGCCGGCAGCCGCGTGGTGAATTTCACCCGCGCCGGCGAGAAGCGCTTCACGGCGCTGTTCCCGCACGCGGAAGAGTGAGCACGATCGCGTGTAGTCGCCCCCTCCTCGTCATGGCCGGGCTTGACCCGGCCATCCACGTTTTTCTACCACACGCGCGAATTAAAACGTGGATGCCCGGGTCTTTGGTGGGAAGACGCGCTTCGCGCTTTTGCCCGGGCATGACGAGTGGAGAGAGTCCTGCATGTATCGCCGCTTCGCCGCAGCGCTGATTGGCGCGCTTGTCGTGTTGCCGTTCACACCCGCCATCGCCGCCGACGCACCGCGCGAGCCCTATGGCATCGATCTCGAAGGTTTCCCCTATCCCTATCCCGTCAGCCTGTTTCCCGTCGTCAATGACGGCGAGCAGCTTCGCATGGCCTATATGGATGTCGGCGCCACCTCGCAGCCGAACGGCCGCACCGTGGTGCTGCTCCATGGGCGCAATTTCCCATCGAGCTATTGGGAGCCCGTTATCAAGACGCTGACCGGCGCGGGCTACCGCGTCGTGGTGCCGGACCAGATCGGTTTCGGCAAATCCTCCAAGCAATCCGGCGAGCTGCATTTCGACGTCCTCGCCCGCAACACCGTAGCGTTGCTCGATGACCTGCATGTCGGCCAGTTCGACATTGTCGCGCATTCGATGGGCGGCATGCTCGGCGTGCGGATCGCGCGCGCCTATCCCGATCGCGTCACGCATCTTCTGCTCACCGCGCCGATCGGGCTCGAGGATTACCGGCTCTATGTGCCGCCGGTGCCGACCGAAAAGATCATCGAGGCCGAGGACAAGCTCACCGCCGACGGCTATCGCAAACAGCTCGAGACCAACTATGCGCTAAAGCTGCCGCCGGACCAGGTGACACCGTTCATCGATTCACGTTTCAACATCAAGGGCAGCGCCGACTATCCGCGCTGGCTGCGCGCCTTCGTTGCTTCGTATCAGATGATCTATCGCGAGCCGGTCGTGCACGAGATTCCACTGATCTCGGAGCCGACGCTGTTCATCATGGGCGCCGACGACCACAACGCGCCGGGCCGGCCGAGCGCGCCGGAGGCGTTGCGCCCGAAAATGGGCCACAACGCCGAGCTCGCCAAGACCCTGGCCAAGCTGATGCCGAACGCGCGCGCCGAAGCGATTGCGAATACCGGGCATCTCGTCTTCCTCGAGGCGCGCGAGAGGTATGACGAGCTGATGCTCGGCTTCCTCGGGAAGTGAGAGCGAGGGCCAGGATGGTCAGCCCTCGCCCTTAACGCTTACCAGTTGCGGAAGCAGTGCCAGCCATACGGGCCCGTATGCCAGCCGGGCGGGCAGCTCCAGCGCGGACGGCAAAAGCCGCCGGGACCGCGATGCCCGTAGGGGCCACAGCCCTCGATAACGCGAATGATCGCGCCATCGGGCAGTTTTTGGTCGAACGGGACGATCGGCGCCGCCTGCGACGCCGAGATTGCAGCAAGGTTCAGGCCAAACGCTACAGCAGAAGCAAGAATCAACTTCATGGGGACAGTTCCTTGTCTTTTCCAAGCGTCGCGACGCGCACGGCTCGCCAAGTCTCGCATCCGAAACACCGCAAGCGCCGAAATCGCAACGCCAGTCTCGCAGAGAGCACCTGAATGCGTGCTGAATTACGCATAACTTACAGGGGATTACGCGCGCCTTACAAGTTTGCGTGTCGGGAATAGAATTGCGATGGGCCGGATAAGGAATCGCGGGACCATCACATCATGGATGCGGCGTGGGCACTCTCCCTTCACATCGTCATTCCGGGATGCGCCGTTAGGCGCAGGCCCGGAATCCATAACCACAGCCGGTGGATATGGATTCCGGGCTCGCGCTTCGCGCGCCCCGGAATGACGAGGTGGTTAGATCGCGCCGCAATCGACTACGCCGCGAACTCCTCCGCGAGCATGAAGGTCTCGCGCGTGCGTGTGATGTCGGGCCAGTCGCGGTTGAAGTCGGCGACGAGGCGCTTCAGATCATCGCCCTTCATGGCGCGGTCCAGCGAAGCTTCGTCGGCGAACTCATACGTCGCCTGAGGCAGCGAGGGATCGGTTGCGCTCCAGAAGCGCCAGGCCTTCTTCACCCCGAATGATTTCGTCGCATCTGGCAGATGCTCGGTCTGATACCAGGTATCGAACGCCTTCCGCCTGGCGGGATCAGCGACGGTGGCGCGGACGACGAAATAGGCTTTGGCCATGATTTCCTCCTTGTTTTGCTGGCAGCATAGCTCAATGCGTCATCTCCGCACACTCCCGTCAAAATCAAATCGGTTCGGTCGATTGTCGGCCGATTCAATTCGGGTATAGTCGGGACCAGACGATTGCCGAATTTCATTTCCTCATCACGCACAACGCAAGAAATTGGAGGCTCGCCATGGGGCGTCGATACCAGAACATTCTCGAAACGATCGGCCACACGCCGGTCGTGAGGATCAATCGCCTCGCACCCAAATCCGTGAACCTGTTCGTCAAGATCGAAGCCTCCAATCCCCTTGGTTCGGTGAAGGATCGGCTCGCCATCGGCGTCATCGAGGCGGCGGAGAAATCCGGCGAGCTGAAGCCGGGCCAGACCGTGATCGAGGCAACCAGCGGCAACACGGGCATCGGTCTTGCGATGGTGTGCGCCGCCAAGGGATATCCGCTGGTCGTCACCATGGCGGAGACGTTCAGCGTCGAGCGGCGGAGGCTGATGCGCTTCCTCGGCGCCAAGGTCATCGTGACGCCGGCCGCCGAGCGCGCCGTCGGAATGATCAACAAGACCATCGAGCTTGCCAAGACCCATGGCTGGTTCATGACCCGGCAATTCGAGAACGAGGCCAACCCCGAGTATCACTCGCGCACCACCGCGCGCGAAATCATCGACGATTTCGCCGATACCAAGCTGGACTATTGGGTGACCGGCTACGGCACTGGCGGCACGCTCAAGGGCGTGGCGAGCGTGCTCAGGAAGGAGCGCCCGGACACCAAGATCATGGTCTGCGAGCCGGAGGACGCACAGCTCCTGGGCAGCCACGTCGAACAGAAACGCAATCCTGACGGCACGCCGGCCGCGCCCCATCCGAGCTTCAAGCCGCATCCGATGCAGGGCTGGACGCCCGATTTCATTCCGAAGATCGCAGGCGACGCCGTGGCGATGGAGCTGATCGATCGCGTGCTCCCGATCCCGGGCCCTGAGGCCATCCGCTGCAGCAAGGAGCTTGCGGCAAAGGAAGGCATCTTTGTCGGCATCACGTCGGGTGCGACGCTCGCCGGCGCGCTCAAGGTCGCCGCCGAAGCCAAGGAAGGCTCCAACATCCTCTGCATGCTGCCTGACACCGGCGAGCGTTATCTCAGCACGCCGCTCTTTGCCGATGTCGGGACCGACATGAACGAGGAGGAGTTGGCGATCTCCCGCTCCACACCGACGGCTCAGATGAAGACCTGAGCCACATCATCGAAGGAGGCCTACATGAGCGAAGGACAGTCCGTCCGGGACGCCAGCCACCTCTACGAGGTCGAGCGTCGCGCTCGCCACGCCGAGCGTCCCGGCTTTCGCATCACGGAACTACAGCTCTCGCCGACGCAGAAAGTGCCGTGGCACACCCACACCAACGTCTCGGATACGTTCTACGTCCTGGAAGGCCAGATGCGGCTGTTTCTGCAGGATCCCAAAGAGGAAGTGAATCTGAAACCCGGCGAAATCTATGCCGTGAGGCCGAAACGGCCTCATCTGGTCACCAACGGCGGGACGACCTCGCTCACCTTCCTCGTCCTGCAGGGCGTGGGTGAATACGATTACGTGCCGCTGTTGCCGGGCTAGAGCATGATGAAGTCAAGTTGAGTCGGCGCGTCAGGCGAGGTCTGCTCCCTCGCCCCGCTCTTGCGGGGAGAGGGTTGGGGTGAGGGGCTGCTTCCGCGAAAACGGTGAGAGTTAGACTCGGGGAGAGTACCCCTCACCCGGATCGCATTCCGCTTCGCTGCATGCGATCCGACCTCTCCCCGCAAGCGGGGCGAGGTGAACCAACCCGCCGCGAAACCGATTCAAGCAAAATTCATCACGCTCCAGCTAGTCCGACGGGAGCCGCGAGAACCGGAAATTGCAGTGGCTCGCGCCGCCGGCCAACGTTTGTGTCCTTTCCAGATGGATGCCTCGCGTTGCATAGGCGTCGAAATCAAGCCCGCAAATGTTCGGCAAGATTTCTTTATCTCCATGGCGAGCCCCGAATTTGCAAAAGCCGCAAGCTTTGTAGTTGATGCCGAATTCAAAGTTGTCACCCGGGCCTGGCTCGACGAAATCGTAGACGAAATCTTCCGGAAACTCTTGCTGATGGCTTTCTGTAGCGCTTTTCGCAGCCTGCTCGCGCAGCAAAGTCTGATTCTCTGACGACATGAATTGACGCCCCGAGGCGAGACGTTCCGCCTCTGATACGGTGAGCAATTGCGCCTTGTAGGTTTCCCGCTCGATTTCGCCGATCACCGACAGCGACACGCCGTGTCGCCGGAGCACCCGGCTGATGGCCATAAAGCCCATCAGACGCATGAAGAAGTCGCTCATGCGACTTGCCGTGCCTCCGACATAGGGCATTTGGGTGAGCACGATTTCAAATTCATCCATCACCTCCTGCCTGATCCCGACAATATCGGATAGATGCGCGCGCTCGCACAACATCGCTTCGGCAAGGTCGAGGCGATGGCGCATGGCGGCCTCCATTGCACCGCGATGCTGCTCGTAAAAGGGATGGATGATCTCAGCCATTGGACACCATGGGATCTGCGGATGTTGCGAACCGACCGTAACCGGGGACACCAGGTCAGCGCAAAGCATGGTTCCTTCGGTCAAGCACTAGAAAATCTATTGCAAGGCCAAGGCCTATCGGTGTCAAACTGCGAGCCGCGATGACCTACACCCTTCCACCACTCAACGCGCTCCGCGCATTCGAAGCCGCCGCGCGAAATCTCAGCTTCAAACTGGCCGCGCACGAGCTGCACGTGACGCCCGCCGCCGTGGGGCAGCAGGTGAAAGCGCTGGAGGCGCGCCTCGGCGTGCGCCTGTTCGAGCGGCTGCATAAGCAGCTCGTCCTGACTGCGGCCGGTCTGGCCTATCTGCCCGGGATATCCGATGGCTTTCGTCGCATTGCGGACGCGACCTCGCAATTGAAACCGGCAGGTGCGGTGCTGCTGCAGTTGGGGGTCCATGGCAGCTTCGACCTGCGCCGCCTCGAATTGGCGGAGTTTCGCAGCCGGCACGCGGAAATCGGTTTGCGGGTGCTGCAGCCCGCCGGCTTGCATGAATTGGTCGAAGGCAAGGTCGACCTGCTGATAGCCCGCGATCTTGGCCACCATCCGGGCTATCGCTGCGACCGGGTCAATGAGGGATCCGGTTTGGGTGATTGGCTGATTGCGCCTGAAGGCACCGCGGATTGTCCCGAGGTCGTCAGCTTCCGCGAATGGCTGCGCGCCCTGCCGGCCGAGAAGGCGCTCGCAGACCACCGCCGCCCTCGTCTGGTCGGCATCAGCGGAAGTTGAGGCGGCCGTTGGGCGGCTGCTTGCTCTCTTGCTGATCTACACCCACCCTCCCCGCGCCATCATGGCGGCGAAGAGCAGGATGAGCACGATCGCCGCCAGCTCGATGTGAATGACCATGGTGACGCGCTTGCGCTTGGCGGCGTCTATCACCGGCGCCTGCCCCGCCGCGATCGCGCCGCGCCAGGAGAGAAATTCCATGGTCGGAATGATCGAGAGCAGGCCAATGATGATGAACAGGCCGAACTTGGTCAGGAACGCATGGCTGTGCCAGTAATATTCCGGCCCCTTCTCGAAGAAGAACACCCGGAGTAGCCCGATCACCAGCAACAGCCCGGCGGCAATGCCGAGCACGAGATCGGTCCCCTGCAACCGCCGCGCGGAAGCCAATGTCAGCTCCTGCCGGATCAGCGTGAACTCAATGGCGACGCAGGCAACGAGGGTGAAGGCGCAGAGATGATGCAGGAAGGCGAACAGCGTGGACATGGGCGCATTGTCCATTTCGTTGGTCGATGGTGTTGCGCAGCATGATATAGCTTGGTGGCGATAACAAGAACAACGCGGGAAAACCTCTCGCGACCGGGGAAGAAACGTCATGCGCAAGCTCATGATCGGCGCAATCGCCGCCGCCTGTCTCGTGCCCACCACAACGCAAGCCGAAATCGTCCGTTTCGATATTACCGAGCGCGTGCCGGCCTTTGCCGGACGCAGCTTTGCCGAGGTCGGCCCCTATGAGCGGATCACGGCGAAAGCGACGATTGCGCTCAATCCCACCGACGACCGTAACGCCGTGATCACCGACCTCGCGCAGGCACCGCGCTATGCCGACGGCAAGGTCGAGGCCACGGCCGATGTCGTGATTCTGCGCCCCGTTGATCCCACCCATGGCAATGGCACGCTGCTGTTAGAGGTACCCAACCGCGGCCGCAAGCTGGCGCCGCAGCTGTTCGACGATTCCCCGCAGCCCGGCGCCAACAACGCGCAAGGCGCCGACGATGCCGGCATCGGTTTTCTGCACCGACAGGGCTACACCATGGTCTGGGTCGGCTGGCAGGGCGACATCCCTTCCAAGCCCGGACAACTTGCGCTGACCGCGCCGGTGCTCAAGGGCGTCACCGGGCCGGCGCGCGAAGAGTTCATCTTCGACAACACCACCAATCCGGCGAAAGCGACGCTGACCTGGCCGGCCGCCGATCCCGCCAATCTGAAGGTCACCGTGCGCGCGGCCTGGGCCGACGCGCGGCAGACACCCGCGGGTCTTTCCGCGAAGCTGGTCGATCCGACCACGGTCGAGATCGTCAGGCCCGAGGGCTTTGATGCCGGCGCCCTCTACGAGGTCACTTACACCGCGCGCGATCCGGCCGTGCTGGGCATGGGTTATGCTGCTGTGCGCGATGTCGTCAGCTTTCTCCGTCACGACAGCACATCGACTAATCCGCTGCTGAACGGGCTGCATCCGTCCGTCAGCCGCGCCATCGGTTTTGGCGTCTCGCAATCCGGCCGCTTCCTGCGCGACTTCCTCTATCTCGGCTTCAACGAGGACACGCATGGCCGCATGGTGTTCGACGGCCTGATGCCGCATGTCGCGGGTACGCGGCGTATGGCGACCAATGTCCGCTTCGGCCAGCCCGGCCGCAACCCGCGCCATCCGCAGGATCCGGCCTGGCAGGCCGACCTCTTCCCGTTCACCTACGCGACGCTGACCGATCCGCTCTCGGGCAAGACCGACGGCCTGCTGCGGCGCTGCGCGCTATCGGTGACCTGTCCCAAGATCATGCAGACCGACAGCGAGATCGAATGGTGGTCCTCGCACGCCTCGCTGCTGGTGACGGATTTGCAAGGCAATCACCTCGACCTGCCCGGCAATGTCCGCGCCTACATGATCGCGGGCACACCGCATTTCGCCGAGCCGAATGACGTCATGCACAAGGGCGTGCCGGCGTTATCGCTGCCGCAGAACCCGATGCATGCCGGCATGCCGATGCGGGCGCTGCTCACCGACCTCAACGCGTGGATCAGTGACGGCGCGACGCCGCCCTCGAGCCGGGTGCCGACGCGGGCCCATGGCACATTGGTCGCAGCCGAAGGCGCAGTGCCGACCGATATCCCCGGCCTGCCCTATCGCGGCATCCATACGCTCGCCGTTGATTCCGACCAGAGCGTGCTGCCGCCGAAGGAGATCGGAAATTATCCCGTGTTCGTCCCGAAGGCTGACAACGACGGCATGACCATCGCGGGCGTGCATGCGCCGGCAATCGCCGTGCCACGCGCGACCTACATGGGATGGAATCCCCGCGCCGCGGGCTTCGGCCCGACCGCGCTCTATCCGCTGCAAGGCGCGGTGGTACCATTCGCGCCGACTGAAGCTGCGCGCAAAGAAACCAACGACCCGCGGCCCTCGATCGAAGCGCGCTATGCCAATGACGAGGCCTATGTGGACGCCGTGAAGAAGGAAACCGCGCGCGAAGTCGCCGAACGCGTGTTGCTACCGGAAGACGCCGAACGCGCGATCGAGGCGGCGAAGCAAGGGAAACTGGCGAAGCTCGGACCGAACTAAACCCTCTCGCCGACCTCGATACCGAGACGGGCCGCCACGCGCCTTGCGGTGGCCTCCCGTTGCGCGGTGATGCCCTGCACGGACTGGCGTGCCTGCTGCAGGATGGCGGGAGGCGCCGTCTCGGGCGTACCGCTGTCGAAGGGCGGCTCCGGCGCATAGACCATGTAGAGCTGAATCGCCTTGGCGGCGTCCGCGCCGCGCAATTCCGCCGCGAGCCGCAGCGCGCCGTCGATGCCTGCCGTGACGCCGGCGGCAAAGATATAGCTGCCATCCATCACCACGCGCTCGTTGACGGGGATCGCGCCGAAGAACGGCAAGAGATGAAACGAGGCCCAATGCGTCGTGGCTCTGCGGCCCCTTAACAGGCCCGCCGCTCCGCACAGCAACGCGCCGGTGCAGACGGAGAAGATGCTGCATGCCCCGGCCGCCTGCTGGCGGATCCAGTCCAGCACCTCGGCGTCCTCCATCAGGGCTTCCTGCCCGAAGCCGCCCGGCACATGCAGCACATCCAGCGGCGGCGCGTCCGCGAGCACCGCATCGGGCGTCAGGCGCAATCCTCTGATATCGCGAACGGCGCCAGCCGTCTTGCCGTAGAGGCGATAGGTCGAATTTGGAATTCGCGACAGAACCTCGAAGGGCCCCGTCAAATCGATCTGATCCAGGCCCTCGAACAAGAGCGAGCCGATCTGCAAGTGAACATCATGAGGGATCATTTGCGCCTCCTTTACGTCTCTTTGGCTATCGAATGGACAAGATGAACTTATCGCGGCATCTTCCGGCGATGACGCCAAAGACCCCTCGTTCTCCGCCAAACGGAAGTCGCATCGTCGAAGTGCTGGCCTTTCCGTCGGTGCAGCTGCTCGACGTCACCGGGCCCATTCAAGTGTTCGCGTCCGCCAATCATTTCATGGTCGCCGCCGGGAACGCAGCGCCCTACGCCATCCGCGTGGTGGCGCATGGCACTCAAAGCGTCGAGGCCACCGCCGGTGTCGCGCTTGCGGTGCATCCGCTTTCGCCCGTCGATGCTGACGTCGACACGCTGGTGATTGCCGGCGGCGACGGCGTCCATGTTTCGTCTGACAATGCCGTGCTCGTCGACTGGGTGCGCGAGCGCGTGAAGCGCGCCCGCCGCACGGCCTCGGTCTGCACCGGCGCTTTCCTGCTCGCCGCATCAGGCGCGCTCGATGGACGACGCGCGGTCACCCATTGGCAGTTCTGCGCCGAGCTTGCCCGGCGCTATCCGGCCGTGCGCGTCGAGCCCGATCCGATCTTCGTGCATGACGGCCCGGTCTGGACATCAGCCGGGGTGACGTCCGGGATCGATCTCGCGCTGGCGCTGGTCGAAGAGGATCTGGGCCGCGCGATAGCGCTCGCCGTCGCACGTTACCTGGTGGTGTTTCTCAAGCGACCCGGCGGGCAAGCTCAATTCAGCGAATTTCTCTCGCTACAGGCCTCCGATGACAAGTTCGGCACGCTGCACGACTGGATCAGCAACCATCTGGCCGATGACCTCTCGCTTCCGGTGCTTGCGCGGCAAGCCGGCATGAGCGAACGCAGTTTCAGCCGGCATTATGCGGAAGCGACCGGGCTCACACCGGCGCGTGCGATCGAGCGGTTACGGGTGGAAGGCGCGCGGCATCTGCTTTCGGAAACCCGTCTGCCGGTCAAGCGCATTTCCCAGCGTTGCGGCTTCGGCTCGGAGGAGACGATGCGCCGCAGTTTCTTGCGGCTGCTGGACACCACACCGCAGGACTATCGCGCGAGATTTGCCTCGTAACGGCAGCACGGCGGGCCTGCGACCACCGTGCTGATGTGGTGCGCCTTGGCTTAGCCATTCCAGGCGAATTGCTGAAGATGCGGCTCCAGCGGCGGGTTCGTGACGTTGCCGGTGTAGTTCGTGATCGTCGACGCCGCGACGATCGTGATCACTTCGAGCAGGAGATCCTTGGCGTATCCGGCGTCTAGGAAACGCGCGATGTCCTGGTCATCGAGCTGCCCGCGCTTTTCGATCAGCGTACGCGCCAGTGTCGAGAGCGCGCCGAGCTTTTCATCCGACGGCGAGCGGCCCGCGCGCATCGCCTCGACATCGACAGGATCAAGCCCGGCCTGCAGCCCAAGTGCGGTGTGCAGCGCGACGGCCCACGCCGAGCCATTGGTGACGGCATCCGTAAGCAGCACGGTCTGGATCTGCGGCTCGGCAAAACTGCCGCCGTGCACCTTGTCGAAGATACCGATAAAGGCTTCTGCAAGCACAGGCGACGTCGCCATGGCGCCGGCAAGATTGGGGATCATGCCGAACCTCGTCTGCACATCGCGCAGCGCGGACTTGGAGGCTTGGGGAGCGGACTCAAGCGTATGGACAGGAAAGCGTTGCATCGGAATTGCCTTTTGCCGGGGTTGGAACCCGAAGATTGCGCGGGCCATCTTCCAGGCGGCCTGCGATCCGATCTCCGCGTTCGATGTCAGCTATCTAGCTGCGCCCAGCCAAAAGGGTTCGCCAAAGTCCCCACATTCCGCGCCATCGGCGCGGTACGCCTGTTAGGCCGCGTTGCGCCCGAGCGCTGCGTTTTGATCGAGCAGCCCGGCCTCGATCAGCGCGTCGCGGATGCGCGCGATTTCCGCCTCGCCGATCTTGACCAGCGGCGGACGCACCACCGCCCGCGGCAGCTTGCCGAGCAGCACCAGCGCTTCCTTCATGCGGTTGTGCATGTCGACAAAGGGATCGGCGTAGAACACGCGCGCCGTCGGTGAGATGCGGTCGTTCAGCCGGCGGGCTTCCGCGAGATCGTTGGCTTTCACGGCGCGATAGAGCCTGGCCTGGAGGTCGGCGATGACGCTACCGCTGCCGGAGAGCAAGCCGTTGCAGCCGAGCACCAGCGAGCTCAACAGCCACGCGCTGTTGGTAGAGAGCACGTTGATCGGCCGCTTGCGCCCCTGCAGCGCGCGGATCTGGCTCTCGTGCTGCGGGACCTGCGGCGTCCAGTCCTTGATGGCGCGGATGGTCGGCACCTCCTCGAACAGCCGCTCCAGCGTCGCCGCCGGATAGCCCTGCCCGGTCGAGAGCGGATATTGGAACACGATCAGCGGCAGGTCGCTGGCGTCAGCAATGGTCTTGAAATGCGCCAGCGCCATCTCGGCCGATTGCCCCAGCGTGAACGGCGCCGGCGGGAACACCAGCAGCGCCGAAGCCCCACCCGCCTGCGCCTGCCGCGCAATCCGCGCTGCCTCAAGACTGCCGTCCGCCCAGATGCCGTGGATGACCGGCAACTTGCCGCCGACTTCCTCGCCCGCGATCTCCATGACGCGCCGCTGCTCGTCGGCGGTGCAGGACGCAACTTCCGTCGAGTGCGCGTTGACCGTGATCGCCGACAACCCTTGCACGGCAGCGACATCGCGCAAATGCGCGCGGAAATTCGGCTCGTCGATAGAAAGATCGTCAAGGAACGGCAGCAGCACCGCCGGGATCACACCATGAGGCACGAAATCAGGATGGCGGGACATGGGAAGTCTCCCTGGGTGCTTGTTCTTGTTCGGTCCGTAGGGCGGATTAGCGTAGCGTAATCCGCCAATATCTCAACCCGTGTTCGGCGGGTTACGGCTCACGCCTAACCCGCCCTACGCGCTGGTCACATCAGCTTCACCGGCGCATCTCGAACCTCGCGAAGGTCGATCCTGCCGATCAGCTCAGAGCGGAGCGCCTCGGCGGCACTGATGGCGGCCTCCGTCTGCCGCAACGTGCTGACATTCGATCCGAGCGCGACGACCCCGCCCAGCATCAACGCAATCGATCCCAGCACAGCGGTCAGCCCCGCCCCGAATAGCCCAAGCATCGCGACGAGCAACAAAGCAACGCCGCCGCCGATCGCAACCTTGGACCCCAGAACGAACTTCCGGCAGCTTTCCGCGGTCTCGGCAAGCTCCTCGATCCGCGCTTCGAGCAGTGAAATCTCGTCGGGTGGATCGTCTTCGGTCATCGGATTGAGCTCGATCGCGGAATGCGAAAATGGCGGGTTACGCTTTCGCTAACCCGCCCTACACTCTCAAATCACAACGGCAAATTATCGTGCTTCTTCATGGGCATCTCGACATGCTTGTCCTTTAGCATCGCCAGCGCCCTTGCGATCCGCCGCCTCGTCGAATGCGGCATGATGACGTCGTCGAGATAGCCGCGTTCCGCCGCGATGAACGGCGACAGAAAGCGGTCCTCGTATTCCTTCGTGCGCGCGGCGATCTTGTCGGGGTCGCCGATGTCTGAGCGGAAGATGATTTCCACCGCGCCCTTGGCGCCCATCACGGCGATCTGGGCGGTCGGCCAGGCGTAGTTCATGTCGGCGCCGATCTCCTTGGAGGCCATGACGTCGAAGGCGCCGCCATAGGCCTTGCGCGTGATCACGGTGATCAGCGGCACCGTGCACTGCGAATAGGCGAACAGCAGTTTCGCGCCGTGCTTGATCAGGCCGCCATATTCCTGCGCGGTGCCCGGCAGGAAGCCGGGAACGTCGACGAAGGTGACGATCGGGATGTTGAAGGCATCGCAGAAACGCACGAAGCGCGCGGCCTTGCGTGAGGCGTCGCTGTCGAGCACGCCCGCCAGCACCAACGGCTGGTTGGCGACAAAGCCCACGGTGCGACCGGCGATGCGGCCGAAGCCGGTGACGATGTTTTTCGCAAACATCTCCGAAATCTCGAAGAAATCGCCCTCATCCACAACCTTCAGGATCAACTCCTTCATGTCGTAGGGCTTGTTCGGATTGTCTGGGATCAAGGTATCGAGCGACATGTCGACCCGCTCGATCGAATCGAAGCTCGGCCATTCCGGCACGCCGTCAGTGTTATTCGAGGGCAGGAAGTCGATCAGCCGGCGCATCTGCAAGAGCGCATCGACATCGTTCTCGAAGGCGCCATCGGCGATGGAGGACTTGGTCGCATGCACGGAGGCGCCGCCGAGTTCCTCGGCGGTGACGACCTCGTTGGTGACGGTCTTCACCACGTCGGGGCCGGTGACGAACATGTAGCTGGTGTTCTTCACCATGAAGATGAAATCGGTCATGGCCGGCGAATAGACGTCGCCGCCGGCGCAGGGTCCCATGATCACGGAGATCTGCGGGATCACGCCGGAGGCGACCACGTTGCGGCGGAACACGTAGGAATAGCCCGCGAGTGCGGCGACGCCTTCCTGGATGCGCGCGCCGCCGGCATCATAAAGCCCGATGATCGGCGCCCTCGCCTTCATCGCCATGTCCTGGAGCTTTGTAATTTTCAGCGCGTGCGTCTCGGAGAGCGAGCCGCCGAACACGGTAAAGTCCTTGGCGAAGACAAACGTCTTGCGGCCGTTCACCGTGCCCCAGCCGGTGACGACGCCGTCGCCCGGCACCTTGCTCTTCTCCATGCCGAATTCGGTCGAGCGGTGCTCGACGAACATGTCGAACTCCTCGAACGAGCCCTTGTCGAGCAAGAGCTCGATGCGCTCGCGGGCGGTCAGTTTGCCGCGGGCGTGCTGCGCCTCGATGCGCTTTTCGCCGCCGCCAAGCTTGGCGCCCGCGCGCCGTTCCTCAAGGGTGTCCAGGATATCCTTCATCGGCTTCCGCCCGTCCTTTTTCCGCGACAATTTTTCCGGTTCTAACAGGCTGTTCTACAAACCAAAAGCTGCTTTCCGTCACCTTTCGGGGCTACAAGGGCCTGAAAATAGGATCGTTTCGGGAGGCGGCCGATGAGCGAGGCAGAAGCACAAGAGACCGGCCGAGAAACCGGTGTGGTCACCGGCGGCGTCAATATCATTTTGCGCCTGGAGGGGCTGACGCTGTTTGCCGGCATGGTGCTGCTCTATGCGATGTGGGGCGGCTCGTGGTGGGTTTTCGGCGTGCTGTTCTTCATCCCCGACCTCAGCTTTGCCGCTTATCTCGCGGACCCCAGGACCGGCGCGATCTTCTACAATGCTGCCCATTGCTACATGGTGCCGGTGTCGCTGATGATAGCCGGTTTCCTGCTGCCGGATCCCCTGACGCTGTCGATCGCCTTTATCTGGATGGCCCACATCGGGATCGACCGTGCGCTTGGTTATGGACTGAAGTACCAGAAGGGTTTCGGCTTCACCCATCTGAGGCGGATCGGCCGCAAAATGGCGGCGAAAACGACCTAAATCCGCGATGCCCAAAGCGGCGGCATCACGTTGGCTTGAAAGTCGTCTTGCCGCCGCCATAGCTGGTAAGCTACGCGTGGCCCGGTGATTTGCGTCGTAGCCTTGACATAACCGGCCCCTAATTCTGCAAAATTCGCGCTTACTTCGGCACAAATTGGCCCCGTAACCTCCGTTCCCGAATCATGTCGATGCCTGCGCCTGTCTATTCCCTGACCTCCGACGCCCACCAGGAAGCGGTCGACTTCCTGCGCCGGCTCTCCAGCATGCTGACCGGCGGCCGCAATGCGGAAATGCTGCAGGAAGCGGCCGGGCTGATCGAGACGCTGAGCCGCCGCACTGCCGCCACCGAGCAGCTTTTGGGGGAGCAGCAGGAGGAGAATGCGCGCAACCTCGAGCTGCGCGAGGTCGCGGAATTGGCGTCCGACAATCTGATGGCCGAGAACGAGTCGCTGAAGCATCAATCCGCGGCCGAGGCTGACGCGCTCAAGGGCGAGATCGCTTCGCTCAAGGAGCAGTTCGCCGCCGAGCTTGCCGCGCTGCAGGAGAAGTCTGCGAACGAGAAAGAGCAGCTTGCGGCCGAGATTACGCTGCTGACCACGCAACTCGATGACGCGCGGCGGCAGGCCGAGATCGACCGCAACTGGTTCGCCGAGGAGACGCTGCGCGCCCAGGCCGCGGCCGAGCTCGCCCAGGAGCAGCACGCGGCGGTCCATGCCGAGCTCGAGGAATTGCGCAAGCCACCCCCGCCCGAGACGCTCGACGATTCGATCGCGGTCGTGCCGGTGCAGTCGCTGCAGCTCGCCCGCACCCAGTTCGATTATCTCGCCCGCGGATTTGCCGGCAGCGGCGATGTGGTGTCGCAGACCATCTGCGAGATCGGCGCCCGTGCGATCGACAAGGCGCTGGCCGGCGGCGTGCCGTCCAAAGATAAAATGCCCTTTGTGATTTAGTCCGCCACTACCCTCGTCATGCCCGGGCTTGACCGGCCTGCGGGGCCGAAGCCCCTCCGGCGCGGCGAAGGCCCGGGCATCCATCAATTCACAAAGATTCTCGCGAAGCGCGATGGATGGCCGGGTCAAGCCCGGCCATGACGAGCGGCGGTTATTTAGCGCTCACAACTCCCCCGGCTTGAACGGCTCTTCCTTGTCCGGCGGCACGGTCTGCTCGGCCATCGCCAGGATCATCGCAACCATCACGTAATTGCCGGCGACCGCCGTGAGGTCGATGATCTGCTGGTCGCTGAAGAGTTTCCTCGCCCGTGCAAACGTCTCGTCGGAAACCTTGTGCGTCGTCGTCAGTTCAGTGACGAAGTCGTAGACCAGCGCCTCGTCCTCGGCCATTTTCGACGGCCGCTTGTTGGCTTTCAGCTCCGCGATGATATCGCCCGAAAGCCCGGCCTTGGTCGCGATCGGCACATGCGCGAACCACTCCATCTGCGAGCGCCATTGCCGGCCGATGATCAGGATGGCGAACTCGTTCAGCCTCGTTGGCACCGAGGTCTTCCAGCGCAGATAATCGAACAGGTCGAACATGCGCTGCCCCAGCACAGGGCTGCGCAGCAGCAAATTGTACGGCCCGCCGATGCCGACGCTGGAGACCTTCATCACCTGGTCGCCGAGCGGCTTCTGCGCCTCGCTGAGCTGGTCAAAGATGAGCTGGGGAAAGCGCGGCGTCTTACCGGCGGTTGCATTCATGGGTTCCTCCCGTTTTTCTTGATCGGGAGCGACTTTAGTTCAGCACAGCGAATGCGTGAAGGGGCGTCGTCAGCGCTGCTTGGTCAGCCGCAGCACGAAGACCAGGACTTCGGCGACCGCCTTGTAGAGCTCGGCCGGGATTTCGTCGCCGAGCTCGACATTGGACAGCGCGCCGGCGAGCACCTCGTTCTCCTCAATGGGAACGCCGTGCTCTTTCGCCACCTCGATGATCTTGGCGCCGATCGCGCCCCTGCCCTTGGCGACCACGCGCGGCGCACCGGTGCGGTCATAATGCAGCGCGACGGCAAGCTGGCGCTTGGTCTCGGTGCTCATAGCGCGCGATCCAGGAAATGCCCGGCCTTGGCGGGAGCTGTTTGCGGCGGCGCGCCCTCACGGATCACGATATCGCCCGGCGTGAGCTCGGCCTGGCTCAACGCTTGGCTGAGTTCGGTCGCACCGGCGCGAAGTTGCGCCGCGGTCTGCGGCCGTTCCGCCCACATCCTGACCGAGGTGCGGTCGCCGGTCAGCGAGATCAGCGCATGCACGGGCCCGGCCGGCTCGACATTGAGCGAGAAACGCGCCTGCCATGTGCGCTTGGCGGCCTCCACCTCGTTGCCGCCGCCATCGCGGGAAATCTCGAACTGCGCCATCGCGGTGCCCTGCGCCGTCGCGAAGGGAATCTCGAAATTCCAGCGCGGGATCGATGGATCGATGCGGTTGCCGTTCGGATCGGCGCGATCGGGCAACGACGCCACCTGAAGCAGCGTCTGGCGCGCGATCGCAGCATCAGTGTCGTCGAGCAGATGATGAACGGTGGTTGCAAGCGAGCTACCCGGCGCGAGCGATGGGCTTGCGATCGGCTGCGCCGACGGCAGCGCGCCGCGAAACGGCGGTGGCGGCGTGTCGGTGGCGGGGTTGCCTTGCGCGCTCTTGCCATCCGGCGAGGTGATGATCGCGGTGGCGCCGCCGGCGTTCGGCATCTCCTGCAATGCCTCCTGCAAGAGATTCAGCGCCGCGCCCGTCGTGACCGATTTTGCCTCGGTGCCGGACAGGGCCTCGGCCAGTAGCAGCTTTGCGGGATCGCCGGCGGCCGCCGTTTGCGTTGACTGCGGCAGCAGAATTTCGTGGCCATCCACTTCCACCAGTTGCGATGGCGCAAGCGAAGGCGAATCCAGTGCCGGCTTGGTGGTGCTGGTCGAAGCACCCGCAGCCGAGGGCGCAACCGCCGCGGAGCTTTGGGCGGTATCGACCGCGCTCGCCAGCGTCTGCTGCAGCACGATCAAGGCTGCCTTCAGGTCAGGGGCGCCGCCGGTGAACGATCCTGAGGCCAGCGACGCCTCCAGGAACAGGCCTGAGCTTTGGAAGCCGCTCTGGACGTCGCCGCCGGAGAGATTCTCGTCGAGGTTCGTCTGCTGCGCCAGCACTTGCGCAATCGCCTGCTGCAACGCCGGCGGCAGATTGTTCGATGATGTGGCGGCGCTGAGATTGGCGAATAGCGGCGCGAGGCTCTGCTGCTGGGTGGCAGCGGCCTCGGACGCCACCGAAACCGCGATGCGCTCGAGCGGCGTCAGCAGATCGCCAGGTGTTGCGACATTAGCCGCCGGGCCGACCGGCGCGCTCGGCGCCAACGTCGCCGTGTTATTGGCAGTTGTCGCATTGCCCTGCCCGACCAATTGAAGCCGGACTACGCCGTCCGGATTCTGCGACACCGCCAATTGCAAATTCTGCCCGGGCGTGAGCGCGACCTCGGACAAGACCTCGAAGGAGAGACCGGCGATGGCAATCTGCACCAGATTATCGGCGAGCACGTTCTGCACCTGCGCGCTGATCACGCTGCCCGGCTGCAACACGACGCCCGACGTCGCGCTGCCCGCGCCCTGCGCTGATATCACCGGAAGTGTCGGATTGACTGAGATCGCCATGCCGCGGAAGCTAGCCCGCGCGGCTTAACCTGTCGTTAACCGACGGACTGAAGCGCCCGCAAAATTGCGACCGCAGCGTCGAAATCGCGCTTCCGCGCGGCCTTTCGCGCGATGACCTCCTCGTCGGCGCCCCACTGCTCCGCGTTGAAATCCTCATCGACATGGGCCGCCGCCCAGACCTGCTCGGCTTCGCGCGCGCCCTGATGCAGCGCCAGCGCCAGCAACGCCGAGCCCGTCAGCGTGGTCACGACATGGAGTGCGGCGACCGACCAGGGATCGTGCGGCAGCGCTTCGCGTGCCGCGGCGATGGCCGTGTCGGGCTGGCTCACATGCATGATGCCCTGGGCCAGAATGAAATGCGCGCCGAGTTCATCGGCCGCCCAGAACAGAACGGGGTCCCAGTGCTGCGCCTCGCGCGCGACCAGCCCCTCGGGATGGCCGGCGCGATAGAACACCAGATCGGAAGCGAGATATTTGGCGATGTCGTCGCGCACGATGGTAACGCGATCGATCACGGCATCGACGACGCTGTTGGCAAAGCGCGTCATCGGCATGGTCGTGGGATCGATATGCTCCTGCTGCGCCTCCCATTCGGCAGCCATGGCGTCGGCAATCACGCGCGAAGGCACGGCGACGATGCGCCCGGACGGCGTCTTGATCGGCTTGCCGTCGAGCGCAACGGCAAATCCGCCATCAGCTTCCATAACGCCGGCCTTGGCATAAAACCGCTTGCGCTTGGGCGCACGCGCGGTCCGCCGAGCCGCCTCCTGCGGGTCGAGCGGCGATTGACCGGCAACTTCGTCGAACAATTCACGCATGAACGGCTTTGCTTCCTCAGGTCGCATCAATTCGGGGCCCAAATTATGATAAGAAGGCAGCCAAATAAAGCGAGCCTGGATGCGACAGGACTTTGGGTGCACAGGTCTTAATGCGACAGGTCTTGGGGTGCGACGCCTTTTTGCAGCCCTTCTGCTCTTGCTCGGCGGCGTGGGCGCTGCCGAGGCCGGGTTCCGGACGCCGGAATCGCTGGTCCGCAACGTCTATGCCTATTACGGCAAGGGCGCGCCGGAGCTCTCCCACGGCCTGCCCCGCGACGAGGCCACCACGCAGAAATTCTTCGATCCGAGCCTGCGCAAGGCCTGGCGCTCGGTCAGCCATGAGCCCTACGATTTCCTGGTCCAGAGCGCGACGTGGAACCTAGGCGCGGTCTCGATCTCCATCCTGCGCCGGCAATTCGACAAGACCTATGTCGCCGCAAGTTTCGACAATCAGGGCCGCGCGGTGACGCTCAACTTCATCCTGGTGAACGGCCCGGAGGGTTGGCTGATCGCCGACGTCGAGAGCCCGCACGACTCGCTGCGGATGTTCCTCGATCAATTCAAGAACTGAGAACTGGTCCTAGAGCGCGATGAGATTGGGTTGAATCGTCATCGCGCTCTAGGCTTTTGATTGAGCATGATCTCCGCGCAAACGCTTCGCGTTTGTCGCGAGGGAAAACCACTGCACACTTTTCCGGATCATGCTCTGGCGCGGGCTCCTTATGCCGTGGCTATACGAGATCGCAGGCGGTCGTCTCGATTTCCTATGAGGTTTCCACGCAACTTTGGCAGCGAGGCCGATACGCCGGCCGTCGTAACATTCGCGCTGTCGGAGTCAGTATGAAACAGAAACTGCCGCTCGAGCTTGCGCCTGGCTCCTTGCTGCGAAAAGCCGGAGTTGCGCTGCTGACGTTCTTATTCCCGTCCGCCTATGGGCCGCTAGCCAAGTACCGGCCGCAGGATCACTATATGCGAGGTCCGGGGCCGAAATGGCGCGCAAAACATCTTGCGCAGCCCGTCACTCCCGCGCAGCGGGCCACCGCCGCACACCACGCGGAAACCATTTCGTAGCTCGGGTGAGCCAACGGGTCCGCGCGAAGCGCGGCCCGATGATAAATTCCGCGATACCCGGGAGAGTCCCGCATGTCGCTGCGCTCATGCGGGCTACATAAAACCTACTCTTCCGGCGCGTGCTCGATCGGATCGAACCGGTCGGCCTCGAGCCCCAGCAAATTCCAGGATTGCAGCATATGCGGCGGCAGCGGCGCGGTGGCGTCGATCACGCCGCCGCGTGGATGCGGAATGACGATACGCCGCGCGAGAAGATGCAGCCGGTTCTGCAGGCCGCCCGGCAGCTGCCAGTTCTCCTTGTTGAAATATTTGGGATCGCCGACGATGGCGTGATCGATATGGGCCATATGCGCGCGCAATTGATGGGTGCGCCCGGTGACCGGTTTCAACGACACCCAGGCGAGCTTGGTCGCAGAAGTCTCGACCACGGCATAATAGGTCACCGCATGGCTTGCGCCCTCATCGCCATGGGCGGCGATGCGCATGATGGTGTCCTCCTCGTTCTCTTCCTTGGCGAGGTATGTGGAGATGCGGCCCTGCTTTGGCTTCGGCACGCCGGCGACCAGCGCCCAGTAGATCTTGCGCGCCGAGCGATGGCGGAACGAGCCGGTGAGCTGTGTCGCAGCAAAGCGTGTCTTGGCGATCAGGAGGCAGCCGGACGTCTCCTTGTCGAGCCGATGCACCAGCCGCGGCTTCTGGCCCTTGGCGTCGCGCATCACTTCCAGCATCTGGTCGACATGGCGCGTGGTGCCGGAACCACCCTGCACCGCGAGCCCGGCCGGCTTGTTGAGCACGAGGACATCGTCGTCCTCGAAGAGCGTCATCTCCTTGAGCTGTTGCAGCGTGCGCTGTTCGGCGTCCGACAGCGCCGAAGCGGTCTTCGGCGCATCGAGGCGCAACGGCGGAATGCGCACGCTCTGGCCTGCCTCCAGCCGATCCTTGCTGTCGGCGCGCTTGCCGTTCACGCGCAGCTCGCCTTTGCGGACGATGCGCTGGATGTGGGAGAACGACAGCCCTGGAAACCGCGCCTCGAGGAAGCGGTCGACCCGCATGTTGTCCTCGTCCGGCGTCACCGCCACGGTCTGGACTTTTGTCGGCAGCGGCAGTTCGGCCTTGGCCGTTGGCTCGTCGAAACGGGCCTCCGGCTTTTCCTGGCCACGCTTTTCCTCGCGATATTCCCCGCGCGTTTCGGTAAGCCGCGCGGGCTTCTGGCCAGGCCGATGCCCCGCCGCGCGCTCGCCCTTCGCCCGCTCGTCCTGCCGGAGGGGACGGTTGCGGCGCTCGCGCTTTGGATGTTCGTCCCGGGAAACGGTTCGCTTGATGCGGCGGCTCATGCTGTTTTTCCAAGCTTGCGCGAAGGTGACTTGCCCGCACGGCGTGGCAGCTCGGCAATCTCGGCGCCGACTTCGCTTTCTGCGAGCCGCAGCTCGTAGAGTTGCTGCAGGTTCATCCAGAATTGTGGCGTCGTACCGAACCAGTGAGCAAGCCGCAACGCCGTGTCGGCGGTGATGCCGCGCTGGCCATGAATGATGCCGGTAATGCGGTTCACCGGCACGTCGATCTGGCGCGAGAGTTCGGCGGCCGTGATGCCAAGCTCCCGCAATTCTTCGGCAAGATGTTCGCCGGGATGGATGGGTGTACGCGCCAAGATGGTCATCCTTCAGTGATAATCGACGATTTCCACGTCCACGGGGCCGGGCGATCCGGCAGGCCACGAAAAGCAGATACGCCATTGATCGCTTATTCGGATCGAGAACTGGCCGGCGCGGTCGCCTTTGAGTGCTTCGAGCCGATTGCCCGGCAAAGCCGCCAAATCGGCGAGGCTGGTGGCCGCATCGAGCCGGTCGAGGCGCATCTCGGCTTGCCGGGCGAAGCCCGAGAACTCCTTGACGTGCCGCCCCGAGGCAAACCGCTCGGTCGCCCTGTCCCGATAGCTAATGATCACATCCGGGACGGCTAGCAGGAATTACGAGTTACGTAAATAGTAAATGTGGGCCGCGATCATCCGGGCTCCTACTTTGCTGCGGAATTCCTCTCGGTTATGAGCACATTCAGCTCCGCGCGAACGCGCTCGATCACGTGCGCGTAGTCACGACGCTCGTCCTGTCGGAACAGCCGCACCGTCGGATACCAGGGACTGTCCTCGCGATCGAGCAGCCAGCGATAGTCCGGCACATTGGGCAACAGGATCCAGGTCGGGCGGCCGAGCGCGGCTGAGAGATGCGCGACGCTGGTATCGACCGATATCACCGGTCCAAACAGGACACAAAGGCCGCCGTCTCGACGAAATCCGAGAGATGGAGCGTTAAATCTATGACATCGGTCCGTTCCAGCAACGCCGCCCTGTCTTCCAGCCGTGGGTCCTTTTGCAGGCTGACAAAGGTCGCCTCGGAATCGAGGATACGAGACATTGTGCGGAACGGCATCGAGCGGAGGCGATCGTTTTTGTGTCGCGGGTTGCCGGACCAGACCAGGCCGACCCGTAGGCGGTCGTGTGAGCCGAGACGCTCTTGCCAGGCCTCGACGCGATCAGCCGGCGGAGCGGGCAGATAGCAGGCTTCAGCCGGTATCGTGTCGAGGCGGGTTCCGAAAGCCAGCGGCAAGCTGGTCAGGGGACAATGGACGTCATAAGGCGGTGCCGTCGTTGCCGACCTCGGAAGGCACTGCGCGACGCCGGGAAAGCGTGAGAGAAGTGGGTAAAGTTCATCCTGGACGATCAGGATGACGTGCGCGCCTCGTTCCGCCAGCATCGGGACGTAGCGTACGAATTGAATGACGTCGCCGAGTCCCTCATCCGGGCGGACCAGGATAGTCTTGCCATCGATGGGCTCGGCTCCTTGCCAGATCGGTCGCGAAAGCATTGGACAGACCTCGACAAGCTCCGGAATCCGCCAGCGAGCCGCCTCGCGACCCGCCCAGCCGGCTTCGAAATCCCCGATGAGTAACTGAAGCAACGCCAAATTCCATTCGAGGCCCGCTTCGGCAGGATACTCGGCGACGGCCTGCCGATAGGCTGCAAGGGCTTCGTCGAAGCGGCCGATCTGTCCGAGCATAATCGCCTTGTTTCTCAGGGCGTGCCCGTCGCGCAGGGTGATAGCCCTGTCGTACCATGATAACGCCTCTTCGTATCGACCAAGCGCTGCGAGATTGTTGCCCATTTGGTTGGGGGCATCCGCGTTTGTCGGATCAAGCAAATGGACACGTTCGACGTCTCCGAAGGCCTCCTCGTAGCGCCGCAAGCCTTGCAGCGTCTCAGAGCGCGCGGCGAGCGTCTGAATATTGTTGGGCCTCAGCTCGTCGCACAGATTGAAGTAAAGCAGTGCCTCCTCGAAACGCGCCGCCTGACGCAAGAGGATCGCGGCCTTGCTCGCGGCGTTCCAAAGGCCGGGATCGAGCTTAAGCGCGTGTTGAAAGCTCAGGATCGCTTCGTCATTGCGGCGCAACTCAGCCAGCGCCAGTCCGAGATTACACCGCAGCTGCGCGCTATCGGGCTCGATTTCGATCGCGTTTTCGAAAGCCTTGAGCGCGTCGGCGCCTCGGCCTTGCTGCAAAAGCGCGGTCCCAAGCGTCGTGAGATAGAGCGGTTTCGGCTCGCGCCTGATCGCGCGAAAAAGCCATTCAACCGCGTGATCCAGCTGTTTGGTATGAACACACAGCAGACCCACTAGGTGCAGCGCGTCAGCATGATCGGGCGCGAGGGCAAGCGCTTGCTCGCAACTGCGCTGGGCCTCAAGAAATCGGCCGGCGCGCATGTGATCGATGCCCAACTCATAAAACCGAACTACACTGCCGTCAGTGCCCTGGCCTGATTCGGCACACTCTATAGCCGCGTTGCCCTCGCGATCGTTCATTGCGACACCGCAATTACTAGTCCTATCCGACGGATATTTGATTCTCGCGTTGACCTAAAGGTTCACCGCTAACGTTTTCAGGTTGCATTGCCCGGATCCGCGCAAACCTCCCCCTGAGCGGTGATCACAAAGCCTAAATCGGTACCGCTCACCAGTGGACGGAGCAGGTTTCGAGCGGACCGGTGACGTCGAGCAGATCGACACCTTGATAGACGGGGATTCCGAGTTTCACGGGTAGACCTCGCTGATCTGCTGCCGTTCCTGCCGCTTCGGCCACCACGCCGCAAGGATGCGCAGCGCCTTGGCCCCGCCGCGCCAGCGCCAGGTGAGCGGCGCCGGGTCTTCGATCGTCTCAGCGAGGCTGAACAGCGTGACGACGATCATCGCGGGCAGCTGGCCCGGCCCGATCAGCAGAGTTGCAAGCATCAAGGCCCAACATGCGCCGGTGCAGACCGCACCATTGCGGACGCCGAATGCAAACGCATCGAGGTCTGCGGCGAAGCCGAAGGCAGCCAGCGGCGGCCGTTGGTGGCAGCGGTTGAGGAACCATTGCTTTGCGGGAGAGACCTGCCAGAGCAGCGCCATGGCGAGCGCAAGGCCGAGACAGGCGAGCGGCTCTGGCACCATCAATCGTGCCAGAAGCGCAACGGTCTGCAGGATCACGCCGGCCAATATCCAGGCCGCGATGAAGCCCGCGACAAACAGCGTCATCGATCGCCCTCGCCGTCTCGCGAAGCTCCGCTCGCGCACATGCCACAAGGGCGCGATCGCGAGTGGCAGCATCATCGCGAGGACCATCAGCGTCCAGCCGATCGCGAGTTGCCCAGGCGAATTGAAGAGCAGTGCGAGCTCGAACAACGCCGGGAGCGGCGGCGCGCTCCACCCGCGCGCCGAGCAGAACGACGGCAGCGAGAAGGCGCCGCCGACGAAGATGAGCAACAGCCATGCGACCAGGATGGTCACCCCCATGAGCAGGAGCCACAATTGATGCCGGCCCGCCATGCGCTGCATTTCCGCCCCCCTATGGCGTGTGAGACTGGCGGAAGATGCTGATATTGCCGATGGTGATGGGCTTGGCATCAGGCACCGGCCTGTTCGGCACCAGGCGAACATGAAGCTGGTTCACATTCAGCTGGCCGGCCAGATGCAGCGTGTCGATGACATGCGTGATCTCGACCGTCAGCGTCAGGCCGTCACCGGCATGCGTACCATCCATCGCGCTCGCCTTGCTGAGGCCGAACAGCGCGACATTGCCGGCCTTGAGCTCGGGATGTTTCGCGGGATCTTCGCCGTCGGGCAGGTTGACATAGACGCTGAACGTTGTCGCATCGTTGGTGCCGCGCACATTCTCAAGGTTGAGGAAAATGCGATCGGGCACCGCCGGCCCGCCGGCCATCCCCAGGTTCGTGGACACCTTGCCGCGCACGGCATGATCGAGCTGAACGGAGGTGCTGGCTCCCGAACCGGTCAGGCTGAAGCCACCCTTGCCGGCACCGAGCAATTCGACATGTTCAGGCATCGCAGCTCTCCCGGGCGGTTCGGCCGGCGCCACGCCAAGCCCCAGGCGTTGGCGCCGTGAGGCGATCTGCGGCAGGCCAGGTGCCGAAAGATCGTCGTAAGTATAGCCCAATGTCGCGAGGCTGGTCGTATCCGCGGGCGTATAGGTCCAGCTCCGGCCACCCGGCATCGGCATGACGAACGCGCGCTGGCCGACGCTCGCGGGTCCCTTCACCCATCTGTTATCGGTGGGATCGGTATGCGAGGGGCTGCTCTTGTTCCACACCTCCCACAGCCGGTCGATGTTGGAGTGGTGCAGCCAGAAGATCGGATCAAGCCCCGCCAGATCGGGGAATGACATCAATCCCAGATTCTGATCGTCGCCGCCGCCCACCAGGGAATGCACCATGTCGTGCGGTTGGCTTTCCACGCCGCCATGGTTTCGTCCGCCATGCGAGAAGCCGGTGGCGACACCGCCAAAGCCCTGGCTGCCGCCCTGCCCTGGACCGACAAACCTGGTATCGCTGAGCGCGTTCTGGTCAACCTGATCCATTGGAATGAAGACATTGCCGTCGTTGTTTGGCCCGAAGCGCTGGGTGACAAAGAGCGGATTGTCGCCCGTGCCATCGGGCCAATCCTGCGACGCGAATGCAGCCGGCAACTGGTTTTGGCCTGACTTGAAATAGTTCCAGTATGGCAACGCCCAGGTCGCGCCCGGACCTCCTGCCTGCGTGATGGCATCGCGCACGATGGCTTCGAATGCGAGCAGATAACCGCGATGCCAGGGCAGGAAATAAAAGCTGCCATGCTGGCATTGTGCCCAGTAGGTACTCTGGTCACTCCTGCTCGGCATCTCATCGCTGGAGCTCAAAAATCCGAGCGGCTGCCACAGGCTCGGATCGAAGCCGTGGATCGCGCCGAAGAACCTCCAGCCGGTCGGATCGTTCAGCGCCCGCGCCTGCATCGCCTTGACGCCGCGCGCATACCAGAGGATCGGATCAGCCCAATCCCCGCCCAATTCCCAGACATTCTGACGTGTGAAGGCCATTGCAAAGCCTCGCTTGGTTGAAAAGAAGCTGACCGAAACGAAACGTTCTCAAAGCCGCCGGTCGATTGCCGCGATCGCGTGGCACGACGCAGTGCGCGGCCATCTTCAACGAGAATAATTTGAATGGGGTGTTCTTTTGAAACACCGCTACCCTAGGGCGTGTATCCGTTCGCTGTCAATGAAGCGAATGCGAAAGTTTCCCTGACCAATTGACGCAGCGAAAATCTAGCACGATGCGCGAGCGCGCCTGGTGAATGCGATCACACATTTCACCGACAACATTCCGCACGTGTTCCGATCACATTGACAGTGTGCCGGTCCGGATGCATATTTTTCGCGGGTGGATACGACCCCGCTGCTTGCACCCTTTAGGGTATGGTGAACGTATCAAGCCGCTTCCGGCCTCCTTTGCCCCAAGCGAACGACTCAGTAACGCAAGCATCTGATTTTCCCGTTCGCCAAAGCAGAGGACCATCCATGCGCGATTTTCGCGACGCTAAAGCCATGGCGCAAACACTGCGCGATGCGCTGAAAACCAAATCGATCACCCTCACCCACAGCGAAAGCCTTGAAGTGATTGCCAAGACCCTTGGCTTTCACGACTGGAACGTGCTGTCGGCAGCCATTCAGACGACCGACACCACGGCCAGCGCCAAGCCACCTCTCCCATCACCCAGCCACGGCAACGCGCTTCCCGTAACACCAATGCGGGATGTCGTGTTCTTCCCGCAATTGATGGCGCCGATTTTTGTCGGACGCGACAAGACCAAGCGTGCCATCGAAAGCGCGATGGCCGGCGACGGCCGTCTCTTCGTGGTCGCACAGAAACACAGGCTTGACGACGATCCCGACTTCGCCGGGCTCTATCCGGTCGGGGTCACCGCCGATATCATTCAGCGCGTGGAGCTGCCCAACGGAAGTTGGCGAGTCAAAGTGTCCTGCTCCGCGCGTGCTGCGATTGTCGGGCCGCATCCGGGCGACTTTCTGTCGGCCGAGATCGCGCCGATCGAAGAAGCACGCGCGGCAGATCAAGAGGCGTTCGTGCCCATGCGCGAAGTGCTGCTTTTTTACCCCGCGTACGCCAATACGGCCGTGCCCCCATATCTCTATGGCTATTCGCAAGAGCCTGGCGTGCTGGCGGACATGATCGCGCAGCTCCTGAAGGTCGACATCGACAAAAAGCAGCAGGTGCTCGAGACCAGCGACGTGGTCACGCGGCTCGAGACGGTGCTGGCCTGGATGAAAGCGGGGGCAGCCGCCGCGTAGTGTGACTAGCCACCGCGCTCGCGCCTCAGCTTGGCCCAATAATCGAGGCGCCTTCTGATCTCGCGCTCGAAACCGCGCTCGGGCGGATTGTAGAAGCTCTGCCGTCCGAGCGCTTCGGGGAAATAGTCCTGGCCGGAAAACGCTTCCGGCGCATCGTGATCGTATTCGTAGCCGGAGCCATAGCCTTCCTGTTTCATCAGCTTGGTCGGCGAATTGAGGATATGCTTTGGCGGCAAGAGCGAGCCCGCTTCCTTGGCGACGCGCTTGGCGGCACCGAAGGCCATGTAGGCCGCGTTCGATTTTGGCGCGGTCGCGACATAGATCACGGCCTGCGCGATGGCGAGCTCGCCTTCGGGCGAGCCGAGGAAATCATAGGCATCCTTGGCGGCGTTGGCGATGACCAGCGCCTGCGGGTCGGCAAGGCCGATGTCCTCGACCGCCATCCGCACCACGCGCCGCGCCAGGAACAGCGGATCCTCGCCGGCATCGAGCATGCGCGCGAGATAATACAGCGCCGCATCGGGATCGGAGCCGCGGACCGATTTATGCAAGGCCGAGATCAGGTTGTAATGGCCATCGGCGGATTTGTCGTAGATCGGCGCACGCCGCTGCAATATCTCCTGCAACTGCGCCGCATTGAAAATCTCGCCGCCGCGCGCCGAGCGCCAGACCTCTTCGGCGAGCGTCAACGCGGCACGGCCATCGCCATCGGCCATGCGCACCAGCGCGGCGCGGGCCTCGAGATCGAGCGGCAGCTTCTTGTCCTCGACCTCCTCCGCATGGGCGTAGAGCTTCTCGATCGCGGCCGCATCGAGCGAATGGAACACCAGCACGCGCGCGCGAGAGAGCAACGCCGCGTTGAGCTCGAAGGATGGGTTTTCGGTGGTGGCGCCGACCAACACCACGGTGCCGTCTTCCATCACGGGCAGGAACGAGTCCTGCTGAGCGCGGTTGAATCGGTGAACCTCGTCGACAAAGAGCAGCGTACCCTTGCCCGTCTCGCGGCGGGCGCGCGCCGCATCGAACGCCTTCTTCAGGTCGGCAACGCCGGAGAAGACGGCTGACAGCTGCTCGAAATGCAGCTCGGTCGCGTCAGCCAAGAGCCGCGCCACCGTGGTCTTGCCGGTGCCGGGCGGGCCCCAGAACACCAGCGAGCCCAGCGTGCGCGTCTCCAGCATACGCGTCAGCGCGCCGTCGGGGCCGAGGATGTGGTCCTGCCCGACGACGTCGGCGAGCTTATGCGGACGTAGCCGATCGGGAAGCGGACGCGGCGCGTCCTGCTCCATCCCCGCCGCGGCAAAGAGCGTAGCGCCGGCGTCGCGTGGTCGTTTCGGGCTCATCCACCCAGCTGGACGTTGATCTGCTGCCCGCCGCGCACCAGCGTGATGCGCCAGAGCCGCGACGAGCTGTTGGTCGCCTTCTCCAGGTCGGAGGTCTTGCCGATCTTGCTGTTGTTCACGGCGAGGATGATGTCGCCCTTCTGGAAGCCGACACCGGCCGCGGTGGAGTCATCGGCAAGCTCGGTAACGACGACGCCCTCGGTGTCGGCGTCGAGATGCAGCTCGTCGGCGACCGCCGGCGAGATGTTGGAGACCTTGGCGCCCTGGAATGGCGAACGTGAGGTCAACACGATCTCGTTGCGGCCGACATCGGGCGCGGTCTCCAGCGGCACACTGAGCTTCACCGGCTTGCCGCCGCGCTGCACGTCGAACTGCGAGTTGCCGCCGAGCGGATGGGTCGCAAAGCGGTAGTCGAAGGCATTGGGATCCTCGACCGCCTGGCCGTCGATGGCCGTGATCAGGTCGGACGATTTCAACCCGGCCCGCGCCGCCGGGCTGTTGGCGACGACGCTTGCGACCAGTGCGCCCGTCGGCGAATGAAGCCCCAGGCTTTCCGCGATCTCCGGCGTCACCGTCTGCAACTTGGCGCCAAGCCACGGTCGCTTCACGGCCTTGCCGCCGCTCTTGGCGGAGGCGACCACCACGCGCACCATGTTGGCCGGGATCGCAAAGCCGATGCCCTGCGAGCCGCCGGAGCGCGAATAGATCGCGGTGTTGATGCCGGCGAGCCGGCCGGTCATATCGACCAGCGCGCCGCCGGAATTGCCGGGGTTGATCGCGGCATCGGTCTGGATGAAGAACTGATAGTCGGTGATGCCGACCTGCGTGCGCGCCAGCGCCGAGATGATGCCGTGCGTCACGGTCTGGCCGACGCCGAAGGGATTGCCGATCGCGAGCACGACGTCGCCGACCATCAGCTCATCCGAATTGGCGAAATCGAGCGTCGGGAATTTCTCGTGCACGTCCTTCAGTCTGAGCACCGCGAGATCGGAGCGCGAGTCCTTCAGGACGATCTCGGCCTCGAATTCGCGCTTGTCCGACAGTGACACCTTCACCTGGTCGGCGCCTTCGATCACATGCACGTTGGTGACGACCAGACCCGACGGATCGACCATGACGCCAGAGCCCAGCGAGCGCTGCATCTGCTCCTGCGGTCCGCCCTGCAACCCGAAGAAGCGGCGGAAGATCGGATCGTCCAGGAACGGATTGTGGTTCTGCACGACCTTGGCGGCATAGACGTTGACCACCGCCGGCTGCACGCGCTGCACGATCGGCGCGTAGGAGAGCCGAAGCTCCGCCGGCGAGGATGGCACCTTCCGGTCCTGCGCGAGAGCCGGCATCGCAAGGCCGGCGGCCATCAGCAGGACGGAGAGCGGGTGGATCAACTTCATGTGGCAAAATCCCAAAATGCGTGGGCCTTAGATAGGCCCGAGAACATGGTGTTGGAAGCGGCGTAGCTAGGCCGCCCGTGGCGGCGCTTTTGTGATGGGGGCGCAGGATAGCCGTTCCTGATGGCTCTCGCCCCAGGCTTTCAGCGTATCGATCACGGGTTTGAGACTCTCGCCGATTTCGGACAGGCAATATTCAACGCGTGGCGGCACCTCGGCATAGACCTTTCGGATGATCAGCCGGTCCTCCTCAAGGGCGCGAAGCTGCTTGGTCAGCATGCGCTGGGTGATCCCCGGCATCCGCCGGCGCAACTCGCCAAAGCGCTGCGTGCCCGATTGCAGATGGAACAGGATCACGCCCTTCCACTTGCCGTCGATCAGGTCGAGGGTCGCCTCCACCGCACAGCCCGGCCGGTGTCCGAAATCTTTGCGCTTCATCTGGATTTTCCCATTAGTATCCAAACAGGGACTATATCCCCCAATTTACAGTACTTGCCAAGTGTATAGCGGCACGACATGTGTTCCCGCAGGTGATGCCAAGGGGTTGCCGAGGGGTTGCCAAGCGGATGCGAAGGGAGAATTTCATGAAGGCCGTCGGATACCAGAAATCGCTGCCGATCGAGGACAAGGACGCGCTGGTCGATTTTGAAGCCGCCAAACCGGAACCGAAGGGACGCGACATCCGCGTCGCGGTGAAGGCGATTTCCGCCAATCCCGTGGATTACAAGGTGCGCAAACGCGCGGCTCCCCCTGCGGGCGAGTTCAAGATTTTGGGATTTGACGCCTCCGGCGTGGTCGACGCCGTCGGGCCTGAGGTCAGCCTGTTCAAGGTGGGCGATGAAGTGTTCTACGCCGGCTCGATCCTGCGCCCGGGCACCAACTCCGAATTTCACCTGGTCGACGAGCGCATCGTCGGCAGGAAGCCGAAATCGCTATCTTTCGCGCAGGCCGCGGCGCTCCCACTGACCTCTATCACCGCCTGGGAATTGCTGTTCGACCGGCTCGGCGCGGTGCCCGGCAAGAGCGTCGATCCGCGCACGCTTCTGATCACGGGCGGCGCCGGCGGCGTCGGCTCGATCCTGATCCAGCTCGCGCGGCGGCTCACCGGTCTCACGGTGCTCGCGACCGCGACGCGGCCGGAGTCGCAGAAATGGTGCCTGGAGCTCGGCGCGCATGCGGTGATCGATCACAACCAGCCGATCAAGGAGCAGCTCGAGAAACTGAAGCTGCCGCCGGTTGGCCTCGTCGCAAGCCTCACCTATACCGATCAGCACTACAAGGCGATCGCCGAGGTAATGGCCCCTCAGGGCAAGTTCGGCCTGATCGACGATCCCTCGGACTTCAATGTTTCGGCCTTCAAGGGCAAGGCGATCTCGGTTCATTGGGAATCGATGTTCACCCGCTCCTCGTTCCAGACGGCTGATATGATCGGCCAGCACGACCTGCTCAACGACGTCTCCGACCTCATCGACAAGGGCGTGCTGCGCACCACGCTGGACCAGAGTTTTGGGGCGATCAATGCCGCCAATCTCAAGCGTGCGCACGCGCTGCTGGAAAGCGGCAAGTCGCGCGGCAAGATCGTGCTGGAGGGGTGGTAGGCCTCACACGGGCCGAGCTTCGGCGGGAGGATGCGCGCCCTCGTCCTCCGGCTGCCGGCTCGCCCGCTCGATAAAGCCTTGCGCAAGGGCGTGATAGATCCCCTCCTCGCAAACCCAACGCGAGGTGGCGTAGGCGATCATGGCGGCCGCCATCAGCGGCACCACCATCGCGTGGTTGTCGGTCATCTCGGTCACGATGACGAAGGCGGTGATCGGCGCCTGAACGACGCCGGCGAAATACGACACCATTCCGAGCAGCATGATAGCCGCGAGCGGCGCGCCGTGGAACAGAGAGGCGATATCGCTGCCGATGCCGGCCCCGACCGCCAGCGACGGCGCAAAGATGCCGCCGGGAATGCCGCTGATCGAGGCGAACGTCGTCGCCAGGAATTTCAGGAAACCAAAGTCCGCCGGCAATGGCGCGCCGCTCTCGAGCGCCGACTTCACCTGCGAGTAGCCGGTGCCGTAAATGGCATCGCCGGACACGATGCCGCAGATCGCGACCGCAAGCCCGCAGATCAGGGCGAACGAGAGCGGATGACGCTTGATCGCGCGGCCCGCCGGATTTGCAAATCCGCGCGCCATCATGATCACGATGCGGCTGAACAAGCCGCCCGCCAGCCCGCCCGCGACGCCACACACGGGAATGGCGAGCCAATCCATTCCGTGGCGCAAGGCGAGATCAGTCGTGCCAAAATAGGTATAGTTGCCCATCAACGCGAGGGAGGTCAGGCCTGCGGCAATCACCGCCGTGATGATCAGGCTGGAGGTGCGGGTCTCGAACGCGCGGCTCATCTCCTCGATGCCGAACACGATGCCGGCGAGCGGGGTGTTGAAGGCAGCAGCCACGCCCGCTGCGGCGCCGGCCAGGATCAAGCCGGGCTGACGCCGCGGCGAGAAGCGGCCGAGCGCGAACATGATCGAAGCGCCAATCTGGACTGTCGGTCCCTCGCGCCCTACCGACGCGCCGCATAGAAGGCCGAACAAGGTCAGGATGATCTTGCCGATCGCAATCCGAAGCGAGACCAGGCTTTCGCGTGCTTTCTGGTCGGTCAGGTGACGGGCCGCGATCGCCTGCGGAATGCCGCTACCTTGCGAGTTCGGGAAAAACCGGTTCGTGACAAACACCGCCAGCGCAAAGCCGAGCGGCGTGACGACGAGTGACACGTAACGGGATTTCGACAGCAACAGCGCGAAAGCTACTTGCGCGAGATCGGCAAGCTGCGCGAGCGCCACGGCGGCCGCACCGACTGCGATACCGCCGAGGAGGAAGATGGCGCGACGCTGCCATCGCCGGGATGTGATCCGGATCCGCCGCCTGTTGCGGATCGAGAGAGTGAGCGTCATGGAACGAGCCTTAGTCCATCATGACGCTTGATGAAAGCAAAACTCCTGCCGCGCGGCCGGAACCCGACAGTGCCGCGTTGACGGCCGCGGATGCGCGTGCCCGCCCCCTTATTTCTTCTGCGCCGCGGCCTGCATCGCCTTCCAGTCGAACTTCTCGGCCAGCGCGATCGCTTCGTCCTCGGTGAGGCCGCCATAGGAGAAGGCGAACACCGCGTCCTTGCTGAGCTCGACCATCAGCGCGCCGGACTTTTGCGGGACGTTGAAGGTCTTCATGACCTTCATGTCATGCATGGTCGACGTCACCATGTGACCGTCGCCGGTCTGCAGGTTCATCCCGGACTCGATCGGCGCCAGCGCGCCAGAGGCCGCCTGCCCCATCATGACGCTGGCATGTGCCTGCGCGCCCCCGCGCGTATAATCGCGGGTTGCGGTGGTCATGCTGGAATTGGGCATTTCCAGCGACATGCCGTCGGGCTTCTTGCCCTGCCAGCCATCCAGATCGACGAAAAGCGGAAGGAAGCGCTGAAAGGCCTGATCGGCATGCGCGGACAACGGGCACAACACGGTCAGCGTCACAAAACAGCAAAAGATCGCATGCCGAAGTTTGCTCATCGTTCTCCCCCTCTTGTTTCCTGCCAATTTCCTTTGGCTCATGATCTTAGCAATCCAGCACGAAGCCAGGAAGTCGTGAAGGCCGCCGTGTTTGACGCCGGCGGCCGTCGCAGCTAGCGTACGCCCATCATGATGATGAAAACCTCGGATATCGCTTCGATTTTCTTCCTGAGCCGCTGACGGCGGCGCCTGCTTCTTTGGGCGGGCGGAAGATGAACAGACCTGCCGGCCGCATTTGGTGCGGACGCCGGCGACTGAACCTGACGATATCGAGGATTTTCATGCCCCGCGAAAGCGAACTGTCGCGCGCGCTCAGCGCCGCGCAAATCGAGCAATTCATTCAAGACGGCTTTGTCAGGATTGACGAAGCCTTTCCGCGCCACCTCGCCGATGAGGCACGAGCGATCATGTGGCGCGACCTGCCCTGCGATGGCGACGATCCCACGACGTGGACGCGACCGATAGTGCGCCTCGCCGGCTATGGCGGCGGGCCGTTCGAGAAGGCCGCCAACACAGCCGTGTTGCACACCGCCTTCGATCAGCTCGTCGGCCGCGGACGATGGCGCCGGCGCAGCGGTCTCGGTACCTTTCCGGTGCGCTTCCCGCATCCGGATGATCCCGGCGATACCGGGTGGCATGTGGATGTCAGCTTTGCCGGTCCCGGCGGAAACTCTGGTGAGAACCTCGACTTCTCCGACTGGCGGGTCAACATCGTCTCGCGCGGGCGTGCGCTCTTGATGCTTTTCCTGTTCTCCGATGTCGGCGAGGACGATGCCCCCACCCGCATCAAGGTCGGATCGCATCGCGACGTCGCGCGACGGCTTGAGCCAGCCGGCGAGGCCGGCCTGTCGCTTTCACAGCTCGGCCGCTTCGGCGCAGCGCTCGACCGTCCGCTGGCGCATGCAACCGGCGACGCCGGCACGGTCTATCTCTGCCATCCCTTCCTGGTGCATGCGGCGCAAAAGCATCGCGGAACGACGCCGCGCTTCATCGCGCAGCCGCCGCTCGATCCGGCCGAGCCGTTTCGGCTCGATCGGGTGGATGGAGATTATTTGCCGGTCGAGATCGCGATCCAGCAAGCCTTGATCCAGCAAGTCTTGATCCAGCAAGCCTTGCGCAAGGCGTCGGAATAGAAGCCGTTCGCCTCAGGCGATCGTGTCGACGATGCCGCCTTCGGCGCGGATGGCCGCGCCATTGGTGACGGCGGCTTCCTTGGATGCAACGAAGACGACGATATTGGCGATCTCCTCGACGCTGGCAAAACGCTGCAACAGCGAGCCTGGGCGGTGCTGCTTGACGAAGTTCGCGGCGGCCTCCGTTTCCGACTGATTGTTCTGCCGCGCCAGATCCTTCACGAAGGTCTCGACGCCCTCCGACATGGTCGGACCCGGCAGGACCGAGTTGACGGTGACCGCCGTGCCGCGCGTCAGCTTGGCAAGCCCGCGCGCGATTGCGAGCTGCGCAGTCTTGGTCATGCCGTAATGGATCATCTCGGTCGGGATGTTCAGAGCGGACTCGGAGGAGATGAAGATGATGCGACCCCAGTTGCGCTTGAGCATGCCCGGCAGATAGCTGCGCGCCATCCGCACGCCCGACATCACATTGGTCTCGAAGAGACGGGTCCAGTCCTCGTCCGGGATATCGACGAATTCCTTGGGCTCGAAGATGCCGGCATTGTTGATGAGGATGTCGACATCAGGCAACGCCGCGACCAACGCCTTGCAGCCGGCCGCCGTGGAGACATCGCCGGCAATGCCGCGGACCTTGGCGCCCTTCACGTCGCCGGACAGCTTCGAGACGGCGGCGTCCACCGTCGCCTGCTTGCGGCCGTTGAGCACGACACTGGCGCCGGAAGCTGCGAGCCCCTTCGCGATGGCGTAGCCGATGCCGGCGGTTGAGCCCGTCACCAGCGCGGTCTTTCCGGAAAGGTCGATGTTCATGGGATACCTCCAGCGTTTGCTGCTGGAGATATTGGGCGCGGGACAAGCGGCTGCAATCAGCGCGGAGGCATGGCTGCCTCCCCGATGTCGTCCTGGCGAAAGCCAGGACCCATACCGCGGAATCCGTCGATGGGGCACGCGGCCAATACCGCGCACCAAACCACTGCCGGTGCTAATGGGTCCTGGCTTTCGCCAGGACGACGGTGGGATATAGGCGTGCGAAAATAAAAAAGCGGCGCTCGGGGCGCCGCTTTTGAAGACCTATCCTGGAGCGAGGCTTACGCCGCCTCGGCGTCCCTCTCCTGCACCGGGCCGGAATCCTGGCCCTTGGCATCGACATCGCGGTCGACGAACTCGATCACGGCCATGGCCGCGTTGTCGCCGTAGCGGAAGCCGGCCTTGATGATGCGGGTGTAGCCACCCTGGCGGTCCTTGTAGCGGGGCGCCAGCACGTCGAACAGCTTCTTGACCTGGTCCTTGTCGCGCATCTCGGAGATCGCCTGGCGGCGCATGGAAAGGCCGCCCTTCTTGCCGAGCGTGACCAGCTTCTCCACGATCGGGCGCAATTCCTTGGCCTTCGGCAGCGTGGTGACGATCTGCTCGTGCTTGATCAGCGCGGCGCACATATTGGCGAACATCGCGCGGCGATGCTCGGCGGTGCGGTTGAGCTTCCGATGAACCTTGCCGTGACGCATTGAACTATTCCTTCTTTGATCTGCCGCGACGGTTCGTCGGACATGTTGCAGGTGGGCTTCCTGCGTTCGCCCGCAAAAGCGCTAATGCGCTTTTGCTTCTATCATTTTGAGCATGATCCGTTTCGGAAAACCGCTTCACACTTTTCCGGATCATGCTCCAAATGACGGCTGGAAAGACTCCAGCCGTCACAATGAAGTTCGGATCAGTAATGATCCTCGAAGCGCTTGGCGAGCTCGTCGATGTTCTCCGGCGGCCAGCCCGGCACTTCCATGCCGAGATGCAGACCCATCTGGGCCAGCACTTCCTTGATTTCGTTCAGCGACTTGCGGCCGAAGTTCGGGGTGCGCAGCATTTCCGCTTCGCTCTTCTGAACGAGGTCGCCGATATAGACGATGTTGTCGTTCTTCAGACAGTTGGCCGAGCGAACCGACAGCTCCAATTCGTCGACCTTCTTGAGGAAGGCCGGGTTGAAGGCGAGATCGGGGATGATCTCCTGCGTGACTTCCTTACGCGGTTCCTCGAAGTTGACGAACACGTTGAGCTGGTCCTGCAGGATACGCGCGGCGTAGGCCACCGAGTCCTCCGGCGAGATCGCGCCGTTGGTCTCGATCGTCATGGTCAGCTTGTCGTAGTCGAGGATCTGGCCCTCGCGGGTGTTCTCGACCTTGTAGGAGACCTTCTTGACCGGCGAGAACAGGCTGTCGACCGGGATCAGGCCGATCGGGGCATCCTCGGGCCGGTTACGCTCGGCGGCGACATAGCCCTTGCCGGTCGCGACCGTGAACTCCATGCGGATTTCGGCACCGTCGTCCAGCGTGCAGAGCACGAGCTCGGGGTTGAGCACGATAACGTCGCCGACGGTCTGGATGTCGCCGGCGGTGACGACGCCCGGGCCCTGCTTCTTCACGACCATGCGCTTGGGGCCTTCGCCCTGCATCTTGATCGAGATGTCCTTGATGTTCAGCACGATGTCGGTGACATCCTCGCGGACGCCGGCGATCGAGGAGAACTCGTGCAGCACGCCGTCGATGTGCACGGACTGCACGGCAGCGCCCTGCAGCGAGGACAGCAGGATGCGGCGGAGCGCATTGCCGAGCGTCTGGCCGAAACCGCGTTCGAGCGGTTCAGCGACCAGGGTCGCGAAACGGTTCGCGTCGGTGCCGGCCGTCACCTGCAGCTTGTTTGGCCGGATCAGTTCTTGCCAATTCTTCTGGATCGTCACTGTCTCACCTCGAGGCCAGCTCAATTGCCATCTGGCGCTTTGGGCCGCGGATCAGCCCGCGGCGTGTGCAAAACAAAACAACCTGCAAGCGGCCAAGCCGCCCGCAGGGAAAACATCAAACCCGCCGACGCTTGCGCGGACGGCAGCCATTGTGCGGGATCGTCGTCACGTCACGGATCGAGGTGACGGTGAAGCCCGCAGCCTGCAGCGCGCGCAGCGCCGACTCGCGGCCCGAACCGGGGCCAGCCACTTCCACTTCCAGCGTGCGCATGCCGTGTTCCTGCGCCTTCTTGGAAACATCCTCCGCCGCGACCTGAGCGGCATACGGGGTAGATTTGCGCGACCCCTTGAACCCCATCGTTCCCGCCGACGACCAGGCAATGGTGTTGCCTTGCGCGTCGGTGATGGTGATGGTGGTGTTGTTGAACGACGAATTGACGTGTGCCACGCCGGAGGCGATGTTCTTGCGTTCGCGACGGCGGACGCGGGTGGCTTCCTTGCCCATCTAAGTACCTTTCCTGTGATCTCAACGCCGCCGTAATGCCAGCGGCTACACCAAAGCGGGCCGCGCTTTCACGCCGCCCGCAAATCCTGTTCGCTGAATTTACTTCTTCTTGCCGGCGATCGCCTTGGCCGGCCCCTTGCGCGTGCGCGCATTGGTGTGGGTGCGCTGGCCGCGCACCGGCAGACCGCGGCGATGACGCAGGCCGCGATAGCAGCCGAGGTCCATCAGCCGCTTGATATTGATACCGGTCTCACGGCGAAGATCGCCCTCGACGACGTAGTCGCGGTCGATCACTTCGCGGATCTGCAGCACTTCCGCGTCGCTCAACTGGCTGACACGACGGTCCAGCGGAAGCTTCACCTTTTCCATGATGTCCTCGGCGCTCTTTTCGCCGATGCCATGGATGTACTGCAGCGCCACGAGGACGCGCTTGTTGGTCGGGATATTCACGCCGGCAATACGGGCCACGTACGTCTCTCCTGTCGCCGATCCGCTCGGGGATCGAGCTCTAAGTTCCTGCTATCTCGGGGTGTGTCCGCAAACGCGAACACGACGCCCTCCCCCATGATCACTCTGTAATGATCACTCGGGGCCCGGCATCGTCATAAAACTATCCGACTTGGATGCGGGGCTTATTAAGGTATCGAGGGAGGTTTAGTCAACCGATTCTAGGCTTTAGCTCGCTTTTTCGTGACCCTTTTTGCGGCACGGACCGGCGCCTTCTTGGCGGCCTTCTTGGGCGTGCCAGAGGGCCGTTTAACGGCCTTTCGGGCCGATTTGGCGGGCTTTTTGGCCGCCCCGCCTCCCCGGACCGCGGTTTTGGCCGCCTTCGGGGTGGGCTTTGCAGAGGTCCGCTTGGCGGAACTGGCCTTTTTCGAGGCCTTGCTTTCCACAGCCCCGACGGCATGCAGGATCCGGCTGATTTCCCGTGTGACCTCCTCGATGGTCATCATGCCGTCGACGGTCAGGAGCTTCCGCTTTTCCGAATAATAGTGAATCAGGGGCTCGGTCTGCGCGCGGTAGGCCGCCAGGCGCTTGACCAGCACTTCCGCGGTATCGTCGACCCGCACCTCCTCGCCGCGCGAGCGCGTCTCTTCGGCTCGCTTCTCGACGCGGTCAATCAGCGCGCTTTCATTGACGCGCAGCTCGATCACGGCGTCGAGCTTCATGTGCTTGTGCTTGAGGAGATCGTCCAGCGCTTCGGCCTGCGGCTCGGTGCGCGGGAAGCCGTCGAGGATGAAGCCGTTTTTGGCGTCGTCCTGATCGATGCGGTCGGAGATGATGCCGACCACGACCTCATCAGGCACCAGGCCGCCGCCCGCCATGATGTCCTTGGCCTTGAGCCCGATCGGGGTTCCGGCGGCGACCGCGGCACGCAGCATCTCGCCGGTCGAGAGCTGCACGATGCCGTAACGCTGCACAAGCCGTTGCGCCTGGGTGCCCTTACCGGAGCCCGGCGGTCCCAGAAGGATTATTTTCATTCGCGTACGCCCCCCGGATCGGTGAGCGACAGCGCGCGCACCTGTTTTTTGAGATCAAGAATAGTGCAAACCACAATCAGCACCGAACCACCACCGATTTTATAAGGCAGTGCCACCCCGCCCGCCACCAGGGCCTCCGGAATCAGCGACACGATGACGAGGTAGACAGCTCCGATCACCGTCGTCAACGACACGATGCGGTCGAGATAATCGGCGCTTGCCTCGCCCGGCTCGACGCCCGGGATCGTCCCGCCCTGCTTTTGCAGGGTTTCGGCCGTACGCTCGGGATCCAGCACATAGGCCGTGTAGACAAACGCGAGCACGAAGACGACGACCGCCCCGAGAACGATGTGGGCGGGCCTTCCAAACTGCATGTGCTCGTAGGCGGCTGCGAGCCACTGCGTGCGGCCGAAGACGAAGGTCGCGAGCGCCAGCGGCAAATAGAATATCCAGGGCGTCAGCGTGGCCGGGATCAGGAACCCGGCGCTGTTGATCTTGATCGGCAACACCGAGGTCCGCGGTGCAAAGAGGCGTTTTCCCACCTGCCGTGCGGCATATTGCACTTGCACATTCCGCCGCGCGCCCTCGACGAAAACCATCATTGCGACCACCACCACCCACAGCACGGCGTTGAACAGCACGAGATTGCCGGAGACCTGGCCCTGCCGCAGCAGTTCGACGGCGGTGGCAACCTCCGCCGGAAGCGACAGAAGGATGTTGACGCTGAGGACCAACGCGATGCCGTTGCCGATCCCGTGCCGCGTGATCTGCTCGGAGAGCCAGACCATGAAGAACACGCCGCCGACCATCGAGGCGGTCGCCGACAGCAGGAACCAGTTGCCGGGCTCAGGGACGAGGGCCGAGATGTTTTGCATCGCAGAAGCAACGCCGAAGGCCTGGAACGATGCCAGCAGCAGCGTGACGATCAGCGTGATGCGGGCAATCTTGCGCCGGCCGGCCTCGCCCGAACGTTCGAGCGCGCTCAGCCTACCCCACACAACAGACACCAGTTGGACGATGATGGCAGCGCTGAGATAAGGAACGAGGGTGAGCGCGAAGATCGAGACGCGATTGATCGAGAGGGAAGAAAGCAGGCCGCTCTGCGTCGAGATACCCGCGAGCGGAATGTGACTTCCGAGCCTGAAGAGAAGCAGCGCGCCGATCGTGATTGCGATACGGCGCACCAGCTCGTTCATCTACGACGGCCCCTCAGTTTCGACTTCCTGATCAGCCCCTCATATTGATGGGCGAGCAGATAGCCTTGCACCTGTGCCACCGTATCCATGGTCACACTGACCACGATCAGCAGCGACGTTCCGCCAAAGTAGAACGGAACCGAGGCGTAGGAAATCAGAATTTCGGGGATCAGGCAGACGATGGCGAGGTAGACCGCGCCAATCACCGTGATTCGCGACAGCACATAGTCGATATATTCGGCGGTGCGCTCGCCCGGACGAATGCCGGGAATGAAGCCGCCATGCTTCTTCAGATTGTCCGCGGTCTCGGTCGGGTTGAACACGATCGCGGTGTAGAAGAAGGCGAAGAACACGATCAGCGACAGATAAAGCACCAGGAATAGCGGGCGGCCGTGCGCGAGCTGGGTCGTGATCCACTGGACCCATTCCGGGCCCTTGCCGGCATTGAAATTAGCGAACGTGCTCGGCAACAGCAGCAGCGAGGACGCAAAGATCGGCGGAATCACGCCCGACGTGTTGAGCTTGAGCGGCAGATGCGAGGACTGGCCCTCGAACATCTTGTTGCCGACCTGGCGCTTCGGATACTGGATCAGGAGCCGGCGCTGGGCACGCTCCATGAACACGATGAAGGCGATCACGGCGACCGCCATGATCAGCACGATCAGGATCAGCCCGGTCGAAAGCGCGCCCTGGCGGCCGAGTTCCAGCATGTTGACGAGCGCCGTCGGGAGCTCGGCGACGATGCCGGAGAGAATGATCAGCGAGATGCCGTTGCCGATGCCGCGCGAGGTGATCTGCTCGCCGAGCCACATCAGGAACATGGTGCCGCCGGTCAGCGTGATGGCGGTGGAGATGAGGAAAAACGGACCAGGGTCGCTGACCACATTGCCGGCGCCTTCCAGGCCCACGGCGATGCCGTAGGACTGGGCCGCGGCCAGGATCACTGTGAGATAGCGGGTGTACTGGTTCAGCGTCTTGCGGCCGGCCTCGCCTTCCTTCTTCAGGGCTTCGAGCTGCGGCGAGACGGTGGTGAGGAGCTGGATGATGATCGATGCCGAGATGTACGGCATGATGTTCAGCGCAAAGATCGCCATGCGGTGGATGCCGCCGCCGGCGAACAGGTTGAACATCCCCAGGATGCCTCCGGACTGGGTCTTGAACACCTGCTCCCAGATGTTCGGATCGATGCCGGGCAGCGGAATGTAGGTGCCGAGGCGGTAGACCAGGAGCGCGCCGAGGGTGAACCAGATGCGCTTCTTAAGTTCGTCAGCCTTGGCAAAGGCGCCGAAATTGAGATTTGCCGCTAACTGTTCCGCTGCTGAGGCCATTTTCGGCTTTCTCCTGCCACCCTTTGCATCGCCTGTCCCGCGGGGACTGCAGGACCATCAGCGGACGCCGGACGATATCTGGGGGCCGGCTTCGACTAAGTCTATCGTTCATTGGGCGGATCGCCCGCCGGCAGGCGGGCGATGACGCAGATGTTACGCCGCCTCGCCTTCTTCCTTGGCGGGAGCGAGGATCTTCACGGAGCCCCCGGCCTTCTCGACGGCCTCGATCGCCGATTTCGACGCGCCGTGCACCTCGATATTGATCTTGGCCTTGAGCTCGCCGCGGCCGAGCAGCCGCACGCCAGCCTTGGCGCGGCGCAGCACGCCGGCCTTCACCAGCGACTCGGCGTTGATCGCGCTGCCGGCATCGATCGCCTTGGCGTCGATCGCCTCCTGGAGACGGTCGAGATTGATCTCGGCGTATTCGACCCGGAACACGTTGTTGAAGCCGCGCTTGGGCAGGCGGCGATGCATCGGCATCTGGCCGCCTTCAAAACCCTTGATGCGGACGCCCGAACGCGCGGTCTGGCCCTTGCCGCCGCGGCCCGAAGTCTTGCCCTTGCCCGAACCGATGCCACGGCCGACGCGCATACGCTTTTTGCGCGAGCCGGCATTGTCGGCGATATCGCTGAGCTTCATCGCCCTTCTCCTTGTTCGTTATTTCTCGTCGACGATGCGAACGAGATGATGGACCTTCTCGATCATGCCGCGCACCGCCGCCGTATCCGGCAGCTCGGTGACCCGGCCGATCTTGTTGAGCTTCAACCCGACCAGCGTCTCGCGCTGCGAGTGATGGCGGCGGATCGGGCTACCGATCTGCTCGACCTTGATCGTCTTTGCGGCCATGACCTTTAACTCCGAATGGCTTTTAGTCGGCCGACGCTTCGGCATCGCCGCCGACGCGGCGCGCCTGCAGCGCGGAGACCTTGATGTTGCGACGCGCCGCGACCGAGCGCGGCGAATCCTGATGCTTCAGCGCGTCGAAGGTCGCGCGCACCATGTTGTACGGGTTGGACGAGCCGATCGACTTCGCCACCACGTCCGCGACGCCGAGCGTCTCGAACACGGCGCGCATCGGGCCGCCGGCGATGATGCCGGTGCCGGGAGGTGCGGCGCGCAGATAGACGCGGCCGGCGCCGTGACGGCCGGCGATGTCGTGATGCAGCGTGCGGCCTTCGCGGAGCGCCACGCGGGTGAGATTGCGCTTGGCCGATTCAGTCGCCTTGCGGATCGCCTCGGGCACTTCGCGCGCCTTGCCGTGGCCGAACCCGGCCCGGCCCTTCTGGTCGCCGATCACGACCAGCGCCGCAAAACCGAAGCGCTTGCCGCCCTTGACGACCTTCGCCACGCGATTGATGTGGACCAGCTTGTCGACGAACTCGCTGTCGCGCTCCTCGCGATCCCGATTCCGGTCGCGTCCGCCGCGTTCACGTTCACCTGCCATGGTGTTTTCCAATCTTTCGGAGGCTTGACGCCTCTGTCCTCGTCCAGTTTCGTTAGAAGCTCAGTCCGCTTTCGCGCGCGGCATCCGCGAGCGCCTTGACACGGCCGTGATAGAGATAGCTGCCGCGATCGAACACGACTTCCTTGACGCCGTTCTTCACCGCGCGCTCCGCGAGCAGCTTGCCCACTGCCTTTGCGGCGTCGATGTTGGCGCCGGTCTTCTCGCGCATTTCCTTTTCCAGCGAGGACGCGGACGCAAGCGTCTCACCCTTTAGATCGTCGATCACCTGCGCATAGATGTGCTTCGACGAGCGGAACACGGAAAGCCGCGGACGTCCGTTCGCGGAACGGCGCAACGACAGCCTCACGCGTTGCTTGCGCCGGGCATTTGTAACCTTGAGTGACATGACCGGCTCCGTTACTTCTTCTTGCCTTCCTTGCGGAAGATGAATTCACCGACGTACTTCACGCCCTTGCCCTTATAGGGCTCCGGCGGACGATAGGCGCGGATTTCGGCTGCGACCTGGCCGACGCGCTGGATGTCGCTGCCAGTGATCGTGATTTCGGTCGGCTTCGGCACCGCGATCTGGATCCCTTCCGGGATATGATAGACCACGTCGTGGCTGTAGCCGAGCGCGAGCTGCAGGTTCTTGCCCTGCATCGCGGCGCGGTAACCGACACCGGTGATCTCGAGCTTCTTCTCAAAACCCTTGGTGACGCCCTCGACCAGGTTGGCGATCTGGGCGCGCGCGGTGCCGTACAGCGCGATCGCGCGGTTGGTGTCAACCCGCGGGTTCACCTTGACCACGTTCTTGTCGAGCTTCACCTCGACGTCGTCATGGACCACGAACTGAAGTTGGCCCTTCGGCCCCTTCATCTTCACCGTCTGACCTTCGACGGCCGCCGTCACACCGGACGGGATCGTCACAGGCCTTTTGCCAATGCGTGACATGGCTACAGATTCCTTCCTCAGAACACCGTGAAGAGAACTTCGCCGCCCACATTCGCGTCGCGCGCTTCGTGGTCAGCCATGATTCCCTTCGGCGTCGACAACACCGAGATGCCGAGGCCATTGTTGACCCGCGGCAGATTCTTCACCGAGGCGTAGACGCGGCGGCCGGGCTTGGAGACCCGCTCGATCTCGCGAATGACCGGCTCGCCGTCGAAATATTTCAGCTCGATCTCGAGCTCGCTGCGGCCGGAGGCATGCTCGACGCTCGCGTAACCGCGGATGTAGCCCTCGGTCTTCAGCACTTCGAGGACGTTGGCGCGCATCTTCGAGCCGGGCGTGGACACCTTCGACTTCGCGCGCATCTGCGCATTGCGGATGCGGGTGATCAGATCGCTGATTGGATCGTGCGTTGACATCTAACCGACCCTCCTTACCAGCTCGACTTCACGAGCCCGGGAACCAGGCCCTTGGAGCCGAGTTCACGCAGCGCGATGCGCGAGAGCTTGTTCTTGCGATAGTTCGAGCGCGGGCGGCCCGTCAGCTCGCAGCGGAGGCGGATGCGCGTGGCCGACGAGTTGCGCGGCATCTCGGCGAGCTTCAAGGTCGCCGCGAAACGCTCTTCCATCGGCTTGGTCTTGTCGGCGATGATCGCCTTGAGACGCGCGCGCTTGGGCGCGGCGTTCTTGGACATCCGCTTGCGCCGGTTGTTCTTCTCGATTGAACTCTTCTTTGCCATGCTTGGCTCCTGAGTATCCGCGTTTGAGAGGCTCTGGTTCAGCGTCTCACTGCCGGAACGGGAAATTGAAAGCGGTCAACAAGGCCCTCGCCTCGTCGTCGGTCTTGGCCGTGGTGCAGACCGTGATGTCCATGCCACGCGCCTCCGAGACCTTGTCGAAATCGATCTCGGGGAAAATGATGTGCTCCTTGATGCCGAGCGAGTAGTTGCCGCGGCCATCGAAGCTCTTCGGATTCAGCCCGCGGAAGTCGCGCACGCGGGGCAGCGCGATGTTCACGAGGCGATCGATGAACTCGTACATCTTGGCCTTGCGCAGCGTGACCTTGCAGCCGATCGGCTGGTTCTCGCGCAACTTGAAGGTCGCGATCGCGATCCGCGAATAGGTCACGATCGCCTTCTGGCCGGCGATCTGGGTCAGCTCGGCGGCAGCGGTCTCGGCCTTCTTGCGGTCGTTGACGGACTCGCCGACGCCCATGTTGAGCACGACCTTGTCCAGCCGCGGCACCTGCATGACGTTCTCATAGCCGAACTTCTCGGTCATCGCGCCGCGGATCTTGTGGTCATATTCGGCGCGCAGGCGCGGCACGTAAGCGGTCTCAGCCATCGATCTCAGCTCCCGAACTCTTGGCGATGCGCACCTTCTTGCCATCGGCCAGAACCTTGAACCCAACGCGCGTCGGCTTTCCGTCCTTGCCGAGATAGGCGATGTTGGACAGGTGGATCGGCGCCTCCTTGGAGATGATGCCGCCCTCCTGGGCCTGGGTCTGCTTCTGGTGGCGCTTCACCATGTTGATGCCACGCACGAGTGCCGTCCCAGCGTCGGGACGTACTTCGAACACCTCGCCGCTGCGGCCCTTGTCGCGGCCAGACAGCACGACGACCTTGTCGCCTTTCCGGATCTTGGCAGCCATCACAGCACCTCCGGCGCGAGCGAAATGATCTTCATGTGGTTCTTGGCGCGCAGCTCGCGCGGCACGGGCCCGAAGATACGGGTGCCGACCGGCTCGGCCTGGTTGTTGATCAGGACGGCGGCGTTGCGGTCGAAGCGGATCACCGAACCGTCGGGACGGCGGATGTCCTTGCGGACACGAACGACGACCGCCTTCATGACGTCGCCCTTCTTCACCTTGCCGCGCGGAATCGCTTCCTTGATCGACACCACAATGATGTCGCCAATGGTGGCATAGCGACGCTTGGAGCCGCCAAGCACCTTGATACACATGACACGGCGTGCACCGGAATTATCGGCCACGTCGAGGTTGGTCTGCATCTGAATCATTGATGCACCTCGTCCTCTTTCTGCGCTTCAACTGCGCTCAAAAATTTTCCCTGACTTCACCCGGCGAAAGGCCGGACGGTATCAGGCGGTTTTCTTCTGCTCGCCCCGGACCACGGTCCAGCGCTTCAACTTCGAGATCGGCTTCGATTCCTCGATCCACACCACATCGCCCGGCTTGAACTGGTTGTTCTCGTCATGGGCGTGATAGTTCTTCGATTGGCGGATCGTCTTCTTGTAGATCGGATGGGTGAAGCGGCGATCGACGCGCACCACAACCGTCTTGGCTTGCTTGTCGCTGACGACCACGCCTTGAAGCGTACGTTTCGGCATATCCGGCCTCTTACTTCTTCTTCGCGCGCTTTTGCGCGGCGATGGTCTTGATGCGGGCGATGTCGCGGCGGGCTTCCTTCAGCCGCGAGGTGTTTTCCAGCTGCCCGGTGGCGCGCTGGAAGCGCAGGTTGAAGCGCTCCTTCTTCAGATTGAGGACCGCGTCCTCCATCTGATCGTCGCTCATCGCGCGGACGTCTTCGACTTTCAACTGTGCCATGTCCATTACTCCGCGATTCGCTCGACGAAGCGCGTCTTGATCGGCAGCTTGGCGGCCGCGAGCGACAGCGCTTCCTTCGCGATGTTGACCGGCACGCCGTCGATCTCGAACATCACCCGGCCCGGCTTGATCCGAACCACCCACAATTCCGGCGAACCCTTGCCGGAGCCCATGCGGACTTCGGCCGGCTTCTTCGACACGGGAACGTCGGGGAATACGCGGATCCAGACGCGGCCGGCACGCTTCATGTGGCGGGTCAGCGCGCGGCGGGCGGCTTCGATCTGTCGCGCGGTGACGCGCTCCGGCTCCATCGCCTTCAGGCCGAACTGGCCGAAGGACAACGTCGCGCCCGACGACGCGACGCCGTGGATACGGCCCTTATGCGCCTTCCGGAACTTCGTTTTCTTGGGTTGCATCATGGCGTCAAGCCCTCAAATCCTTCAATGCCTCAAGCGGCGTCGCGGCGCGGCCGCGAATTGTCGCCTTCAGCCATCCTCTTGTCCTGCGCCATCGGATCGTGCTCGAGGATTTCACCCTTGAAGATCCAGACCTTGACGCCGCAGGTACCGAACGTCGTGAACGCGGTGGCGACGCCGTAATCGATGTCGGCGCGCAGCGTGTGCAGCGGCACCCGCCCCTCGCGGTACCACTCCATGCGCGCGATTTCCGCGCCGCCCAGGCGGCCCGAGCAGTTGATACGGATGCCTTCGGCACCCAGACGCATTGCCGACTGCACCGCACGCTTCATGGCGCGGCGGAACGCGACACGGCGCTCGAGCTGCTGGGCGATCGATTCGGCGACCAGGGTCGCGTCGAGCTCGGGCTTCCTGATTTCGACGATATTGATGACGACGTCGGAGGCGGTAATGTCAGCGACCTTCTTGCGCAGCTTGTCGATGTCGGCGCCCTTCTTGCCGATCACCACGCCCGGACGGGCCGAGTGGATGGTGACGCGGCACTTCTTGTGCGGACGCTCGATCACGATGCGCGCCACCGCCGCCTGCTTCAATTCCTTGTGCAGGATCGCGCGGATCTTGACGTCCTCGTGCAACAGCTTGCCGTATTCGGCCTTGCCGGCGAACCAGCGCGAATCCCAGGTCCGGTTGATGCCGAGACGCAGGCCGATCGGATTGATCTTTTGACCCATCTTGTTCTCCCGAGCCCCTTAAGCGGCCGCTTCGGCTTCGACCTGACGAACGATGATCGTCAGCTGCGAAAACGGTTTGAACACACGGCCCGAACGGCCGCGGCCGCGCGGGGCGAAACGCTTCATCACGATGCCGTTGCCGACAAACGCCTGGGTCACGACGAGCTCGTCCACATCGAGGTCGTGGTTGTTCTCGGCATTGGCGATCGCCGATTCCAGGCACTTCTTGACGTCGACTGCGATCCGCTTGCGCGAGAACTGCAGGTCGGCGAGCGCGGCAGACGCCTTCCGGCCGCGGATCAGCTGCGCAACCAGGTTGAGCTTCTGCGGGCTCACCCGCAGCATCCGGGCGACCGCCTTGGCCTCGTTATCGGCGAGGCTCCGTTCGCGCTTAGGTTTGCTCATCGTCTAATCCTCAACCCTTCTTGGCTTTCTTGTCGCCCGAATGGCCGTGGAAGGTCCGCGTCGGCGAGAACTCGCCGAACTTGTGACCGACCATTTCCTCGTTCACCGAAACCGGCACGTGCTTCTGGCCGTTGTAGACGCCGAACACCAGGCCGACGAACTGCGGCAGGATGGTCGAGCGGCGGCTCCAGATCTTGATGACGTCATGACGGCCGGACGCGCGGGCTGCATCTGCCTTCTTGAGCAGCGAGCCTTCAACGAACGGGCCTTTCCAGACTGAACGAACCATTGTCCGGCGTTCCTTACTTCTTCCGCTTGTGGCGGCTTAGGAGAATGAATTTGTTGGTCGACTTGTTGGTACGGGTCTTCTTGCCCTTGGTCGGCTTGCCCCACGGGGTGACCGGGTGGCGGCCGCCCGAGGTGCGGCCTTCACCGCCGCCGTGCGGATGGTCGATCGGGTTCATGGAGACGCCGCGGTTATGCGGACGGCGTCCCATCCAGCGCTTGCGGCCGGCCTTGCCGATCGAGGTGTTCATGTGATCGGGGTTCGACACCGCGCCGATGGTGGCGCGGCAGCGGCCGTGCACCAGGCGCTGCTCGCCGGAGTTCAGACGCAGGATGACGTAATCCTGGTCGCGGCCGACGAGCTGGGCATAGGTGCCGGCGGAACGGGCGAGCTGGCCGCCCTTGCCGATCTTGGTCTCGATGTTGTGGATGATGGTGCCGACCGGCATGTTGCCGAGCGGCATGACATTGCCCGGCTTCACGTCGACATAGTTGCCGGCAACGATGGTGTCGCCGACCGCCAGACGCTGCGGCGCGAGGATGTAGGCCTGCTCGCCATCCTGATACTTGATCAGGGCGATGAAGCCGGTGCGGTTCGGATCATATTCGAGCCGCTCGACGGTCGCGGGAGCATCGACCTTGTCGCGCCTGAAGTCGACGATGCGCAGCGCCTTCTTGTGGCCACCGCCGCGGAAGCGCACCGTGATGCGACCGGTGTTGTTGCGGCCGCCGTTCGAGATCTTGCCCTCGGTCAGAGCCTTGACCGGCTTGCCCTTGTAGAGCGCCGAACGATCGACCATCACCAGCTGGCGCTGGCCCGGCGTCGTGGGATTGTATGTCTTCAGTGCCATCGCAGTTGCGCCTTAGAGTCCGGTGGTCACGTCAATACGGTGGCCCTCTTCGAGGGTCACGATCGCGCGCTTGGTGTCCGACTGCGAACCGAAATTGCCGCGGAACACCTTGGTCTTGCCCTTGCGGACGAGCGTGTTCACGCTCTTGACCTTGACGTCGAACAGCTTCTCGATCGCTTCCTTGATCTGCGGCTTGGTCGCCTTCGCCGCGACCTTGAACAGCACCTTGTTGTGCTCGGAGGCGAGCGTTGCCTTTTCGGTCACAACGGGAGCGACAATGGTGTCGTAGTGGCGGGGATCGATGTTCTTCATTTGAAGCGCGCCTCCAGCGCATCGATCGCCGCCTTGGTCAGCACCAGCTTCTGGCGACGGAGAATATCGTAGACGTTGATGCCCTGGATCGGCAGCACGTCCATGTTCGGGATGTTGCGGGCGGCGGCGGCAAAGCCGTTGTTCAGCTCGGCGCCGTCGATGATCAGCGCGTTGGTGAGCCCGAGGCCCGAGAAATGGCCGATCAGGGCCTTGGTCTTGGCGGCTTCGAGCTGGGCCGCTTCGATGACGACGAGGTTGCCGTCCTTGGCTTTGGCAGAGAGCGCGTGCTTGAGAGCCATCGCGCGCACCTTCTTCGGCAGATCGGTGGCATGGGAGCGAACCACCGGGCCAAAGGCACGGCCGCCGCCGCGGAACTGCGGCACGCGGGCCGAGCCATGGCGAGCGCCACCCGTACCCTTCTGCTTGTACATCTTCTTGCCGGTGCGCCAGATCTCGGCGCGGCCCTTGGCCTTGTGCGTGCCGGCTTGGCGCTTGTTGAGCTGCCACTGCACGCAGCGGGCAATGATGTCCTGGCGCGGCTCGAGACCGAAGATCTCGTCCGACAGCTGAACCGAACCCGCGGCCTTGCCTTCGAGGGTCGTTACTTGAAGTTCCATGTTACGCGCCCTCCTTCGCAGTCGCCGCTTCCGCAGCCTGCTCGGCGACCTTGAACTTGCCGGGCTTCGGCGCTTCCTTCGGCAGCGGCTTCTTCACGGCGTCGCGCACGCGGATCCAGCCGCCCTTGGAGCCGGGAACGGCGCCTTCGACGAGGATCAGGCCGCGCTCGACGTCGGTCGAAACCACGCGCAGGTTGAGTGTGGTGATGCGGTCGACGCCCATATGGCCGGGCATCTTCTTGTTCTTCCAGGTCTTGCCGGGGTCCTGACGGCCACCGGTCGAACCGATCGAACGGTGCGACACCGACACGCCGTGGGTGGCGCGCAGACCGCCGAAATTCCAGCGCTTCATGCCGCCGGCAAAGCCCTTACCGACCGAGGTGCCGGTGACGTCGACGAACTGGCCGACGACGAAATGATCCGCCAGGATCTCGGCGCCGACCGGGATCAGCGCGTCCTCGCTGACGCGAAATTCCGCGAGCTTGCGCTTCGGCTCGACCTTCGAGACGGCGAACTGGCCGCGCTCGGCCTTCGGCATGTAGACGGTTTTGCGGCTGCCCGAGCCGAGCTGCAACGCGACATAACCGTTCTTCTCGGTCGTGCGGTGGCCCAACACCTGGCAATTGCCCAGCTTCAGCACGGTCACAGGGATATGCTCGCCGGCCTCTGTAAAGACCCGCGTCATCCCGACCTTCTGTGCGATCACTCCGGAGCGCATCGTCGTGCTTCCTGTCCTTCTGTCCGTGTCACACGGACGTAAAATGCAAATCTTAGAGCTTGATCTCGACGTCGACACCGGCGGCCAGATCGAGCTTCATGAGAGCATCGACGGTCTGCGGGGTCGGGTCGACAATGTCGAGAAGGCGCTTGTGGGTGCGCATCTCGAATTGCTCGCGGCTCTTCTTGTCCACGTGCGGCGAACGGTTGACGGTGAACTTCTCGATGCGGGTCGGCAGCGGAATGGGTCCGCGAACCTGCGCACCGGTGCGCTTCGCCGTGTTCACGATCTCACGCGTCGACGTATCGAGAATCCGATGGTCGAACGCCTTGAGGCGTATACGAATATTTTGGCCGTTCATTGCCGCAACTTTCTTCTAGTGAGTGGCGAGTAGCGAATAGCGAATGGAAATCCACTCGCTACCCGCCATTCCCTATTTCGTTACTCGATGATCGAAGCGACGACGCCGGCGCCGACGGTACGGCCACCTTCACGGATCGCGAAGCGGAGCTTCTCTTCCATCGCGATCGGCACGATCAGGTGCACTTCCATCGCGATGTTGTCGCCCGGCATCACCATCTCGGTACCTTCCGGCAGATGCACGACACCGGTCACGTCGGTGGTGCGGAAGTAGAACTGCGGACGATAGTTGGTGAAGAACGGGGTGTGGCGACCGCCCTCTTCCTTGGTGAGGATGTAGGCTTCAGCCTTGAACTTGGTGTGCGGCTTGACCGAACCGGGCTTGCAGAGCACCTGACCGCGCTCGACTTCCTCGCGCTTGGTGCCGCGGAGCAGCGCACCGATGTTGTCGCCGGCCTGGCCCTGATCGAGCAGCTTGCGGAACATTTCGACGCCGGTGACCGTGGTCTTCTGGGTGTCGCGCAGACCGACGATCTCGATTTCGTCGCCGACCTTGACGATGCCGCGCTCGACACGGCCGGTCACGACGGTGCCGCGGCCGGAGATCGAGAACACGTCTTCCACCGGCATCAGGAACGGCTGGTCGATCGGACGCTCCGGCTGCGGGATGTATTCATCGACGTTCTTCATCAGCTCGAGGATCGCCTCGTGGCCGAGCTTCTTGTCGGAATCTTCGAGGGCGGCGAGCGCCGAACCCTTGACGATCGGGATCTTGTCGCCCGGGAAGTCGTACTTCGAGAGCAGTTCGCGAACTTCGAGCTCGACGAGCTCGAGCAGCTCCGGATCGTCGACCATGTCGCACTTGTTGAGGAACACGACGAGCGCGGGCACGCCGACCTGGCGGGCGAGCAGGATGTGCTCGCGGGTCTGCGGCATCGGACCGTCAGCGGCGGACACGACCAGGATCGC
>Ga0210384_10000499_pt1 | contig 59808 bp, 46 predicted proteins | sample IncBWH2MmetaG_FD_160574 | JGI IMG/M metagenome (GOLD analysis project Ga0210384, IMG submission 160574) | Forest soil microbial communities from Barre Woods Harvard Forest LTER site, Petersham, Massachusetts, United States - Inc-BW-H-2-M | ecosystem: Environmental > Terrestrial > Soil >...
GCCTGTCCTGAAACTCCCAGCCTCAAATGGGGTTAATTTGCAGAGTAGCTAATTTACCAGGAAAGTGAAAATGGACGCATGCTAGCAAGATGGCCTCAGTTGATCGCAGCTCTCATAGGAAGTTTGTTCTGTTTATCTTCAATTCTATCGGCCCAGGATCTCAATCCGTCGTCGCGTAGCCCGGCTCGTGTCTCAGGCAATATGGACGGCATCCCCGGCTCCTATCACAGTCTGGCCGAGCATCCCCCGGTGTTCACGACCGCGGCCAAGCTGAAGGACCTCGTTTCGCGGATCAATCGATCCAGGAGCTACTCGATGCCGCGCTTCGGCCAGCTCGCCGATAAGGCAGGGAGGGGGCTTTTGCTCACGGGCAGATCCAGTCCGGCTTCAGCCGCAAACCGGGGTTCGCTCGCCCCGCCAGTAGCCCCTAAAGCGGCGGCAGTCGACCCCACAGCGGCAGTAAGTCCTTTGGTTTTCGATGTTTCTTACTACAAGCAGGTGAATCCCGACTTGGCTGGCTTGTCGGACGCCGACGCGCAGGCCCACTGGATCAACCAGGGTGTGGATGAGGGCCGGCGAGCGCATCCGCTCTTTTGGACCCAGCAGTACCTGGCTTACTATCCTGATCTGCAGGCGGCATTCGGCGCGCAGAACTATGCTGCAGCTTTAGAGCACTACGTTTCCACCGGACACACCGAAGGCCGCAGCGGAGTGCTGGCGCTCGCGTCGACAGTTTTCGACGTGACGTATTACAAGCAGGCGAATCCCGACTTGGCGTCCCTGTCCGACACGGATGCGGAAACCCATTGGATTGAGCATGGCATCTCGGAAAACCGGCACGGCCATCCGCGGTTTTATGCTTTGGACTACTTGTTCTTGAATTACGACAAGGCGCTGCTTTACGGCACTGCTGGCGGCGTCGATAGCATCAATGACTACGCGCTGAAGGGCGCCAATGATCACGTGTTTACGTACTCTAGCGACGGCCGCATCGGCCTGGACGCGTTGATGCCCCTGGTCTTTGATCCGGCTTATTACATGAAGCAGCATCCTGAGCTGAATTTCCAATCCACCGATGAAGCAACTTCATTCTGGCTCCAGACCGGGTTGTCGCGCGGCGATAAGGGATCGAATGTTTTTTCCGCGGCTGAGTACCTGGCGTTGTATCCGGACCTGGCACAGGCGTTTGGCGCTACCGGTTACTCTGATGCCCTGGAACACTATGTCCGAATTGGCCGCAGTGAGGGCCGCAGCGGGCTCTTTGCGATCGATCAATCCTACTTGTCTTTTATTCCCACATCCGCCGGCTTGACGACCACGCCGGCTGATCGTGTGGAGACGTTCACTTCGGTCACCGGGCAAGACATCACCGTCACTATCCTGGCCCCGGCGCCAGCATCAGATACGATTTACACAATGCGTCCAATCAACCCAGGGGAACTCCCGGACGACTACTTCCCGCTGGCCGTCGCCAGTGCGCAGACGGCCGGAGCAGGAACGCTCATGATTCCCAAGGGCGTTTACAACTTTCAGGGTACAGACCCGAACGTCCATTGGTTCATTGACGGTTTGACCGACATGACCATCGACGGCCAGGGCTCCACGCTGAATTTCAGCAACCCGGGGTTCGGCATCCTCATGAATAACGCTACCAGAGTGGTGTTCAAGAACTTTGTGCTCGATTGGCCGCACCTAAGGATTGCTGCACTGGGCAGGATCATTGCGGGTCCCCACAATGGCCCGAACCAGCTTCAGATCGACCCCGCCTATCCCGACGATGGCTCCAAGTCCATTGAGGTTACTACGCCTTGGGATGTGACCGGCAACACTTGGGGAAGGCAAACCGAAACGGAGGAGTTTTTCTCCACCGACGGTTCCGGTTCCCCCCCGCCGGTTTATGAAGGCAATGGGCTCTACTCTTCGCCCGCGTTCGTTGATTACCCGGCTGGTATCGCTCTCCTGGTCCGCTATTATGCAACCGAGGGGGTTGCCATGTGGGTCGAAGGTGTGCAGGATTTCGCACTTGAAAACGTGACGGTACATTCGGCGCCGAACACTGCGTTCTTCTTTGATCGCGGCCGAGGGATACGGGTCTCGAACTGCACAGTGAACCGGTCGAGTGGGAAGCTGATCTCCGCTTCCAGGGGTGCCCTGCAAGTGAACCAGAGTAGCGGCGACGTCCTGGTGGAGAACAGTGTGTTTGCCTATCACGGTGACGATGGCATCAATATCGGGGCCGCGAGTTTCTTTCCCGTGGAAGCAGTCAGCGGAGACCAACTCACGTTAGCTGAGTCGGACTCCACTCCGCAGCCGGGAGACCCCGTCATTATTTTCAATTCCGCATTCGGTGTGCTGGGGTTCTCCTCGATCCAGGCGGTCTCTCCGAACGCAGGGGGTGGATTTAATGTGCAGTTGAGCCAGGAGGTCCCTCATGTAGCCTCAGACAGTTGGTTGGGACGCCTCAATTACATGGGTGCCCGCTGGATTGTGCGCAACAACCAGTTTCTGAACAATCACGCGCGCGCCATCCTTCCCCAGGGGCCATATGGCCTGTTAAAGAACAACGTAATGATAGGACAGACCCACGCTGCCATCTTGGCCGGGATCTTAAACGACGTGCCGCCTGCGGTCGGCCCGGGCGTCCAGGACATGCAGGTTTTGAACAATTGGATCTCTGATTCTGGGCCCTTTTCTACAGTCCCGTGGATTCTGAGGGGTGGAACCAGTCCCGGCGCCATCATGATCGTGAGCTGGTTGATCAACGGATTCAACTTTAATGACGAAAGCGAAAGCACGGATGTGCGCATCAATCAGCACATCGTCTTGTCCGGGAACACGGTGCAGAATGTGCCAGGCCCTGCGTTTTTCATTGGCTCCGCCAGTGACGTGAGCATGGACGGAAATCAAATCATCAACGCCAATAGCGGACCTTCTTATTACCTGGGAACCGGCAGTACCTCGGGATCGGTCGTTGTGAGCCAGGCCCAGAATGTATCCATCACCAATACCGCGGTGAGTGGTACCCAGACGGGTCCAGTTTCGATTGATCTCCATTCCACAAACGGAATCCAAAATGACAGGGGCACCACCCTGGCGCTCTCTCTGGCCGCGGGAAGCAATCCGTCTGCCTTCGGCCAGCCTCTGGCGTTCGCCGCAGTGGTTACAACGCCATCGGGCGGCACACCCACCGGCACAGTGCAATTCAGCGATGGCATCACCAATTTGGGTTCAGCCGTAACGTTGAGTCCTGACGGCACGGCCACATTCACGACTTCATCCTTATCGTTGGGCCAACATGCCATCAACGCCGTCTACAGCGGAGATGTGAACTTCGACGCCAGCCCTTCGCAACTCATGCAGACGGTGAGCCCGGAAGCCAGCGTAACGACGCTCGCTTCGAGCAGCAACCCCTCTGCCTCCGGGGCACCTCTGACTCTTAGCGCTGCCGTGAGTTCCTACTTTGGTGGCATGCTCACAGGAAGCGTGCAGTTTCAGGATGGAGGCGTCGATTTGGGTTCGCCAGTGCCACTGAGCAGTGGCGTTGCCTCATTGCCCGCTGCCGGGCTCTCCGTAGGCGCACATAGCATTACAGCGGTCTATTTCGGCAACCCTGACTTCGTTTCCAGCACCTCTGCGCCGTTGCCCCAGGTGGTTACGGCGACGGGAGGGGCGAACTCCACGTCCGCCTCCCTCACGGCGCCCGCCCAGACTTTTTTCCGCCAGAGCGCGACATTCACAGTCGCCGTAAATTCGGGTGGCGGTACCCCCTCAGGCAGCGTGATTCTGCTGGATGGGAATACGCAACTTGGGCCCGTGCTCACCTTGGATGGTGGCGGAGCGGCAAGCTACAGCACGCCGCTTCGCCCTGGCGTGCACCAGATCCAGGCGATTTACATCGGCAACGACAACTTCAATGGCAGCTCCTCGGGACTGACGGTGAACACCTCGCCCCGGCCCAAGCCGCGCTAGGCAGAACAACATCCTCCAACCACCGAAGCGATTGGCGAATGGCCCCCAGGTTTGTTTAATCGTGATATCACTCTGGCATCAAATCATTGATTTCTTGGAAACTGCAGGTCATCATTGTGCTAGAAGTGTGTTTAACAGCATTTGAGAATGTGGGGCTTAATTTGAATAGGGTGAGCGAAAAGTGAGCGCCGGATCGCGCGAACTTTTTGCGAGTCGGGGTCCCCAGCAAACCGGGTTTTGGCTTGATGGGGTGAGGACGGCGAAGCGGTTTACCGCGGAGCCCTTAGAATAAAGCCCTTGAAGGTCTTTGAAAATTCGTTGCCGGTCGGGATTGCCGAGCCCCTAGGACGGGTGAGCGAGAAGTGAGCGCCGGATCGCACGAACTTTTTGCGAGTCGGGGTCCCCGGCAAACCGGGTTTTGGCTTGATGGGGTGAGGACGGCGAAGCAGCCTTGTTTTGGCTGCGGAGCCCTCAGAACAAAAGCCCCTAAGGACTGAGGACTGACAACTGAGGACTGCCCCCAGCAAGTCCCTACCCTGAAATTAATTTTCCCCAGCAAATATGCGGCGATCAGCACTGTTTTTAAGGCTCCAGACACTAGCAGCAAGTACCCCCCTCAACGTGGGAACGGTTCAATCCCAGACGCCGTGAGCAGTGATTTCAAGTGCTGTTAAACCGTTGAAAAACACTCACGCGGAGGGATGTGTGAAAACCGCTGTACCCGAAGGGTATCGGGGGTTCGAATCCCTCTCCCTCCGCCATTGTTTCGCCTGTGGAATCTTCGCTTGAGTTCAGGGATTCGTCAGGTCCTTCGGCTTCGCCCCACGATCGATGGCATCTCGCACAGCGCTGGTGAGAGATTCCTGAGTGAAAGGTTTGGGAAGCAAGACCAGATCGGGAGCAACACCGTTATGCTCGAACAACGCGGTTTCGCTGTAGCCGGACATGTAGACGACTCTTGTTTCCGGCTGAAGCAATGCCATCTGTTTGGCTAATTCCGAGCCGCCGATTCCAGGCATCACCATATCTGTGATCAGGACATGAATACGGTGAGGATATTGCCTGGCGATCTCGAGGGCTTCTCTGCCATTTTGGGCTTCCAGGACGGTGTATCCACTGCGGTTTAAGTAGTGCCAAGCCACCTGGCGGACGCCTTTTTCGTCCTCGACAAGAAGGACGGTCTCGTTACCTCCCAGAGCTCTCGGGGCTACGGAGACAGGCTTGATCGCGTCAGCAGGTTCCTTCACTAACGGCAAATAGATCCTGAATTTCGTCCCTCTTCCGGGCGTGCTGTCAACCAAGATATGACCATTGCTTTGCTTGACGATGCCGTACACCGTGGAGAGCCCCAATCCGGTCCCTTTGCCTTTTTCTTTGGTAGTAAAAAATGGCTCGAAGATGCGGGCCTGTGTTTCCGGATCAATCCCCACACCTGGATCGCTCACCGCAAGCATCACGTATTGGCCGGCGGCGAGTGGTGGATGGAGGCGCGCATGCTCTGCATTCAACGCCACATTAGCGGTCTCAAGCACCAGTTTTCCGCCTGCGGGCATAGCGTCGCGCGCGTTGGCTGCGAGATTCAGGATGACTTGCTCTATCTGTCCCGGGTCGGCTTTCACACATCCGAGGTTTGGGCCAGGCACGATCACCAGTTCAATATTGGCTCCCAGGAGCGGCGGCAGCAGCTTGGCGATCTCCGTCACTACCGCATTCAAGTTGATGATCTTAGGTTGCAGAAACTGCATTCGGCTGAAGGTCAGTAACTGTCGAGTCAGGACCACCGCGCGGTCCGCGGCCTTTTGCGCCTGCTCAATCCCTTCGAGGTGCGGGTTGGGGCCAGTGGACGTCTCTTGGAGCAGCGCGAGATGCCCCCCGATGATGGTAAGCAAATTATTAAAGTCATGGGCAATCCCGCCAGCCAACCGTCCCACGGCATCCATTTTCTGTGCCTGCAGCAGTTGCCGTTCCAGTTCGCGTTTCTCGGTCACGTCTTCCCCAATCACTTCATAGTGAGTGATCGTGCCGCCGGCGTCGCGTACCGCCCGGCTTCCCAGACGTACCGTGAGGAGCGCGCCATCCTTGCGCTTCCACTCAGCTTCGACGCCGCTCATGCCGCCGGGGTTTTCACGAATCAGGCGGGCGGGCTCGTCGGAGCTGAGATAAACGCTTTTGTTTATGTTGAGGGACATGAGTTCTTCAGGCGAATCATAGCCAAGCATTTCGACCAGCGCAGGGTTCACAAAAAGGAATTTTCCGTGCAGATCGACGCAGTAGATTCCGTAGGGCGCCGCAGCCATCATCGAGCGGTGATTCGCCTCGGAATGCCGCAAGGCTTCTTCGCGGTGCTTGCGCTCGCTGATGTCAACATTCGTTCCCATCATGCGCAGCGCGCGGCCGTTGTGGTCGCGCGAGACGACCTTGCCCGTGCTTTCGACCCAAATCCATTTTCCCGCGAGGTTGCGGACGCGGTGCTCCTCGCGATAGCGGGGAATCTCGCCCTTCACGTTCTTTCCTGAAAGCCTCCACACTCTCTCCTGGTCCTCCGGATGCGTGATCTGGAGCAGCTCTTGGACCGTAGTGTGCGTGTCTTGCGGTTCGCCTCCCAGCATGACGGACCAGCCTTCGCTCAGATACACCTTGCCAGTAGGCACGTCGCAGTCCCACATGGAAAGCCCGGCCGCCCACATAGCCATGCCGAGGCGCTCGGACGCCATCTGGCTGGCTGCCTCGGCGTGAAGCGGCTCACGCTCTCGACCTAAGGAATCATCAGCTCGTTTTCGCTCCATCAGGATGGCAATCAAGGGAGTCGTCCACTGAATAAGCTCCTGCTCCTGGTTGTTAGGGGGCCTGGCTTCCCGGCAGTAGACCGCGAACGTACCTAGAACGCTGCCTTCACTCAAAATGACAGGGGCCAGCATGCAGGCCCGCAACCCGTGCTTTAGCGCCAGGTCTCGCCAACTGGCGACGCGCGGATCGCTCGCAATGTCAGATACAATCACATCTTCTTTTCGATATGCGGCTGCCCCAAACAATCCTTCATTCGGACCGACGGCAACTCCATTGATAGCTTGCGAAAAACTTGCGGGAAGACTCGGTGCCGCAGCTTGGAACAGACGAGTGCCAGCCTGGCCGAGAACGAGGACCGAGCAGAATAAGCCAGGGCACTGCTGTTCCACGGTCTGACACAGTATAGCCAGAGCACTCTCGAGAGGAACGTCCCGGGCCAAACCTGAGAACACCGCCCGGTCAATTGCCAAGCGAGCGTCTGAAATGCCCTTTGAGGCACCTTCGGGTTGTTGCGGATGTTGCATGGGCTTGGGCAAAGCCCGGACTCAAATGCCCCAATTATAGTGTAACTTGTGTCATCCGATCAGACTCAAAACGGGTGTGGAGCCGCAAAAACTTCGTCGGGAACACGTAAGCGCAACAATCTCCATGGGTTAGTGGAACCGCTTCACTTTTCCCAACTTGAGCCAGTTTCGGAGTCTGAGTGCGCCTGATTTACCACAGACGGATGAGAGATTTATCTTGTCCGTCTCTTGTCCAAACATGGGATTCTGAGAGTGCCTGTTGCCGTCCAAGTGGTCTTCCGAATCCTTATATATACGTATATACGATATAAACGCCAGCCTTCCCGGATATTCAGAAATCTATTCGAGGGCTTATACTGCCGTTAGAATCCATACGAAGCGGATTCAAAACTCACATTAAGCAATCAATAATATGGAACTGACAAACAACGATTTGCTTCGCGAAGCTATTGCCGAAGCTAAAGCTGGTCTATCCGAAGGAGGCATTCCGATTGGGGCTGTGCTGGTTGATCCAGGCGGGAACATTGTTTCAAGAGGGCACAATCTGCGAGTTCAAACGGGAGATCCGACTGCGCATGCGGAGGTGGTTTGTATCAGAAATGCCGGACGGCGCACCGACTGGCAGAAACTCATTCTCGTAAGCACGCTTAGTCCTTGCATCATGTGCACCGGAGCGAGTCTGCTCTATAAGATTCCCAAAATAATCATTGGCGAAAACAAGACATTCATAGGCGCAGAAGAGCTCTTCCTCGCGAACGGCGTTCAATGTATTGTTCTGGGTAATTCTGAATGCATTACGATGATGCGGGAGTTTATCCAGGCGCATCCCGATATTTGGAATGAAGACATTGGCATTCCCAGTTCAAAGCCCCTGACGATCTCCGGCGGGTAAAATCAACCTGCGTCGGTGACCACGTATGTAGACCCAGTTGGCGCAATGGCAGTGCAGTGCTAAATCATAGAACGAATGACACAACGACCCAACCAGCTTCGCCGTGAGCTCAGCGCAGGACAGATGGCCATGGTTGCCGTCGGAGGCTCGATAGGCACGGGACTTCTATTAGGGTCCGGAGCCGCCATACAGATCGCGGGACCGTCAGTCATTATTTCCTACATTCTGGGCGCGTTGATTGCTTTTGTAGTCACGATGGCGTTGGGCGAGATGTCGAGCCTGCATCCGGCGGCAGGCTCTTTTGGCGTTTATGCCGACAGATATCTGAATCCCTGGGCGGGCTTTGTCTCCCGTTACGGATATTGGTTCGCAGTTGTGATCTCCATCAGCGCCGAACTGGTCGCGTCGGCTACTTATGCGCGCTTCTGGTTTCCCCAGATTCCGTCGCTGGTCTGGATTACCATCTACGCTGCAATGCTGTTGTTCATCAATTTGCGTACGGTCGGCGATTTTGGCAGCTTCGAGTACTGGTTCGCCATGATTAAGGTCGTGGTCATCGCAGCGTTCATCATGATCGGCGCTGCCCTGCTTCTGGGCGGAAAGGCGCAGCCACATTACACTTCGGACGGAGGTTTTCTGCCGCACGGTGGTGCCGGACCCTTGTTTGCGCTCTCCTTCGTCTTGTTCAATTACCTTGGCACCGAGATGGTAGCAATCTCCTCCGGGGAGGCACGTTCAGTGGCCGCGATTGCGCGCGCGACCTATATCAGTTTTGCAGTCCTGACATTTGTGTACCTGTTTGCCTCCACCGTTCTGGTTGGAGTTGTTCCGTGGAACCGGGTGGGTGTAACGCAAAGTCCGTTTGTCACGGTTTTTGAAGTCGCGCACATACCTGCCATCTCGCACATCATGAACTTCGTGGTTTGCACCGCGGCACTTTCAGGGTCCAATGCCAGCCTGTATGTCACTGCCCGTATGCTGTACTCGCTCGCGGAAGACGGCTTCGCACCCGCCAAGCTCACCGAACTCACAGCAAAGGGATCGCCGCGGTGGGCGGTGCTGGTTTCCGCATCGGGGATTCTCATCGCATTGCTGGTACAGCGTGTGACGCCCCAGAATGCATACCTTTATATTATCGGCGCTTCATTGTTTGGCGGACTGCTGGCCTGGGGCATCGCACTGGCCTCGCACATCGCCATGCGAAAGCGGCTCTCCGCCCAGGAGATTGCAGCGCTGCCCATGCGCGCTCCCGGCGGCGCGGTTGCATCCGTGATCGCACTGGTTGCCATTGCAGCCGTCGTAATCTCAACCTGGTGGGTGCCACAGTCGCGCATCACCATCATGAGCGCAGGCCCGTATTTGCTGCTTCTGACCGTGTTTTACTTTTTGATGAAGAAAAATAAGGCGAGGAACAAAATGGCAGCATGACCGACCCACTGCTTCAATATCGCGCTGAGTTTCCTATCCTGGAAGAAACCACCTATCTCATCAGCAATTCCCTGGGTGCGATGCCCCGCGGCGTATTTGAATCGCTGCGCAACTATGCGGAGATCTGGGCCACGCGCGGTGTACGTGCCTGGAAAGAGCGCTGGTGGATGATGGGCCTCGAAGTGGGCAACCAGATTGGCGAGCTGATGAACGCACCCGCAAATAGCGTTTCACTGCACGGCAATGTAACCCAGTGCCAGGCGGTGGTGGCTTCGTGTTTCGAGTTCAACAGCAAACGCAATAAGGTCGTGTACAGCGACCTCAACTTTCCTTCGGTCATGTATTTTTGGGAGGCGCAACGATCGCGGGGCGCCCGAATCCATATGGTCCCAACCGATGACGGAATTCACGTGCCCACCGAACGCCTGCTGGAAGCCATTGATGAAGAAACCCTGCTCGTACCCGTGTCGCACGTGATCTTCCGAAGTTCCTATATTAATGACGCCAAGGCGATTTGCGAGAGGGCACACCGGGTTGGCGCACATGTGATTTTGGATACGTTCCAGTCTCTAGGTTCCGGCGTGACCGTGGACGTACAGGAGCTGAACGTTGACTTTGCCTGCGGTGGTGTTCTGAAATGGCTCTGCGGCGGACCCGGCACCGCGTATCTTTATGTTCGTCCTGACCTCGCTGAGAAATTGGAACCGAAATTCACGGGTTGGTTAGCACACGAAAATCCATTCGGCTTTGAAATTGGCCCGACCCGCTACACGCAAGGTCCATACCGCTTCGTCAATGGAACGCCCAATGTTGCCGGGATGTATGCGGCTATCCCAGGATTAAAAATTGTGGGTCAGGTGGGTATGAAGAACATCCGCGAAAAATCCAAACGGCAGACGGAGCGCCTAGTTTCGCTTGCCGATCGGCGCGGGTGGAAGGTAAGCGCACCGCGCGATCCTGAGCGGCGCGGGGGCACCGTGGCCATTGAGATGCCAAGCTCGAAAGAAGTCTGCGAAGCGCTGCTCAAGCGCGGCATTCTGGTCGACTGGCGGCCGAATGCGGGCGTGCGTCTGTCCCCGCATTTCTATAACCGGGATGAAGAGATTGACTTGGCCATTGCTGCCGTGGATGAAATTCTTGCGAGCATGGGGATGGCGCCCTCCAGGTAGTGCTGAAAGCCGTGCCCTGACACGATAGTTCAAAACATCATCGTGGCACTGATAAAGCCTGCCTCTGACAAGCACGGAAACAGAGAGTTTCGGCACAAAAGGGATTCCTCCGCTACGCGTCGGAATGACAAGAAGCTTGTTTCTCCGCAGGCTCTAAAGTCGTGCCCTGACACGTCTTCACGCCCAAGAGTTTTTCCGCAAGCCCTGAAAGCGTGAAGTCCCTGGCGCGGCGAGGATGTTACAAACTTGCATTCGCCGCATTCTTGATCTCTGTCAGGACAGTTTTCCATGATGCCGAGCGCGGATCGATTAAGTCGTAGTGATCTGCTGCCGGTAATTCGATGAGCCGAACTATGTCTGACTCAACAGTGTCTGACTCTACCGTGCGCGCCGTCAGATATTCTCTGCTCAAATTCATAGGCACAATGTCATCCTCTGTACCATGGATCAGGACGCGCGGCACACGTGTACTTTGTTGTGACGGGCACGCAAAAAGATAACGATCTGGTACATCGTCTGGAGAGCCTCCTAAGAAATCTGCCACCGCTCCATCTCCGAGCCTCCGGCGCCAAGCCGTTCGAAGACACGAGACCGGCGCCAGGGCGATGACCGCGGCTAGATCCTGGTCTCTGGTCGCCAGCCAAAGTCCGAGATGTCCTCCCGCCGAGTGGCCGACGACGAGAGTTGGCTTGTTGTTTCCGTGGTAGCTTTGAGCGCGCTGCAGGGCCGCTTGGATATCGTCGAATGTGCCCGGCCAGCCGCCGCCTGGCTCTCCAATACGGCGATATTCTATGTTGGCGGTGGTCAATCCGGATGCAGTTACCGCAGCACAGAGATGTGCCGCATGCGTGAGATCGTATCTCTGGCGCCAGAAACCTCCATGAATCATGACAACCAGGGCGACTGCGGCGCGGGAGATGGGAAATCGGAAGTCGATGAACTGGCTTTTTTCTGCGCCGTATGGGATTCGAAGGTCGGCAGGTGGTGGAGGAAGCGATAAAATTTTTTCAGGCATATGCCCTTGTTCTGGCCATCCGACAAAATTAACCTACTACTACGCAGAAGTGAAGATCTTAATATTTGGATATTCAGTGTCGCGAACGATGAGACCGGCTCGATATGCCATTACATTGACTGAATTCCCGGTGAAGAAAAAGAGATGAAACCGACTGTACTCGTACTCGTAACGATAGCAGGGTGTAGCGTGAACCATGAGTCCACCATCATTAAGAAGAGATTTCATGAATTGGAGGGTCGTAACGGGATCTTGCAAATGTTCCAAAAGATTGTGAGACATGAGGCCATCGAACTTCATGTTCCGAAGTTGCGTTTCGCTTGATATAACGAATGTAGCCTTTGCCCTTCCCGCCGTCGGATCGTACCCGACGATGTTGAATCCCTTCTCTCGGAGAATCTGAATTGCTTTTGACCATTTACCGCACCCATAATTAAGATAGATTCCTGATTTTGTTGGATTCAGCTTATGAAATGTTTGCAGTTCAGTTTCTGTTGTATCGCCCTCATCATAGGTCCAGTAAAGTTCGCGGTATTCACGAGCCAGTTGCCGTTTTGAAAGTGAAATCATCTTCTCGGTTCCAAAAATCCCTCCACATTCAGAGCATTCAAAGCGGAGCAAGCAACCACCTCCGAAAGCGTCCTCAGCTCTATGTACTTTGAAAACGTCTCCTGAATAAAGGCAAATAGGACAGTGAACTCTACTGGGAGTCTTGTACCTGCGGTTCCATCGCCGCCATCGCTCGGTCGTCTTTCGTCTGATTAGCTCTCGGAAAAGTTTGGCCGGGGCGACGCGCAATGACTCCCGCCGTCGTTCTCCGATCGAGATTTGTATGTCTCGAAACGCGCTTAGTGGTGGTTCAAAGAACCAACAGACATGCTCTTGCACGGCTGTCACACGGAGCGTGTAGCATCCAGGCGTGGCCGGGGACTGAATCGACATAACAATCTGATCAGTGTTGTTGGGAGCAACAGTCCTGGGCAACGCGGTTCGCACGCCCTCTATCGATTTGCCATCCTGGCTAACCCAGAAGTATGACAAATGAAAAGGATCGGGGGCCGTAGTAGCGAGGGAGACCGCCGAACCATTTGTGACTGCCACTTTGGCCGTCAGGTTTACGCCCGCAGAGCCGTGCGTCGGTTCATCTATGACTCGAATGTCGATTCTAGATTTGTCGTGATCGGAGAGCGGCTGCATCGTGCTGGGTAAACTCCCGAAGTCAATAATTGCCTACACTGTTGAGTTAACTCCCTTCATATATATTAAGGTGTTCTTGTAAATTTCGTAGCCCATGCAAGTTCGAGCTTTGCATTTTGGCGACGCGCAGCGCAGAGGTTGGCTTTGATCCAGAAAGAGACCGAATCCCTACTTGCCGTGCAGGATTTGTCGGTTTGCTTCACATCCAGCGGCCGCCAAACCAGGGTCGTGAACTCAATTCGTTTCTCGATCACTCCGGGCGAGGTGGTTGGGGTATTAGGAGAGTCCGGATCGGGAAAGACGAGTATGGCCCTCGCGGTCCTTGGCCTTCTTCCTTCGAATGCACAAATCGAGAGTGGCTCGATTCGGCTGCGCGGACGCGAGCTCGTAGGATTGGAGGAGCACGAGTTACAGAAGATCCGTGGAAAGGAAATCTCACTTATCTTTCAAGAGCCAGGGATTGCGCTCAACCCAGTCCTACGCGTCGGCCAGCAGATCGTTGAGGTATTACGCGCGCATAATTCATGGAGCAGCAAGCGTTGCCGCGAAGAGGCAGAGTCCATGCTGGAGCAGGTGCGGCTCTCCGATGTCGCGCGCATTTACTCCGCGTATCCTCACGAATTGAGCGGAGGCCAGCGCCAACGAGTAGCCATTGCCCAGGCGCTGGCTTGTAAACCTGGACTTGTGATTGCCGATGAGCCTACGGCGTCGCTGGATACAACCATCCAGGCCGATATTCTGGCTTTGCTCAAAGACTTGCAGCAACGGCTCTCGCTCGCATTTCTGTTGATCAGCCACAACCCGGCGATCCTTCAAAAAATGGCGCAACGCATTCTTGTGGTGCATGCGGGTGAAATCGTTGAGGAGGGAGCTGCATCTCAGGTCTTGCACCGGCCGCAGCATCCCTACACGCGGCACCTGCTGGAGTGCGTGACGCAGCCGCTGAGTGGGACGCATTTTCGGTGCGACTAAACAGGTTGCGGGAAAAACGTTTTTCTGAGCGCTCCACTTCGTTACGCGCTTGCCTTCGGCAGATTGGAATTGTTATTTTTAGCGACTTGGCGGCACGGCTGAAGCCGTGCCCTGACACTTGCGAATCTCGTTGCTCGGGGAAGAGAACCTTATGTACTATGCTGGAATCGAACGAGCGCAATTTCAAATCTTTATTGCATGTACATCGTTTCAAACACGAGGGTTGACCACGAGAATTGAATGAAGCCATCCCAGTCACTCCTGGAAGTGCGGAATCTGAACAAAACTTACGTGCAGCGCCGGTGGTTTTCCGGGAAGCGGTTCCAGGTCAAGGCGTTGAACAACGTTAGTCTGACTATTCCGCCGGGACGTACCTTTGCACTGGTAGGCGAGTCAGGTTCAGGAAAATCCACGCTCGCGAAATGCCTCACCATGCTGGAAGAGCCGGATAGCGGCGAGATCAATTTCGAAGGCAGTAATCTTGTTGTCATGAAGCAGCACGAACGGAGACGGATACGGCCGCAACTGCAGCTCATTTTTCAAGATGCCGCTACCGCTTTTAATCCGCGGTTTTCCGCGGCGGAGATTATCGCCGAACCGCTGGTCATCCAAAGACGCGGATCCGATGAAGAACGAAGGAAACGTGCCCTGGAATTGATGGAGCAAACGGGGTTGCCGGTGGATGCCGCCGGCCGTTCAGCATCGGAATTTAGCGGCGGGCAGCGGCAGCGGCTGGCGATCGCTCGCGCATTGGTCCTCGAACCGCGGTGCTTAGTCCTGGATGAGGCGCTTTCCGGGCTGGACCTTTCCATTCAAAGGCAGATTGTGCGTCTGCTGCTGGAACTGCAAGCACGAGCTTCACTGACGTATCTGTTTATCTCCCACGATCTTGGCCTGATGGCGCAAATCGCCGATCAGGTGGCGGTGATGCATCAGGGAAAAATTGTCGAAGAACAAGCTCCCTTGGATTTATTTTCCAAGCCTCAGCACGCGCACACGCAGGCACTCCTGGCCGCAATGCCTGTGCTTGAAAACTGCACTACGGCGGGGGACGCCTGAAAGTTATGCGCTACTTTCTTCGCCGCATCGTTCACGGGGCTTTTCTCCTGGTTGGAGTTTCAATTCTTTCATTTGTCTTAATGGAACTGGCGCCTGGAGACTTCTTCGCAGAGATGCGCCTGAATCCGCAGCTTTCCGCCGAGACACTCGCCGGCTTACGGCAGCAGTACGGTTTGGATCAGCCGCTGCCGGTGCGGTACCTACACTGGGTACAGTCGGTTGCACGAGGCGAGTTTGGTTTTTCTTTCGCTTACAACACCCCGGTGGCGCCGCTGCTTTGGTCGCGCGCCGGCAACACTCTGCTGCTAACCGTACCGGCCGCTCTATTTGCCTGGCTGATTGCCGTACCTATTGGTGTCCGAAGTGCCGCAAGGCAGGGCAAATGGGACGACAAGATTGCGAGCGCTGGTGTTACCGCCCTATTGGCAACTCCAGAGCTCTTGCTTGCGCTGGGCTTCCTGCTGATTGCATTGCGCACCGGTTACCTGCCTACCGGAGGAATGAGCTCGACTGGCTTTTCTGGATTGAGCTGGTGGGGGAAATTCAAAGATGTAACCGCGCATCTGGCCATTCCCGTCACGGTGTTGACGCTGGGCAGCCTGCCAATTCTGGTTCGCCATGTGCGAGCCACAATGCTTGAGGTGCTGCAGTCGCCATTCATCAACGCCGCACGCGCTCATGGGATCTCGCGCCGGCGGTTGCTGTTCAGGCACGCACTACCCGCGGCCCTGAATCCCCTGATTTCTCTGTTCGGATTCTCTATTGCAGGCTTGTTGAGTGCATCGCTGCTGGTGGAAATAGTCGTCAGTTGGCCAGGTCTGGGACCGCTGCTGTTTGAGGCCATTCTGGGGCGCGACCTTTACGTGGTCATCGGCGCGATTCTGTTCTCGACGATGTTTCTGGTGGGAGGCACGTTGATCTCAGATCTGCTGTTGCTGGCGGCTGATCCCAGGATCAGAACACCATAATCAGAACACCATGACATGATCAAGACGCGCACAATCTCGTTGCCTCTGCTGCTATTGGGATTCATTCACCTCATGGTCCTGAGCGCGGGATTCCTCGCTCCTTACGATTACGCCTCACAAAATCGCATGCTGCCGTTTGCCCCGCCCACCAGGATCCATTTTGTTGACACTCATGGAGAATGGCATTTTCGGCCTTTTGTTTATGGATTAGTTGACCAGCCGGGCAATTTTGGCTCTTACAGTGAAGACCTAGACCACGTTTATCCCCTCCGCTTCTTTGTGCACGGAGACGAATACAAACTGATCGGAAGCGTGACTTCACATCTGCACCTATTGGGAGTTTCGGAGCCGGGCCGAATATTCCTGATAGGAGCTGATGGTTACGGCCGGGACCAGTTTTCCCGGCTGCTCTTTGGCGGCCGGATTTCGCTTTTTTCCGGACTCCTGGCAGCCTCACTTTGCCTCGTAGTCGGCTCGGGATTCGGAGTCGTTGCCGGTTTTTATGGCAAATGGGTTGATGAGGTGATCATGCGCCTGGCAGAACTTTTTCTGGCGCTGCCCTGGCTTTATCTGCTTTTTGCGGTGCGGGCCTTTCTGCCTTTACATATCACGCCCACGGCAGCATTCCTGTTGCTTGTCATGGTCATCGGATTAGTAGGGTGGGCGCGGCCGGCACGGCTGGTGCGGGGGATCGTACTCAGCGCGAAAGAACGCAATTATGTGCTGGCTGGCCGCAACTTCGGAGCTTCTGACCTTTATCTATTGCGGCGCCACATACTGCCACAAACGGCAGGCGTTGTACTGACCCAGGCGGCACTCTTGATACCACAGTACATCCTGGCCGAGGTCACCCTGTCGTTCCTAGGACTTGGGGTTGGGGAGCCGGAGCCCAGTTGGGGCAATATGCTGGCCAGCCTGCAGCAATATCATGTTCTGGTTTCCTATTGGTGGATGTTTATTCCGGGTGTGGCGTTAATTCCCGTATTTCTGAGTTACTTTCTTCTCGCCAATGCCTTACAAAAACGGATAAAATTAGGTTTAGTCTAGTTGCACCCCCCAAAAGAACAGCCCTGAAGGAGAAAGCATGCAAGCGTGTCTTTCACGGTTCCTCATAATCCTGCTCACGGCCGTATGTTCTTGGGGAGCAGCTGCGAGCATCTCTCCGCAATCGCGCCAGCCCAATGAAGAGCTTCTCGTTACTGACAACGAGATCGGGCAGTACGGAGGCAAGATTGTTACCGCCTTACGCTCCGAGCCGAAGACACTGAATCCGGCCATAGCAACGGACGGTCCTTCACGGGAGGTGATCGGCCGCATCACGGCTGATCTGATTCATATCAACCGTGCCTCACAGCAGACTGAACCTGCGGTGGCCAAGTCATGGAAGGTGTCGTCCGATGGTCTGCGCTACACGTTGCGACTACGGAAAGGACTGCGCTTTTCAGATGGACTTCCCTGCGATGCCGACGATGTAGTCTTCAGTTTCCAGGTTTATCTGGACGAGAAGGCCCACTCGACGCAGCGTGATCTGCTGATTGTGGGCGGCAAGCCTATTACGATACGCAAAATAGATCCGCTGACTGTGGTTTTTGAACTAAGCCAACCTTATGCCGCTGCTGAACGGCTCTTTGATGGTTTTGCCATTCTGCCAAAACACATTCTGGAAAAACCGTATCAAGAGGGGCGCCTCGCGCAGGTTTGGGGGATTAGCAGTCCGGCGGCGGAGATTGTTGGGCTGGGGCCATTCCGGCTGAAGGAGTATGTGCCGGGACAACGCATGGTTTTGGAGCGCAATCCCTACTACTGGAAAGCGGACCACAAGGGTCAGCGCCTCCCCTATCTGGATGAACTGGTCTTCCTGTTTGTCCCGAGTGATGATGCGCAGGTCATCCGCTTCCAGGCCGGCGACACAGACGTTTTGAGCCGGATAAGTGCAGAAAACTATTCCGTTCTCGAGCAGCAACAGCAGAACCGAGGTTTTCGGCTCTATGACCTGGGCCCAGGCCTGGAATACAATTTTTTGTTCTTCAACCTGAACACCAATTTACCCAAGGATTCCACCATCGCCCGCAAGCAAGGCTGGTTCAAAGATGTACGCTTTCGGCAGGCGGTCTCGAACGCCATTGATCGCGAGGGCATTGTTCGCCTGGTTTATCGAGGACACGGTGCGCCTCTGTGGACAGATGTAACTCCGGCGTACAAACTGTGGGTGAATCCCGCGATTCCCCATCCGGCGCGCTCGCTGGAAAAATCACGGGAGCTGCTGAAGGCTGCAGGGTTCTCCTGGAAGAGTGATGGCACGCTGGTGGATGGCAGCGGCGATCCAGTTGAGTTTTCCATCGTAACCAGCGCCTCAAATGCACAACGCACCCAAATGGCCACCATCATTCAAGATGATTTAAAGCAACTAGGGATGCGAGTCCAGGTTGTGCCCCTGGAATTTCGCGCCGTCCTGGACCGCGTCTTTCAAACCCATGATTTTGAAGCTTCGGTGCTGGCATTGGGCGGGGGCGATGTAGACCCCAACACCAAGATGAATGTTCTGGTCTCGTCGGGCGCCAGTCATATGTGGGACCTGGGCGAGAGCCAGCCAGCCACGCCGTGGGAGGCGGAGATTGACCGCCTGATGAAGCAACAAATTTCCACGTTGAAATTCACGGACCGCAACCGTCTTTACGGACGCGTGCAGCAACTGGTGTACGAAAATCTTCCTTTGATCTGCATTGCGAGTCCGAACATTCTGGTGGGGGCAAAAACCACGGTGGGCAACTTCCAGCCGGCGATCCTGGACCATTACACGTTGTGGAATGTGGACCAGCTCTTCGTGCATTCTCCGGTGAAACACTAATGCAGGCGACTATTGCCCAATCTGTCGAGGATCGTAAGCGGCCCCTCTCGGATACCCAGTTGGTGAAGGCGTGTTTGCGGGGAGATGAAGAGGCATGGTCCGCCTTGATCAACAAATACAAAAACCTGATTTTTTCTATTCCCATCAAGTACCATTTTTCGCAAGAAGATGCCGCCGATATTTTTCAGGCGGTCTGTGCCGATCTGATTTCAGAGCTGCCCAACTTACGGAAGCCCAAAGCACTGGCGGGATGGCTCATTCAGGTCACCTCTCACAAATGCATTCAGCGTAAGCGCCAGGCGGAGCGCTACGCCAGCCAGGACCCGGAACTTTCAGAACCCGCCGCTGCCCCGCACGAAATTCCTGACAATGTGCTTTCGCAGGTGCAAGACGAACAGATTCTGCGCGAAGCTATCCAGGAACTTCCACCGCGCTGCCGCGAGTTGGTCCAGATGCTTTTCTTCGAATACCCGCCTCGTCCATATCAGCAAATTGCGGAGCAGTTGGGGATTGCCACCGGCTCCATTGGCTTTATCCGTGGACGCTGCCTGGAAAAACTGCGGCAACGCCTGCAGAAGATGGGTTTCGAGTGAACCAAAAAGGGTGCTTGGTAACTCCGGCCAACGACGGGAGCAAGCCCTTCGCTGAAGAACTCGTGCCGGAGCTAGCTAAGCTTGCCGATGATGCAGCCCGGCACGACTTCCTGGGAAAACACCCCGAACTGGTGAGTGAAAGCGCCGTCCATGAACTTACTGAGCTTGTGCGGCGATATGCCCGCGTAGATCCGCGCCAGGCGCTGGCGATAGCAGAGTTCTCGGTCACAGTCGCGCAAAAGCTTAACAATCGCGAGGCCCTGGCGAATAGCTTATTGGCCAAGAGCAATGGCCTCTATGTCGTCGGCCGAAACCGGGAGGCGCTGGAATACAGCGCACAATCGCGCGAGATCTTCAGGAGCCTGGCTAAGAACACAGATGTGGCTCGCGCCCTGAATGCTTCGATCCAATCGCATATCCTGCTGGGAGAATACGAACAAGCGACGGCTGCGGCCGAGGAAGCCCGGCAAATCTTTCGGGCCGAAGGCAACGAATGGAGGCTGGCCCGGGTTGAACTCAACGCGGGAAACATATTTTATCGTCAGGACCGCTTCGACGAAGCGTTGGGTTGTTACGAGCGCGCCTACCAATATTTTCTGCCGCTCAAGGAGAAAGATCCGGAGGCGGTTGCCGTCGCTTTGCACAACAAAGCGACTTGCCTCATCAGCGTGAATGACTTCCCGCGCGCACTGGCGACCTACGAGGAAGCCCGGGTCTTCTCCGTACAACACAACATGCCGACGGTTGTGGGTCACGCTGACTACAACATTGCCTGGCTTCATTACCTGCGCGGAGAATACGGCAAGGCGATTGATATGCTGCGTGCCACCCGGGAAACCTGCCGAAGCAATGAAGACCATTATCACTTCGCGCTGTGCCACATGGATCTCTCTGAAATCTACCTTGAACTGAACCTGGCGGCCGAGGCAGCGGAAATGGCGGAGGCGGGCGCTAAACTCTTCGAACAGCTTGGTCACGGCTATGAGACAGCAAAGTGCTTTGCAAATCTGGCCATCGCTTATGGACAGCATGGGCAGGCGTTTCGGGCGATCGAGATCTTCGCCAAGGCCCGTGACATCTTTCTCCGCGAACAGAACCGGGTGTGGCCGTCGCTCATTGATCTCTACAAAGCATTGCTTCTGTTCAATGAAGGCCGTTACTTCGAAGCGCGCCGCCTGTGCGCCACCGCCCTGGAGTTTTTTAGCAACTCAATCCTTCCGGGCAAAGCAATTCTTTGCCGTCTTTTGATGGCGCGGCTGCATGCGCAGCTAGGTGACTTTGCGCCAGCAATTGATGAATGCAGGACTTCGCTTGAAATACTGGCGAGCATGGAGATGCCGGTACTGAACTACCAGGCGCAGTTCCTCATGGGAAAGCTGCAACTGGCCGACGGGAAAACGACTGAAGCCTATGCATCCTACCAGCGGGCCCGCGCAGCCCTGGAAAATCTGCGCAGCGCACTGCACGGAGAAGAGCTGAAAATCGGCTTTATGAAGAACAAGCTCCAGGTTTATGAAGAGCTGGTTGAGCTGTGCCTGACGCGCGGCGAGAGCGGCGCCGAAGAGGCCTTCCTTTACATGGAGCAGGCCAAGTCGCGCAGTCTGTTGGATTCAATGTTCAGGCCGGGGTCTACTTCTACCACGGTGAGCGGACAAAGCCAGCTTGTGAGAAATATCGCCGAGCTGCGCGAGGAGCTGAACTGGTACTACCACCGCATCGAGATCGAGCAACTCCGGCACGAAGAGCGGTCTTCCGAGCGGGTTTCAGAATTGCTCTCGAAGGCGCGGGAGCGGGAAGACGAATTGCTGCGGGCACTGCGTGAGGTCTCCTCCGCAGAGAGCCACCCTGCGGGCTTGCGCGCTCCGGCGGCGGTGAGCTTGCAGGAAATCCGTAGAACATTGGGTATGGATGAAACCATACTGGAATACTTTTGCGTCCGGGACCGCATCATGGTCGCGCTGCTGACCCGCAGCAGCCTGGAAATCCTTCCGGTAACCGTGGTTCCTCGGGTGAGCAATCTTCTGCGATTGGTGCAGTTTCAGCTATCGAAGCTGCGCCTGGGTCCGGAGTATACCCGGACTTTTGAAAAGGCCCTCCTCCGTGCTACCCAGGAGCATTTGCGCGCGCTCTACAACGAGCTGATTGCGCCTTTCCGCCAGCGGCTACAGGGACGTCATCTGATCTTTGTTCCCCATGACTTGTTGCACCATCTGCCCTTCGGCGCCTTGTTTGATGGAGAGCGATACCTCATTGATTCGTTTTCCATCTCCTATGCTCCGAGCGCCAGCATTTATAAGCTCTGTCATGACCGTGTCGCCTCTACCGATGGGGCTTCCCTGTTGCTGGGGATCCCTGACGAAGCGACACCCTGCATCACGGATGAGATCCGTTCGGTGGCTGCAATTCTTCCTGATGCACAGGTTTTTCTCGGGACGCAAGCAACCTCCGAAGTTCTTCGGCAAAAGGGACAGAACAGCCGATTCATCCACATCGCAGCCCATGGTTTCTTTCGCCAGGATAATCCCATGTTTTCGGGCATCAGGCTGGGTGACTCGCGTTTAAGTCTTTATGATTTGTATCAACTCAGCTGGCCCGCTGAATTGGTGACCCTGAGCGGGTGTGCGACCGGACTTAATGTGGTTGCCGGCGGGGATGAATTGCTCGGACTGGTGCGGGGATTGATCTATGCTGGAGCACAGTCTGTGCTGTTGACGCTGTGGGACGTACATGACCGAAGCAGCGCCGAGTTTATGAAATTCTTCTACCGGCGATTGCTCGCCCACCCCAACAAAGGGACGGCGTTGCAAGGCGCGATGCTGGAATTGCGGGAGCAGTACCCGCATCCCTTTCATTGGGCGCCATTTACCTTGGTCGGCAGGGTATCTGCCAACTAGCTTCGGGTACCCAAAAAAAATATTCACTCCCCTATATTTTTTGGCTGCCTGCTTGCCCTTTATTCATATACCGGAACTAGAGGTGTTCCGGGCGCCACCCGTCTGGGAGTTATCAGCATATTCCCTTTGGCCGAGGAGAAAGATGAAGCACTTTGCTATGCAAGAATGGGTTGATTTCGTTCGTGGAGTGGTGTCGGAGGAGCAAAGCCTGGCAATGCAAAAGCACCTGGATGACGGGTGCTCAGATTGCCGTAAGCCCCTTGAGACCTGGAAGCGCGTAATCGAGTGTGCAGACAGGGAAAGGTCTTACCAGCCGCTCGACGCTTATGTTCATACAGCCAAGGCGCGGTTTGCCATGAGCCATCCCAAAGAGGTGCGGGAAATTTCCTATGCGGAGTTGATATTCGATAGCTTCGCGCAGCCGGTGGCCCCAGGCATCCGCAGTAGCTTAAGCCGCGCCCGGCAACTGGTGTTCCAAAAGGGACGCTATAGTATTGACATGCGCATAGCGCCCCAGGCCGATCGCCTGGCCATCGTTGGACAGGTGCTCGATTCCGGCCGAGCCAATAGCGCACTTGGCGACATTCCTGTTCGCCTCTTGGCTTATAAGCAGCAGACCACAACCAGTCATTTAGGGGAATTTCAGTTCGAAGTTGAACAATTAGAAAACCTGGAACTTTTGTTTGTGATGAGCGAAGAGCGTGATTTGATGATTTCCATCCCCCTTTCCCAGGGGCCGTCACTCGGGCTTCCCCGAGTGACGGTTTTTTTAGATGACAAAAGAAAGGTTTGACGAGACGATAAGGTAGAGCTATGAAGCGCTTTTTGTGGTTGTTCATTCTAATTTTCGTCACGGCAGCAGCAAAACCAGCGGCGGCTGATACCCGGGTTATTGTGCGCGATACTTTGGGCTCAGTGGCAATGAATATTGCTTGCAGCCTGCTGGGCTGCAATGTGCAACGAGGACTTGGCGATCCCGGCGGACAGCTATTCCTGGTTACCTTCCCAGACCCATTGGATCCAGCCCTCTCCATCGCACAGCTTCTGACCCTGCCGGGAATCACCGCTGTTGAAATTGACCAGGTTGTGAATGTTCAAGGTGGAGCCACTGCGACTGCTCCGCCCCCTGCGCTTTACGACAACGCTCCCATGGACTACTACGGCACCACAGTCAGGCATGGGTACGTGTATCAGCCGGCCAATCAGATCATCCGAACCCTGGAGACGCAAAGCCAATTTGGGACCGCAGGGGCCGGGATTGTGGCGGTGATTGATACCGGCGTAGACACAACCCACCCGGTGCTGCAACCGGTAGTGGTCCCCGGCTACGATTTCGTTCACAACACCAACAACGCGGACGAAAAGGGTGACATAGATCAGTCAACGGAAGCGGTTTTGGACAGCGATAGTGGCCAGCCGTGCCGAGTGAATCAATCCACGGAAGCGGTTCTCGATCAATCCACCGAAGCCGTGCTCGATGGCAATCCCGCGTACGCTGCTTTTGGCCATGGCACGATGATTTCCGGCGTGGTCCATCTGGTAGCTCCCCAGGCGCAAATCATGCCGCTCAAAGCGTTCCGAGCCGACGGTACGGGTTACGCCTCTGACGTCCTGCGCGCCATCTACTATGCTGCCAGCCATAATGCCAAAGTCATCAACATGAGCTTCAGCTTTGCACAGCCATCACCTGAGTTGAAGAACGCAATTGACTATGCAACCAACCGGGGATTGGTTAGCGTTGCCGCAGCAGGCAATGATGGCCTGCAAACCACGGTCTATCCTGCCGGTCTCAAGAATGTCATGGGGATCGCTTCGACCGACAACTACGATGTCCGTTCCAGCTTCTCCAATTATGGATCCTCGCTGGTGTGGGTCGCTGCGCCCGGCGAAGGGGTCGTGACTGTGTATCCCTTCGGACATTATGCGGCCGCGTGGGGAACATCCTTCAGTACACCTTTTGTTAGTGGCACTTCGTCTCTGTTGGTAGGTGTTTCACCGATCGTCAATGCGTCCATAGCTCAGTCCGCGATCTCACATGCCAAAAGCGTGAATGATCCCGGACTGCACTATGGACGGTTGGATACCTACCAGGCAGTACAGAATTGGTGGTTGGCCGTAGCCCAATGCAGCCTCTTGTGCCCTGTCAATAGCGTTAACTATAGATCGAACACCTTATCGTTATCGTTATCGTTGCATTAAGGTCCATCATGATCTCGGATTGCGCCAATCAATTCCACCAATTCACCCCGGTTTTGCTGCGGGTGAAGGAGCTTGAAGAGCGGAATATTGCTCTGCGCAACTCGGTGATTTGCGCATTCAACCAACTGCTTGATCTTAAGGACCTCAACACCGGAGTTCACAGCACCCGACTGGCGGAGTGGGCGGTTCGCGTTGCACGGGAGTTGAATATTCCGGAAAAAGATCTCTATCAATTCGAGGTCGCCGCGCTCCTGCACGACGTTGGGAAGATTGGTGTGCCCGACGCCATCTTGAAAAAGCCCGGGCGCCTCACCCCGGAAGAGAAGGCACTGATGGATAAGCATCCCGAATATAGCTGGTCCATCTTACGGATGTTCCCTGACTTGGAAGAGGCCAGCTTGTTCGCCCTGCATCACCACGAAAACTACGATGGCAGCGGCTACCCCGGGGGCTTGAAAGGCGAAGAGATCCCTATCGGCTCGCGCATCGTCTCGGTGATTGACGCCTTCGATGCCATGATCTCCAACCGCTGCTACCGTAAGGGCTTAGGGCACGAAGAAGCTATGCGGCGGCTGGATTGCGACAGCGGAACCCAGTTTGATCCCGTGGTCGTGAAATGCTTCATTTCGATTGCCAGCCTCGAGGTGGCAAACGTCTTTGCCGCAACCGGAACTAGCGCTACAGTTGTTTTCTGATCCCGACACCTCGTCTTAAGTAGATCGCTTTGCCCTAGCGTTTTCTGCGCCTGGGGTTTGATCCAGGCGGATTCAGACCCATGATTGGAGCTTCACAATCGCTTCCCGGCCCCACCATCAAGGGATGTTTGTGACCGGGTTTTGGGGTCGAAATGCATTTTGCGGGATCAAAATTACAAGAACCCGGATCAAAGTTGGCACAAAAGTCAATGCCATTGATTTCAGTCTGCATCCACGGATACATGGAGAGCATCTGGCTCCAAACTTTTTTTGCATGCTTGTGCTCTGGATCAGGATGACGGTCCAGGGGAGTGAGATGGACTCCAAGTGTGGCTTCTTTCAGGCTGGCGTCATTCGTGAAACAGGGCGTGAAGAAAGGGGGCTTGCTCGGGTCAGGACCAGTGATGGCTACGCCATTCAGGTTCACATTCTGGTAGACAAATGACCAACCGCTGCAATAAATAGCGAACTGCGTGCAGTAAGGGTCGGTGACGCCAGGGGCGCAGATCATCTTTGCCGCCGTGGGGCGAACCCCGATGATAATGTCGGGAATAGGCACGAACAGATTAAACAGAGGATCAGATCCCTTGCCTGCACCCTGCTCGTAGTCGAATGACGATGTGCCTGAGCGACAGGGGCCATCGGTTGGAGGTACGTATCCATTGATCGCCAGCGTAAGGTTCGTTCCAGGATCAACATTGACGGCGATCTGATTAGTGGTTGTGCCAAACCAGGGTTGGTGCTCTGCACCGTGACAGTCAGGTCCCACGGGCGGGACCAATACCTTGATATCCTGGGTTTCCTGCCAGAAGCAAAACGGCCCGTCAAATGTGACGACCAGGTCCAGGGGTGGTTGAGTGGGGCAGCTCAGGGCAGAGGCGCGAAGAGCTGGGGCTCCTAGCATCAGGGCTCCTGTTGCTTTGAGAAGGTCACGTCGTTTCATTGATGTTCTCCCTCGATTGTTTTTTGGAAACAGATTAAAAAACGAAGCCTTTCTTGAGATCCCTTCAACTGAATCAGGCTCTGCCAAAAGCCGAGAATGCCGCCCAATAATATGGATGCGCTCTCTCCGGCTTCCTTCGGAAGGAGTCGGCAGCAGTCTGCACGGCGTCAGCAACGCTGCCACCGGACAAGAGAGAACTGTAAAAAAGCTCCACAAAGTCCGCGGTGGCCATGGAATCCACGTTCCAGCGGCTGGCGAGAACGTTATGGGCGCCAGCCTGCAGAAACTCACTGACCAGGCTATCGGATTCTGACGTCTCACTCGGTTTGGCAGTTCCGCACGCCGAAAACACCGCTAACTTCAGCGTGCTCAATTGGTGCGCGTCAAATACACGGGCCTGGTTGGGGCCAAGAGGGCCATCCGCCATGAGCATGGCTGCGCCATCGTGGCTCAAGCCAGAATGACCTGCAAAGTGAAAAATCACGCTACGGCCCAGCTCTCCACCTACGCGGGAAATCTTTGCCTCGCCGCCAGCCAGTACGGTGGGCTTGATGAATTTTTCGGCCACTCGGTCGGCCTCTTCCATTGCACCCGGCGGTGGGTCAAGAGAGCCATCCGTACTAGTGGGAGCGGAGGCGATGAGCGCGTGGTCGGAAGCGCGAATGTTGGGGGTGTCGCTCGCCGAATCGCTGGCTTGTACGGAGGAGGCCACTGTGACTGTATAGCTTGTTCCAAAATAAGCTCCTGCCGGATCGATGAGGGCTTCCATCGGCACAACTCCCAGGATCCCATCCGGTTCGATGATCATATGGCCGGATGCCGGGAGCCACTGCCTGACCGGTTGAATCAGCCAGGTGTACAGGTATTGAGCGTCTGCCCGGAGGTTGGACATGTCTGAATCGGGTCGCGCGCATTCGCCGATAAAATTTTCGGCAGTGCGGCGCAAATCCTTCGGTGATACGGACAGATAAACAGAATGGATTTCGCTGGGACGGCGAACCCAGATCATGAGGCCATCAGGGGTGAAAGCGTAGGTGAGGGTCCTGGTTTCAGAGAATATCTGTTTTTGCGAAGCTAGCTGGACCTCGGAGGCGGTAACGAGTTTCGGAGGTACGGAAGCATGATCAAGCAAGGCACCTGTGGTTGTGGTGCGAAAATGCTCCCAGGTATTCAGCGCTGACTGCTGGTTTCCCGCGCGGAGCTGAAGCTGGGTCAACATGATATAGGGCTGCCGGTGCTGTTCGATCCAAGCCAGGCGTTCTCGCCAGGTTGGCAACGAACGAAGACCACCTTCGGCAATGCGGATAGCCTGACCAAGGAACTGTTGGCCCGATTGCGCGTCCCCCGAGCGAATTTCCAGGTCGGCCAGAGTGTCGTAGTACTGAAATTCCACGTAGCGATTCGATAATTGCTCAACCTCAGGCAATGAAGCCAACAGGTTTGCTGTAATTTCAGCCGTGTTGGCGCCGCGCAATGCTTCTACCTGGGCAAGGCTGATGCGCGCCTCCAATTCGTGCCAGCGCACCGATTCAGCTTGCGGCGCATTTGCAAAAATCTGCTGGGCTTCGCGGAACTGCGACTCCGCCACCTGCACCTCGCCGAGTCGCAGAGCGGCATCGGCAAGACGCATACGCTCCGAGGCTTCAACCAGACGGTTCGAACTTTCAGAGCGGAACCCCAGCGCCTCAAAGGCAGCAGCAAAGCGAACGTTGGGATGGCCCAGCCGTTCCGCCATGAAATCCAGCGCTACATAGAAAGAGTAGGCGCGCACGGCCGGCAAGTTTGAATTCCAATAGAGGCCAAGACCTTCGTGAATTGCGGACCAGGCGCTGGATTCGTTCCCAGCGTCGGATTCCAAGGTTGCCAGCAACATCATTCCCCGCAGATACAAACTTTGGTAATCGTGGCTCTTGGCTGTTCTCAGCACACGCTGCGTGAGTTCTTTCGCCGGCCCAACCTGGCGATTCATGTTGGAACAAATGGCCTGTTCCAGAAGCAACTGCACTTCGAGCACAGCATAGCTGTGTTGCTGGGCGGCCCCAAGGTTCTCACCCGCGAGCGCCTGGCATAAATCGGCCTTGGACTCGAACTGCAGCGCGTAAGTTTGCTCAAATCGTGATGCCAGCGCGCCGGCCACGTTGCCTGACTTCTGGAAGATCGCTGCCGCCTGTGCGGCCGCCGTATAGGCTTCGTCGTGATGGCCGCTATGGTTGGCGGAAGAACTCTGGCCTAAAAGTTTCATGGCGCGTTGAGAATCTGGCTGGCCGGCCTGGAGCAGCATATCTGTGAGAAATTGATCCGAATGCCTGAACTTCAGTTCATTCGCCAGCGCCAGCGCCGTCTGGTAATTCTCGTCGCGATCCGTGGCTGCGGAAATCTTGGGCAGTATCTGGCGCTCGGCAACTTCCAGGTATTCTTCGATCCCTGTGGCCTGCCTGGTCTTCAGATCTTCCTTGAACTGGGCAAGTGTCAAGCGCTCGGGTACGTGCCTTGAACTGCGCTTCTGCTCCCGTTGACGAAGCTGTTGCAGACGTTGCTCGCCTTCTTTCTTCCAACCGGGATCGGTTTCGACTTTCAGAAACTGCTCCCAATCGGCAATGGCGCGATCGTAAAGATAAAGACGCTCGTAAATGATGGCGCGATTAAAAAGGCCGACAGGATTGTTCGGTTCCATGCGGATCGCGTCGCCGAGGTACTGCAGGCCGGCTTCATAGTCAGCCGGGCTGGAAGTGGCTTCCGCTCGTTCAAACTGAGCGGTCGCCAGGTCGACCAGCAAGTAAAACGAATTTGGCTGGAGACGCAAGGCATGATTCAGGGTTTCAATGGCCGGCTGGTAGTCCCGGTTGAGCAGGTCCGCCTCCGCTTTCTCGCGAAGAAGGTTGGGATCATCTGGAGTTTTCTCCAACCCTTGTTTAATAAGGGCTTCAGCTTCCAGCAGTGCTTGCGGGCTGTTGAGTTGCGATTGCCCGTTGGCCCGTTCCACCTTAATGGGGCCATAGCCAGCGCCGGGAATGCGTAGGTCAACTGTTCTTTGCTGCGAGTAAGCGATGGCAATCAGCTTTTGCGGAGAGCTGGGGCGCAGATACGAGAAGAGTCCTATACCTACGGCTAGTGCAAGCGCGGCAGCCAGCCCGGCATAGGCCCATTGGCGCGGGGCGAACAGCCAGATTTTTTTGCGGCTGGAACTAACCTTGGGGGTCATATCGGCCGGGGGAAAAACGGCCCGCGAAGCCATTTGCGCTGCAAGGGCATGCTGCCACCCCTCGGTTCCAGATTCAAGATGTTGCAGAATATCCGGGGGCGCCGGCTCACTGGATGCGGTAGCTTGCAGCGCGTACATCAATTCTTCAGCGCACGCTGGACATGATGATGCATGCTTGAGACGTTCGAGAGTCTCATCACGGGGCAATAATCCAGTGGCAAGCTCGACCCAGGTAGCAGAAGCCGAGCATTCATTTTGAGCTTCATGGCCGGGCGCTCTGCCAAGTTCATAAAGTCTGGACCTGATTGTTATGTAATCTTCTTTAATCTGGGCACACTGGGGACAATGGTCAATGTGTTCCTGCAACTCCTTCTCAAGGCCGGGTTTCTCTGCACCGGCACTGGAGAGCAGAACGCGCCAAATCTCTTCTGGCGCCGGATGCTCATTGGCCTCTCTCAATTCCAACCTCCTACTATTGACGACAATTCTGGCATTATCCCTTTCATATATCTTTGATATCTTTACCTTTAAAACAAGCCGCTTACGAAATCCGTCCGACTACACGCTTTCTTAAGCGCTCGGTTAACCTGTGCAGGCAGCTTTCGACGCCCTTCTCGGTGAGCTCGATGCTTGGGATTTCTGCAATTGTCTTGGCCGTGAAGCCTTGCCGATAGTAAAGTAGGAATACGACCTTATCCCTTTCTTTTTCAGCGACTTCGCCAATCAGATCTTCGATCTCCCGCAGCAACACCGTATCCTCTGTGGGGCTCTCCTGTCCCTCCACTCTTAGTGAAACATCGAAATCCGTATTATTCAGAAGCTTCGAGCCTCGTTTGGCTGCGTTGTGGCCCTTAAAGTAGTCGAGGGTAACATTGTAGGCAACTGCCTTCAGGAACCCATAAATGGCGTCGTTGTGACGGCTTTCGAACTCGCGCAGTCGCCGGAATTCCTGAGTACAGAGTTTCAGGTAGGTTTCCTGAACCAAGTCGTCAACCAGGGCGGGGGAAACGAGCTGCCACCGACTCGCGGTGCGCGCTACTACCCCTGCAATCAGAGGCTGGAACCGACGCACAAACTCCTCCCAGGCTGCTGAGGTCCTGGTAGCAATGCACTCCGCGATCAGGTCACTGGAATTAAGTTTGCCGTAGTTGGTCAAGTGGCGGTTGCCGATTTTACAACGAAAATACTGTGTTCGCCAAAACTAAGATTAGCCATGCTGTGCCGGTTGAGGCTTTTGATCGGATTGCTTCGCGTCTTTTTCGTGCGGTCAAGTGTGAAGTCAAAAATCCAGCGGGGTTCTAATAAATATCCGTCCCAAAATGGAACTAGTTTCGAAATGGCAACCACTAAAAAATACACGACTTACCCCAGTTTTGAAGGCGTGAACCTTTGGCGATGGCGAAGTCCGCCAATGTTTCTGTTAGTGATTCAGTAGAAGCAGTTCTTCAAGTAGCGGCCGTGGAATCCTGTTTGCCTCGTGATATTTCTCAAAGTAGATGGCTCGCACAAGGGAGGTAAGGGCTGAGTCGTCAGGTACCGATCCGCCGGGGGAGCACCGAAACATCAGGTGCATAGGCACCGAAGCAACACCATCCACCGGGGGCTGAACGTAGGTTCCCAATAGAACATGCGCGCCAAGGCGTGTGAAGAAAGCAACGCGGCGATGATGTTGTTCGAGCTCCTGCCGGCCTGAGGCAGGGTCAGGGATTGCAACTTCCCAGACCATGCCTGCGGGCCTTAATCCCCTTTCCAGGTACCGCTGTGTGCCCGTAGACCAGATTCTTTCGAATAAGTCTCTACCCATGTGACGGGAGCGCAGCTCTGGAGCAACCGCGAGATAAACAAGGAAAAGAACGGGAGGTTTCCGCAGTAAATGGCTGGTAGCAAAACCAACCGTGCTGGCGCCATCGCGGGCGCGAACCGCAAGTCCGACGCCGTTGCGAAGGCTTTCCAAAATTACGTTGCGAGGTTCGCGTTCCGAGGAAGGAAACGAAGAACCGTAGAGCTGCCAGAAGGCAGCGTCATCTGCCAACGTGTCGGCAGAGGGAGAATCAAAGATGAGATCAGGCAAAGCTTGCAGCATCAGGCAACTGAACTCAGGCAAGCACAACATCTGCGTGCACTGAAGGAGCATACATGCAGATGCGGTGAAACTCCTTCGGTACTCCGTTGGATACCACAATCTCCTGAGAATTACTACCTGGGGCAGGGTCTGGTAGTGGGGTCATTTTGGAAAAGCATAGTCGCATGAGTGTGAATGGATTTGTTTCGGTGTTGCCCGTCGATTCTTAGGATGGTGTATCAGCCGGAGGCCGCAATATGGCCAGCATGCGCAGATCCATCATGCCATGGAACATAATCGGAAGCAGAAGATTTCCGGTCAGCAGAAACAATAGGCCAAAAAGAATGCCGACGATCGCAGTCCCTGCGACTCCGCCAGCACCCTGATAGAGGTGGTGAACTCCGAAGATGACTGAGGAAATCAGCAGCGCCGGCGTAAGATTCAGCGCCCAGGGGAAAACGTGTAAGTAGTGCAGTATGAAGCCGCGGAAGAGAGTTTCTTCGCAGACTCCCGCTGTGATGCTAACGAACACCCACCAGTGGCGCTCGGTCCAGGTTGCGGGCAAGAAGTAGCTGAACGATTTTAAGGCGGCAGCAGCGGAATACTTCAGTGGCCGCTTCGTGAGCTTTTTCCAGATCACAACGCCGACCGGAAGCACCACGATAATAATAACAGCGATCGCGATAAGCGCTTCTACCAGGTAGCGAACCCAAGGGTGCAGTAATAGCCAGGAGATTTCACCGGGCGAAGGGCTGATGGTGAACAACGGGCGGAAGCCAATGGCAACAACGGCAAGCGCAGTGGCAATCCACATCCAGGCGCAAAGCATCTTATAGTAGCGAATTTTATGTTCGGAACTGGGATTACGCTTCAACTTCGGGATGGCGTACAAATCCCAAATAGGAGCAACGACCAGGAGAAACAAGAAAAGCGGGTGCTGCATCATAAAAATCTCCTCAATGCGTTTACCGGTGGGACAAGGCCCCGAAAAAGTGCGCGCGGTACGTGTTTGCTTCGCGTAATGTAAATGTATATTTACATTTACATTCGTGTCAAGTATTATTTAGCCGAGCTGATATAGATATAAAGGACGGCCATGGCCAACAAGACACTCGCTCCCCAACAAACCCGCAGCCGGGAATCAGTGCGTAAGCTGTTGAAGGCAGCGGCGGAAGTCCTGGGACAGCACGGACTAGAGGGCGCCACTATTCCGCGTATTGCCCAGCACGCGGGATTGACGCCCGGGGCCATCTATCGCCGTTTCCCTGACAAGGACGCGCTGCTCGAAACGGTGATCGTCGGCATCATGGAGCGTAATGACGAGAGGCTGCGCATGATGCTCACTCCCGCCATGGCGCGCCAGATTCCGCTGGCCGTGTTTGCCGAGCAGCTCATCAATAACATGCTGGTCAGCTACCGCGCCAACGCCGGACTGATGCGTGCCCTCCGCCAGTTCGCGCAGGGCCGCGATCACACCTCGTTTTACAGGAAAGTGACTAGGCTGGAGATGCGCACACACCAATACCTGGTCGACTTGTTTTTGTTGCATCGCAAGGAGATCAAACATCCCGACCCGCAAATGGCAACGTCTTTTGCCCTTATGATGCTGATTAGCGCTTTGATAGAACTGATTTTCGTGGATCATGATATGCGGAACTGGCAGGCTGTGATTCCAAGAGACGACCAGCGGCTTAAGAGCGAGCTCCTGCGCTCATTTCTGGGCTACTTAGGCATCGAGCGGAAGGGCTCCTGAGCGCTGCACTAATAGCGACGGCCCCAGCCCACGCCAGGTCTCTCAAAATCGAGCGAATAAGCCCCTCCGCAGAAGTGGCCGCCATCATAATTCGATTTCAAGCCACTACGCGGTAACACCCGGTTTATCGGCAAGCCGGAAGCTATCCACAAACGGGCTTGTGGTCATTGACGGATCGACTCCCAGATCGTCGGCCATCCGGAAGTGATCCCGGACTGGGCTTCCAGACTGACCCACTACCTAGGGTCTGCTTCAATCAATTTCATTTCATCGACGAAGGAATTTCATTGGAATTAGCGTTTAGTACACGGAGAGATGAGCCTGCCGTCGTTCGATCATCGGCGAATTCTCAATGAACCAAAACAGGCGAAGAGATTGATTGCTGCCGTTTCAGGGAGGTTCCCATTCAGCTACAGAACTCAGATTACGCGAAGTTTGACAAAAAGGTCACAGAACGCGAGCGAGAGGTGAAGATCCTTCCGGAAGTCAGGGGCTACGATTTTAACCGTAGATTTGATCTCAAGGAATTCTTCGCCAGCCTGGGAAGCACCGGCATTCAGGCCAGCAAACTGGCCAAAGCTATTGAGATCGTGAAACATATGGTGGCAGACAAGGCCACCATATTCCTGACGTGCACTTCGAATATGGGCAGTTCCGGGGTGCGGGACATCATTCGATATCTGGTGCAGCACAAGCATGTTCATGCGTTGTGCATGTCAGCAGGCGCGGTGGAAGAAGACGTCATTAAGACGCTGCAACCTTTCGTACTGGGTGATTTTGCCGCATTAGGTAAGACCTTGCGCGAAGAAGGTTTTGGCCGAATTGGAAACATCTTTGCACCCTATGACCGCTACATGGATTTTGAAGGCTTCATGCAGCCATTCCTGGAACGCATCTACCAGGAATCAAAAGCCCGGGGAACGCCCTTTTCCGTATCGGAATTTATTTGTGAGTTGGGCAAAGAGGCAAACCATCCCAGTTCAATGCTCTACTGGGCAAGCAAGAACGATATTCCAGTCTTCTGTCCAGCCATTACGGATGGAGCCATCGGCGACCTGCTGATGTTCGCCAGAATGCGACATCCGGACTTTTATCTGGATATCGTGGGGGACAGCCATCGCATTTTTAAATTCGTCATCGCCCAGCAGAAGACGGGCGCAATCATCCTGGGCGGCGGTCCGGCGAAGCACTTCGTGATGAATGCCAATATTTTCAGGGATGGCCTGCATTACGCAGTCTATATCTCAACCGCCGTGGAATACGACGCCTCGGATAGCGGCGGAAATCCGGAAGAGGCCATCTCCTGGGCGAAGATCAAACCAGATGCCGAACACGTCAAGGTGAACTGTGAAGCGAGCATCGCATTTCCGTTGCTGGTCGCCGCGGTTTTTGCGGTCCCTTCGGATGAGAGTGGAAACGTGAATGGAAATGGAAGTCATGCTCGACCAGGAGATCTCTGACAAGTGCGCCCTTGATCGCCGTATATCGATACCGCGCCAAGAGGTGTACAGACCAGAAGCAAGAGACAAGAACAGATGCAAAGCATTCGCCACGAACCAGTCAACGCGGATGGTCCGGCAATCGCAAACTTGCCGGATACGGACAGTCAACATCCAGCCGCCATGGTGGAGCTGGCTATCCCGGTCGCAGGTACGCAGATGAATGGCCACATTTATCTTGCCGCCGGCGAGGGGCCTCATCCGACCGTAATACTCCTCCATGGTTATCCGGGCAACGAGCGTGGCCTCGATCTCGCTCAGTTTCTGCGGCGCGATGGAATGAACGTTCTCTTCTTTCACTATCGGGGCGCATGGGGCAGTGGCGGTTTGTTCTCCTGGAAGAATTCGGTTGAAGATGTGCTGGCGGCAATCCGATTTTTGAGGTCGTCTTCAGCAAGAGCGGGCTACCGCGTGGACCCTGAACGCATCGTGCTTGCTGGCCACAGCCTTGGCGCCTGGCTTTCGATTTACGTGGCAGCGAGTGAGCCGGGGGTGTGCGCTGCGGTGGCGATGGGCCTTGAGAACATGGGCGCGGACGCCAAACTCTACAAGACCGACACACAGGAGCGCGTTGCCTGGCTCAAGTACCTGCAAGCCACTGTTGGGGAGGGCCGGCCGATTCGCGCCAAGAGCGCGGAGTTTCTTTTGGAGGAGTTGCTGGAGCACGCGGACCAATTTGACCTGCTTGCTCAAATCGACGCGCTTCGTGATCGTCCTGTTTTGATGGTGGGCGCCACGCACGATTGGGAGTTGCCGGTAGAAGAACACCAGCATCCGCTCGCTGCCGCTTTGCTGGAAGCTGGATCGTCCTCCGTTGATGATGTTGTGCTGGAGGCCGACCACTCTTTTTCCAGTTGCCGGATTGAGCTTTGCTCAATTGTGCTGGACTGGCTCAAACGCCACGTAATGCCAGTTGGGAGACACACTGTTGCTCAGGGGTGTTCATGAAATCAGTAAAGACAAGAAACCCGGTTCTGAACCAGAGGTTGGCGACGAATGGCAACCGCGAGTTTTCGCTGGAATCAGTGGTGAACGGCGCTGTGGGCCCGTTGCCAAGACACTGCATGGGCTATATGAATCCAGGAGCAAGTGGCCACGGCTACATCAATGTGATGAAGCTCTCCGTCGCAAAGATGGATGCTTCACTGCTGCATGCAGATATGGAACAGATCTATTCCGAAATCTATTCCTACGACCGATGTGAGGTAGATGGGGCTTACCTCGGACAGACCAATGGACTGACCGCGACGTCATTCTCCGGGATCAATGGCGCAATCTGGGGCTATCACCTTGCGAAAGCGCCGGGTATCGCCGGCGGGACTCTGCAGCCTATGTTCACGTTTCCCGGGCCTCAGTTTCCCAAAGACCAGCACTCGACGCCATCACGCAAGTCAGTGCCGGTATATCCGATTGGGCCGATCCTCGATGCGGGCGAGCGGCTGTTGGGCCGGGTTGATCGTCAGGGTCAAATCCACCACGACCGCCGGCGCTTTCCACCACTTCCCGGTGCACACATCATTAGCGCGAACAAGGACGCGGGTTCGCATGGACCCGCCTATGTGTGGTCGGCTATCGCGCTAGGAGTTGTAGCTAACCGTGAGCGCAATGCCAATCTTTTCATGGAAGACGTGGGCGTAATAGCCGCTCAGCAAACGCTGGATGGCCAGGGTCGCAGCATCATTACTCCAGACGCGCAGGGAGCAGAAGCCTTGTTGCAAGAAAAAGTGCGGCGCATTGCCCGCACCATGGTGCTCTGGGGAGAAGACCGGCAGACGCCGCTTACGGCAATCTACGCCGGAGCAAAATACATCTATGCAGGCCCGCACGAGTGGGGACTCTCACTGACATGTATCCCTTATCTCCTGCTGGCCCACGATGTTGTTCCAGCCGATGGCGCGGCTGCTGACTTACTGCAGATGACATACGAAGACTGGGAGGCGCGTCTCGAACTGACTCCACTCCCCCAGGCGCCACAACCTCCCGACTCAGGGAGCGTGGGCTGCTAGTGGTATGCCAGCACACGAGCAAAGGAGATCTGACACATGGCACACAGCAAATACCTCAACGGAAGGCGAATCGATCCGCCCCGCATCGGTCCGGGAATGAGCCTAACAAGCCTCGTGGATGGTACATTCCAGGCGTACAACGCAGCGCGGCTCCGTGAGAGCTGTCATCTCTTCACCAAGAAGATGCTGGAAGAAGATGTGACGGTTGGTCTCTCCATTTCCGGAGCACTCACGCCGGCAGGGCTTGGCATGAGCGCCCTGATCCCACTGATTGAAGCCGGCTTTGTTGACTGGATCGTCTCGACCGGCGCGAACCTGTATCACGATACGCACTTCGGCATCGGCCTGGACTTCTATGAGGGTACTCACCAGATCTCCGATTTGGCATTGCTGCAGGAGCAGGTGGTGCGCATCTATGACATTTTTTTTGATTTCAAAGTGCTGTTGGATACAGATGATTTCTTCTGGGAGATCATCGGCGCCGAGGAGTTCCAGCGCACCATGAGCACTGCCGAGTTCCACTATCTATGTGGCAAGTATGTGGCTGCCAGGGAAAAAGAACTGGGTATTGGGCGCAAGTCTTTTCTGGCTGCGGCTTATGAGGCGGGAGTACCAATCTACACTTCGTCGCCCGGGGATTCGACAATCGGCATGAACGTAGCTGCCAAAGCCATGGAGGGAGGCCTCCTCTTGTTCGATGTCAACGCCGATGTCAACGAAACTGCAGCCATTGTGCTGGACGCCAAGCGCCGCGGCGGCAAATCAGCCGTCTGCATACTGGGTGGCGGCAGTCCGAAGAATTTCATCCTGCAAACCGAGCCACAAATCCGCGAAATTATGGGCGTGGAAGAACTGGGGCATGATTACTTCTTGCAGATCACAGACTCCCGGCCTGATACCGGAGGCCTTTCTGGTGCGTCGCCGAATGAAGCCGTGACCTGGGGCAAGGTGGATCCCGATAAGCTGCCGGACGCCGTGACCTGTTATCTGGATTCCACTGTGGCTCTGCCCATCATGACGGCGTACGCGCTGGACAACCATCCACCGCGCAAGCCGAAGCGCCTGTTTGAACGACGGGCGGAAATGATGGATCGTCTGCGCCTGGAGTTGCAGTTGCTGGCGACCAATGAAACCGCCAAGAATGCGGCCCGCGACTATGCTTCCTGCACGAAACATGCGACCAGGAGCCAAGGGTGAAAGCCTGCGGCACGCACGCTATGAATTTGTTTTGTTATGAGCGTTAGGAAAATGACTATGTCTGGCATTGATCATGTACACGGTTTGACCAAAAATCTGTTCGTACAGGAGTACCTCTCCCGGCGCCGGCCGGTCAAGATGTCGGGCGTGATGGACGAATGGCCTGCCATGGCCAAATGGGATTTTAGTTTTTTCCAGTCACTCAAGCCGGATGTCGACGTGGACGTAGAGGTCGGCGACTGTCTTACTCAAGCGACTGTACTGGAGAAATGGAAATTCTCGAAGTACGTAGCGGCCATCGCTGCAGATTCTCCCGATGGTCCCCAGGTTGGAGGTTCGCACTATTTAACCCTATTTCCTCTCCTGGAGACCTTTCCCGATCTGCGCTCTGATGTGTGTTTTCATCTCTGGCCTACGCGTTATCACGTGCTTGTCGCGTGGATCGGCCCTAAAGGCACTTTCTCTGGACTTCATTGGGACCGCAGTCACAGCTTGCTGGCGCAGGTGCGCGGGAGTAAGCGGGTCATGCTCTATGAACCGGAGCAGTGGGCCCGCATGTATGAAAGCCGCAAATTCGATTGGGGGACGGCCCTGAGTCAAGTTGACGCGCTTCATCCTGACTATGAACGTTTTCCGTTGTTTAAAGACATTAGCGGTACGGAAATTTTGCTGGAAGCAGGTCAGATGCTTTATCTCCCACTGGGCTGGCCCCACTATGTAGTCTCGCTGGAACCATCGGTCAGCCTCTCGTCCTTCGGGTACACGCATCGCGATTTGATGCCATGGGCGGCTCGCAACTACCTGTTCGGCTACCTTCACGACCTGGGACTCTACCGGCGCAGTTACTGTGTTTGTCATGGAACCAAATCGAATGAGAGAAAACACTCCTAAGAATGAAAGGTTTTTGGATTGAGCTTGTCGTACAGGAGGGCAGAGCGCTTTCCGTCAATTTCGACTTTTGTTCATCTCCTCCGGCTGTGTAAGTTCCCAGACCCCGAGCAGGCGGTAGTCGCACGTTAACTCTTCCCCGGCAGGAATATCACGCGCTGCATAATTAACGCCGTCAACCTGGTTCACGTTCGGCGTGTCGGAGTGGTTCATGAATCGGCCATTATCAAAATCACAGAAGGTAAAGCCGGGATCCAACGGATCTTTAAAGCCAAAACACCGCACGAACAATTGCATTGGAGCCGGCATTGTCTCAACCTCTTTGTCGATGAAAATAAGGTCGTATCGCTCATCAAAAACGCATATTGGTGCGCCGACCGCGATCGGTTCCGCGGCGAACAGACCTACGCCATGAATCGGGCTTAGGGCAAGATATGTTCGAACAACCATCATGACGCCTCCAGAATGAACAGGCAGACTTGTGTATCTTTATTGAAACTGCTGGGCAGAGGTTTTTGCCGCCAAACAGACGGAAGACGAAAATCAGCTTTTTGGTCTCGGCCCAGGAGGCTCTTCTCCCATCAGTGCGTAGTCGCAAGTCAATTCTTCTCCTGCTGCAATAGCACGCACCGCTACATTACCCTCTTCAAGCTGGTCCGTATTGGGTGTATCGGAATGGTTCATGAAACGGCCATTATCCACGCCACAAAAAACAATGCCGGGATAGCGATCGTCCTTGTAGCCGTATACATCGATAAACTCACGCATCAATCGCGGCATCTCCGCGACCTCGGCGTCAGTAAATTTGCGGTCGTAAAGTGGTATCCAGACCGTGGTTCCTTTCGCGATCGGCTCTGCCGCGAACACACCGACCCCATGAATGGAACTTGGGGCAACATAGATGGGCACGAGCATCATAAAGTCGTCTCGGGCAGACCTCGTGGTTCTCTATTTCTCAGCACGGTTCTTAACGTTGTATTCATCGCTCCACTGCCTTTTCAGCGCGCGCAATTGTGACCAGAACTGGGTCGTCGTCCGGTATGCTCGCCGACCTGCTCCTGGTTCTGCTCCATATTTCTGCGGCCGGGCCGTGTTTGACTTCTTCGTGAAAGGTGCGGCAGAGCGGGCACTCTCCTCCGTTACCCTCGGGTTGAGCTGGGGGTTCATCTACCTGGGTGCTGAAATCGCCGCGATAGTTCCGCAGCGTTATGCGGCCGTTGCCGGAAGCAACCATATAGTTCGGGGCCAACGGAATCTTGCCTGCTCCCCCGGTTGCGTCAACAACAAACGTGGGTATTGCGTAGCCCGAGGTGTGTCCGTACAGTGATTCCATAATTGCCAAACCAGTGCTGACGGGTGTGCGAAAGTGACTCAGTCCTTCCGAGAGATCGCAATTGTAGAGATAGTATGGACGACAACGGACCTTCACCAGTTCGTGCAGCAGCTTCCTCATCACGATGGGACAATCATTGACGCCGCGCAGGAGAACGGTCTGGTTGCCGGTTGGAATCCCGGCATCGATCAGGCGCTCCATGGCTTCTTTCGTAGCAGCCGGTTGCAGTTCAAAGGGATGGTTGAAGTGGGTGTTGACCCAGATGGGATGATACTTACGCAGCATGCTCACGAGTTCCGGCGTGACACGCTGAGGTGCTACCACCGGCATCCTGGTCCCGATACGAATGATCTCAACATGGGGAATGCTGCGGACTCTGCTGATAATGTCTTCAATCTTGTTGTCGGGCAGGCCCAACGGATCGCCGCCAGAGATCAGGACGTCCCTGATCTCTGGGTGGACGCGAATATAGTCGATAGCAGCGCGAAGGAATGCCGGATCATTGCCTCCATGGTCTCCCACGATACGGCGGCGAGTGCAATAGCGGCAATAAAGAGCACATTCATGAGTCGCCACCAGCAATCCCCGGTCCGGATAACGATGCGTCAGACCCGGCACCGGCGAATCCACGTCTTCATGCAACGGGTCGGACATTTCATAGGGTGCCACAGAGAGCTCCGCCATCCTCGGCATCGTCTGCAAACGCATGGGACAGGAAGGGTCGTCCGGATCAATCAACGTGGCATAGTGCGGCGTAACTCCCATGCGGAACATATGCGCCAGGTTTTCGGACGCGGCATCCTCATCCTCCGTAAGCGGGAACAATGCCCGCAAAGACGCGGGGTCGGCAATGCGGTTTTTGAGCTGCCAGCGCCAGTCGGACCACTCGCGATCAGTAACGTGCCGCCACCGGCTTATCTCTTGCCATGGACGTGGTTCTAAAAGCATGTTGTCGCCTCAATACCAGCGGGATGCCGGCGGATGTTGTACTGCCGAGGGTTCGGTATAAATCTGGATTTTTGCGAATCGACGTATGCCAGACTGGAAGCCTGCAAACTTGAGTGCAGCGGTTGATGGACACGATGCAGGAACTGGAGTGCGTACAGCGTCTTTACGGTCCAGAGATCCACTAAGCCGTCGGGCAGCGGCAAAGCGGGACTGATTGTCCTGGAACAATGCGGCGACCCGCAACGGCAGTCGACTTTCCATCCCGGATCGCTCAAAAATGTCCGGTAGTCACACAATATCTCTTCCCCCGCAGCGATGTCCCTGATCGCGATGCCAAAATCAAGCCCGTAGTCGAGCACATTGGCGTCGCACGAGTGGTTCAACAGAAAAGCCAGGGTGCACGGCAGGATCACCGAGCCATCCTCGAGATAATAGCCATACTCATCAAGTTGCTGAATTTGTGTCACGCTTAGCAAAGATAATTCTCTGCGGGAAAACACAGGACACCTGCAGCATGGATGCCATATAACAGTGCCGGTCGGAATAGGTTCGGTCGCGAACAATCCGAGGCCATGCGCGTGACTTGGTTTGGCGATGATGTGAGATAGCAACATACTGTTAGTCCGCAAACTGAAAGTGCTGACGCAATAACGTTTCCTGGTCGAGTGCGTCAGAAGCTGAGTGGCCGATACAGAGGTACCGAACTCGGCGGTCCCACTGAAGCGTGTCAGCCGTGAGTACGACTCCTCTTTTTCGACTTGCATCATAGGCCAGCCCTTCGGAAACCAGCCTGTCCAAGACGCCCGCAAATGACATCTGGTTTTGCAGTGGATGAGAATCGGCCAGCCACGAGTGCGTCCTCTCATAATCGTCAGCCACGAGGCGTCGCATGAGAAGATCCAGATAGGTGCCGCCGGTTTTGCGCAGGTTCGTTTCGGTGAGAAACATCTCTCCGTTTTCCGTTACGCCCGCGTCAACATCACAGAAACCAAATACATCGTTGCGGTGCAGGTATTCGCCGAACTTCAAGCCATAAGCATCAAGCTGTTCACGCATTTTTGCGTGCTCCTGTCCGGGAGGCGTCAACATGCCGGAGAAGGAACCGCCCGGCACCCGCATGGAACATGTATACGTAAGCATGGGGCCGGAACGGGAAATGTGAATTTCCACACTTGGTGAATCGACAAACGGCACGAACGGTTCAAGAACAAAACCGGAGGGCTGATCGGCCAATCCGTTGAATAATTGTTTGACATGTTCAGCCAGGCCGTTGTTTTCGTGAGCTGCAACGTCAAGGGTCAGGTGACCAAAACCGTTGGAACCCCGGTTCGGTTTGATTTTGTATTGTTTGTGTCGAAGCGACCCTGACCGGGCCAACTCATACACGCTCTCAGGAGAAGCGCAGTATCTTCCGTCGAGCACGGGAAGCCCCAGTTCTTTGGCGATCTGCTTGAATCCTGCCTTGGTGTTGAGTAGATAGTAGATCGCCATCGCCGACGCAGGCACCTGGCTGTCATAACCCAGCAGCGGTATTCCAAGAGCGTTGGCCAAGTCAATGGTTGGAAGGTCCGGCGCAAAGCAATCCAAAGCAAAGCCATCGCCGCATAGTGCCGCTTTCAACCTGGCGAACTGTTCCTGACCTGTGAAATACGTTGCCAGAGGTGAAAGATATGGCTCAGGCGTGGCGATGATGGTGACGCTCCCGGCATCAAGGCCGATAAGCTCAAGGCAGTAGTTCTTGAAGACGTCGGAAATGGGACAGGGAATGACTAGAACATCGCCGGGGAAGCAAGTGCAAAGCTCTCGCGGCGTCACAATGGCCATGCGGCGTGCGTAGTCGGCCGGGGCCTTTGCAATCATCAGTTCGTTGACGAGGTTTACGAAGACAACCCTGGGGCGCGCGGTGATTCTATCGAGCAGCTTTACTGGCGAAGGCTTCATAGCTTCCGTCCTCCAAAAATGGCATGGCCTGCATACATCCAGTAGCTATCCACCTGTGAAAATCCAGCCTTGGCCAGAAGGTCACATTCTTGCGTGATCGGAAGCGGATGATCACCCTCGTTTTCTTCCGGATGCCGGAACAGGTTCCAGCGCGTAGTAACAAATGCACGGTAGGCAGCCCCGCCATCGTTGCTTTCTTCGCTGAAATGCTTAACCCAGCGGTCCCAGGCATCGGCGGCAACGCTCCGGCCCTCTGCGCTAAGCGGCCAAACCAGGTCCGCGTTTACAAAAATCCCTCCGGGGGCCAGCGAGTCATACAGATCACGGTAGAAGCCGGGTTTTTCCTCCAGGGTAAGGTGATGTAAGGCGAGTGAAGAAACAAACGCATTGACCGGAGGCGAAAACTTTCTCCAATTGTGATTGTGAACATCAAACAAATCGGCCTGAAAGCGATTGCCGAACTCCGCCAGGTTGGCTCTGGCCTTTTGCAGCATGACCTCTGAACCGTCACATGCCTGCAGGGTGGCTTGCGGAAGTCCTTCGAGTAATACGCGACACAGCTTGCCTTCACCGCAGCAGAGCTCAACCACGCGATACGGATGCGACTCCGGCAGAAGCCCACAGATTGTCTTGTACTGCTCTTGCCGATAGGGGACGAATGCTTCGCCGTAAGTTACGAAGACATCGGTTGCATCGTTGTCCCATTGATCGCGAGCGTTGCACGTATTCATTCTTTTGGTCCTTGTCATGTTCCTGCGGCAGCCGAATTTTTCGGGCCGCAACTCGCATATTTCGTTTTTTAAACTGCAGCCTGGCTCATCTGCACGTTCTTTCCCAGCAAGTCAAAGCTAAGCGTAGCCAATCCGGAGAGGGCCTGACCGACAGGCAACGGTTCCAGGATCTCGTTCCACCTTGCCCCGGACAGCGGAGTTTCATAGCCCAGCGCTCGCCATCCTTTAACAGCAAAAGATGGGACCAGCGGAGCCGCGAGCATCATAAGAACCTTGGCTGCCAGCAGTTCCAAAGCCACACTCGTCTTCCACCGGACATGCCGGCCACGGACGAAAGACCAATGGTCTTCTGACTTTCCGAATCTGCGGGCGAGACGCACCAGTTCACAGCAAGTGCGGGTTGCTTGTTGTGGGGAAAACGTTTCCGGCTGGTAAGCGGCTTCCGCCTGAGAGATCAAACTGCGCAATGCGCCGGCAAAGTTTTCGTGGTCTTCTTCCAATTGCCAAGCCAAGGGAACGCGCGCGTTGCAGCCGCGGGAGACTTTCTGGCCAAGCCCCTGCAGCCAGGCTTCCCATCCTTCGATCAACTCGCACTGAACGGTCTGGTAAAAGTCTTGCAGGGTAAAATTGCACTGCTCACGCTCCGGTCCGGTATGCGCCAGGTAAAAACGTACCGCGTCAGAGGAAGCTTGTCGCAGAAGCTCCTGTCCCCAAATAGCATGGTTCCTGCTGGTAGAAAACTTCAGCCCATTCAGCCGGTAGAATTCATTGGTAACAAAAGTCTGAGGTAGCTGGATCTTTGGATCGCCGGCAAGAAACAACGCCGGAAACAGGACAGCGAAGAAATAGCTGTTGTCAAAACCAAAGAACTGCACAATCGCAGCGTCCTTTGATTTCCAGTAACTGGTCCAGTCAGGCGGGGTCTGCAATTTGGCATTCAGCTCGCACGTTGCTGCCAGGTAGCCAGGAGCCATCTCAAACCAAACATAGAGTCGCTGATTTTCAAAGCCCGTGGCAGGCACGGGTATACCCCAATCCGTAACGTGGGTTACGGCGATGTCAGGAAGCCTCTCCGCCAGCATTTGCTCGCACAGCGCGCGGACATGAGGGGCCATCTTCAGTGATTTGTGATATTGCCGCAGTTGCTGTTCATACTCGGATAGCGGGAAATATAGCCGCTTGAGAGGGACCTTATACGGAACGGAGCCACAACTCTTGCAGACTGGATCGATCAAGTCTGCGCAGTCGTTGGGGCGTCCGCAATCCTCGCAGGCGTTTCCACCGCTGGGGTGTTCGCAATGCGGACATTTTCCTGATACATAAGCCTCGAAGAGATGGCGATTGCAGACGCGGCAAAAGAGCGACAGGGTTTCTTTTACTACAAGCTTGCCTTCGCTATACAAACGTTTGAAAAATTGTTGGACAACCGGAATATGATACATGGATTTTCTCGGGCGAGCATAGATGTCCAGTTGAATCTCTGCCGCCTCAAGGGTCGTCTCCATGGCATCGCCAAAGTAATCTGCGACCTGGGCAGGTGACCAGCCCAGTTGCTCGGCCTTCAAGCTGACATAGCTCTGATGATCGTCGACACCGGAGATATAGTAGTGTTCGGTGCCGCACATCGCCAGGTAGCGGCAATAGATGTCCGCGCCCAGATAAGGCCCGGACAAGTGCCCCACATGCAAGTCTCCGTTCGGAGTGGGTGGAGTGGCAATTACAAGGAAGCGCTTGGCTGTGGTTTTTTTATTGTTGATCATGCAATCCGTGCCTCAACGGAACAAGCACCAAAATCTGGAAACAACTGAAGGGCCGTCGCAGCAATGGCAGGCACCAGGCGAAACCCGGCTCCGGAACATGCGCCTGCAATAACAAAATTTTCGGCTCCGGGATGGGAAGTGATCAGTGGTGCCCAATCGCTGCTGTAGGCATCACAGAAAACGCGCCCTGCATTGCAATAGGGAACCAGTGGCGGGCAATAGCGCTCAAGTATTGCAAGTGCCGCCCTCCTTTCATCGGGCCGGATATACAGGTCTGAGAGATGGGGCAAACAGTTCCATTCGCTCGAAGTAAAGCTGAAAATCCATTCCCCACGTTCGCAGGAGGGCAGTAGAAATGCATCCTCATCAAAGAAATAAATGATAGGACTATTCAACAATGGAGCTTGCAGAACATGCAAAGCAGCCACTTTCTTTGTCCGCACATTCATTGCTTTCGATAAAGCACTGCCTGGCCCATTCAGTAACCACGGGCCGGTTGCTATCAACACGCGCCGTGCATGGATGCTGCGGCCATCGAGGGCCTTTAATTCATGGCCATCGCCAACTGAACAAATATCAGAGATAGCGACACCTTCCCAGCACTGCGCCTGCGGCAGGTGACGGAATTGAGAAACAAGCAAGGAGGCCGTTGCCTGAGCGTAACCGATAGCACCGAAGCAACCGACCAATAGTTCCTGGTCACGAGCGACTCGCACTCCCGGTTCGGAGCGCGCGATATCCGCCCGTTCTTGGTCGCTGGCAAAGCGGACTGGTTCGATGAATCTTTCTGCGACCTGCTGAGCATTTTTCTTGCTGACAATGCCCAGAAACGGAAGCCGCCGAATTGGCAAGCTGGGGATATCTCGCCGGAGTTGCTCGTAAAGACGGGCACTTTGAACTGATAAATGCTTCTGGCCAGGAGTGCGGCCGTACGGGAAATCGAGTCCGGCGGAGTGTGCGGTCGCCCCCCCGCCCACAAGTGAGCGGTCGAGCAGCAGGACATGCCACTCCGGCCGTTCGCGCTTGGCCAAATAAGCGGCCGCGGCGCCAACGATCCCGGCACCGATGATTGCTAGGTCAAACATTTATCCTGCCACCAAAAAGAAATGACTCTTAACGGTTCAGAAGAATGGTTTTTTATCTGGTGCGTGTGCAGAGGCTGGAAATATACTGCGTCTCCGGCATTGAGAGGTATGGATTCCTGGTCATACAGGAGCTCCCCCGTGCCCTGAATGATGATCCACATTTCAGCAACGCTGTGGACGTCGGGTGGCGAACAGCCGCCGGGTTCCACTACAAAACGGGAAGACTCAAAAGGAAAACGCGAATCCACCTGCAGTAGTTCAAGTCGCATCCCGGAGTCCTCGATCTCCGGTTCGTCATAGGGAACGCGCACATCGGTTGCGATTTTCACACCAAGCCTCCTGCAGCCTGTCGTTTCATTTCCGGCACTTCCAGTTCGAACAACGAACTCACCTGTTCAACCTCGTACACTTTCTGCTTCATCAGGCTGTTGATGATGATGGCGCTCCGCCATGCCATCAGACTGAGATTGGGATCTGCAATGCCACGCTGATTGCGTGCCCCATTTTGGACATAAATTTTCTGGTCGCGAGGCCCATCCCACTCAATCGAAAAGTCCTCGTGCAGGCAATAGCCATCTTTCGTCCAATGGATTCGCTCCTTCAGAGGTTGCAGAAACTCTGGCATTCGATATTCAAAGCCGGTGCACAAGATAATCACGTCAGCGGAAAGATGTTCCGGACGGTTTTGCACAGAGTTGTGTAGCGTGAGCACCCACTCGCCGTCGCATCGATCCAGCTCTTCGAACTGGCGGCCAGGGTGCAGCGAACACACACGCCCCTTTTCCTGGCCGAATTCAAGGACGTAAAGACGACGGTAGATTGCCTCGAGCACGTCAAGTGAAATCCCGTCGCTCGACAGTTTCTGTTCGGCAAGTAAGCGCGCTTTCTCATGCGGCTGAAGCTTGAAAAAATGATTGCTGTAGCTCGGAGTAAAAAGCTCGTTGGCAAAGGGAGATTCATCCAAGGGCATGAAATTTGCCCGCCGCGAAATCCAGATGATTTCGCGAGGCAGCCTGGCGGTATTGGAAAGCAGGTGCAAAACCATTTCAGCCCCGGTTTGCCCGCCACCCACAACTGCGACCCGCAACCCGGATGCATCCAGGCCAAGAGCTTCTTGCGCCGGGAAGACCGTGTCGCCGAGGTGCCGGCGGGCACATTGAGGAATGACCGGCGACAACCCAGTGCCCAGCACCAGGTTTCTGGCCTGTATGATCCCGTTGTTTCCGTAGAGCTGAAAGCGTTCGTTGTCGTGGTCAACGGCTTCGATGCCGCACCCAAAGTTCAAGTTTGGCAGTGAGTCGCAGATCCAGCGCATGTACTGGTTGAACTCCAGGCGGCTGACGCGAGAGAAATTTGCCGTGATGAAACGATAGATTCGTTTAGTAGCAAATAGAAACGACACGAAGGAAAAAGGGCTGGTAGGATCAGCCAGAGTTACCATGTCCTTAAGGAATGAGACTTGAATCGTTGAATCGGGAAACATCAGACCTGGATGCCAGTGAAACTGTTTCTTTTGATCGCAGAAGCAGGAGGTAACTTCTTTTAGCGGATGGATGAGGGCAGCGATGCTCAGATTCGAGGGTCCAATGCCGATGCCTGCCAGATCGTATACATCAGGTTCCGGCAAGAACCCATCATTCATTTTGCCAGACTTGTCAGAATCGTCCATAACGTTTGACAGAACACGTTGCAACCTTGATCCAAATTGCTATTGCGTTCAAAGTCTTCTGCAACAACGCAATCGAGCAAAGAAAACCTTCATCCGGGATTCGAAAAAGATGCGGGCCGCAAGTCCGGACAAAAATGGATGACAGTGATTCCGCATCGGTCAGTAGTTGCATTGACAGAATTGCTCGAGCTGCTGCCCAATGTGGCCCGCGGCCGCAAGTTCGAGTGCGCGCGCGCTGACCGCAATGTCAAGTATGCCGAGACCAAACGGGCTGAATAGCGTGAAAGGAGCAGGCGTTCGCGCCGGCTGCTCCCCCAGAGTTATTTCTGCAAGCGAACAACGGATGAAATCCCGGTTACCTGAGGCCATCTCCGCCAAATGTAAAGATGTTTGTTCCCGGCAAACATGGTTGCGATCATCTACGACATTGTCTGCTTTGAGTACCAGGGAGGGACTTAAATCGCGCAATGAGATACCCAGTATCACTGGTCCGGGCGCGCATATGGACAGGTCTTCAATATAGGGTCTTGCCGCCGTGGTCGCAATGCTGATCAGCGATGATTGTTCCATGACATCCTCGCGCTCGCGAGCGCATTCAATGAGCGCAAAAGGAAAGAATTCTTTAATCCTGTGCGCAAATTGCATGGTCCTGTTGGAGTCAAGATCGGAGGCCAGGATGCGCTGAACTCCGGGAAAGACGACACCGAGAAAACGGGCAATCTCATAGTTGATGCGTCCACAGCCCAGGAAGCCAAGCCTTACTGCCCGTCCGGGATCTACCAGCGAGCGGGCCGCCAGGGCCGCGCTCGCGGCCGTTCGCTTTGCGCTGATGACAGCGCCTTCCAGAATCGCGATCGGCAAACCGGTCTCAGTCGAATTCAAGATGATGACGGCGGAAGCCCGCTCGAGTCCGCGTTTCAGATTGTCAGGAAAGGAAGCGATCCATTTGAGGCCGGCGACGGGCTTCTCGCCTCCTAGATACGCAGACAGCGCGATGATCCGATTCCCGCCATTTCCATTAAGGCGCAAGAAAGAAGAATGCGGAAGTGAACTGTCTCCGCGATAATGCAGCTCATACGCAGACCGGACAACAGAGATCAGCTCATTTTCACGGCCGTGAAGAAGCTCACAAATCTGTTTGCCGCTTAAGACCAGGATACTGTCCGACACAAGCCTCCTCTTCTCCGCCCTTTAGGGTTGAGTCTGCCAAAGATGAACGACATTGCCAAAATGTTGCAAGACCCACTCATCGGAGTAAATGGTATCTAGGTAGCGTTCGCCGCGATCGGGCATAAGCAACACAATGTTGCTGTCAACGGGCATCTGGTGCGCGAGCCGGGAGACGGCGGCGATCACGGCGCCGGAAGAACCTCCGGCTAGAATGGCTTCACGCTGCGCCAACCGCCGGCACGAAACAATGCAATCCAGATCAGAGACCAGTACGCATTGGTCGTACAGACCATCCTGAAGAAGGGCCGGGCGAATGGAAGCACCGTGTCCTGGAATCAGCCGATGTCCCGATGGCCCGCCAAAGATCACGCTGCCTTGCGCATCAACGGCAACAACCTTGGTTTTCAGGCCATGAGCGCGGAGATATTCCGAACACCCTCTTAAAGTGCCGCAGGTACTCGTGGATACAAACAGCCAATCGACCTTGTCCTCAAGCACTTCGACGATCTCCCGGGCCGTCTGATGGTGGGAGAGTGAATTCATAGTGTTGGAGTATTGGTTGGGCCAGAAACTACCGGGAAAGACACGCAGTATTTCCTGTACGCGCTGCAGGCGGGCGGGCAGATACTCGCCGGAGACTGGGTCAGGCTGATCGACCATCTCAATCTTCGCCCCATAGGCTTGCAACAACTGAATATTCTGCTTTGTAGTCTTGGGATCGACCACGCAGATGAGCCGCAGCCCGTGATAGCAGCAGGCCTGCGCCAGACCAATTGCCATGTTGCCGGAGCTCGACTCAACCACAACCGTATCGAGACCGATCTTTCCCATTTCGATTGCATTCTCAATGATCTTCCACGCAGGACGGTCTTTGATGCTTCCCCCCGGGTTGAGCATCTCAAGCTTGGCGTAAATCTGGATAGGAAGGTCTTCATAGACCCGGTCCAGCCGAACCAATGGCGTCTGCCCGATGGCCGATAAGACCCCGGTAGCTGGACGCACTCCAACTGAGGTCCGCGTCTGTTCCGATACCGTCGTAGATACAGCGTTCATTTCAAAGTATCGGCGAGTCAAAGGCGCTCGCGATGCAAAAGGATTGCTGCCGCTCCTTCCGGTGAGATTTGCGACCTATTCACATTCGCAGTAAGACCAATAACGCCAAATCCCAGTCACGTCCTTTTGGATGACAGGAGAATTTGTCTCTCGCCTTCGACTTCATGGCTAGGTTTCATCACGAAGAAGGTCTTCTGGAGCGTTGTGCCCGCCGAGAGAAATATGCGAGGTAAAGAAGGAAAACAATGCATCATGTCGTTTTCAAGGTTTGCCGGAAAGCAGTTCCGGAGTTACTTGCTTCAAGAGGAAGGAAACTTAAGGTGAAAACTAAAACGGCGATACCAAACCCCGCGGCACCAGCCAAAGACCAACGGCAATCGCAAACTGATGCTATTGCCAACGTCGAGGACAGTTCCACACTAGACGACCATCTTAATCGGATCCACTGTAGTAACTCGCAAACCGGTGCCGTCGGGAGATACGACTTCATCCGTCTTTATGCGCGCAAATTCCCCAGCGATCTGATGTAGCAATGCGGAAAGCAGAGGCCCTCTCCTGTGCAATAATTCCACCCAAGTGAAGAAGAAAAAATTCATTCGCGAATAAAACCGAATGGACGACTGCGTCTCGTGCATTGTTCGTCTCTCTCTAGCAAGGGAACTTCATACGTGATCTCAATTGTGAGTGTGGAAGTGAAGGCCACTATGGTTTTGAAGGGGGCTGGCAAACTAAAAGTAAGCGCTTTTTATCGATAGATAATCGCTTACCCAAAATTAGGCTGTGGTGTTAAGATGAGAAGCGAAAATGCCAAAAAACTTACGGACTGCAACAAGTATTCGGGAGAAGGGTTAGCGGATCAATGGCAATCGCGAGCGTTCAATGTCCCTCAGCGGGGACCGCAGCGCCATCCATATACAAGGGTGCGCTGGCCACGGTGACTACTCTGTTCTTTATGTGGGGTTTCGTCACGGTATTGAATGACATCCTTGTTCCTCACCTGAAGTCGATCTTCGACTTGAATTATGCCGGGGTGATGCTGATCCAATTCGCATTTTTTTCAGCGTACTTCATTTTTTCAATCCCCTCGGCCAAGGTGATCGACTGGATTGGCTACAAGAAAACGATGGTTGTTGGCCTCTTTACCATGGGCCTCGGAGCGCTGTTATTCATACCGGCAGCCAGCGTGCCCTCCTATCCCCTTTTTCTCGGAGCATTGATGGTTCTGGCGGCCGGAATTACCGCTCTGCAGGTGGCTGCCAATCCTTACGTTGCCGTGCTGGGGCCTCCGGAGACTGCTTCAAGCCGTCTGAACCTGGCGCAAGCGTTCAATTCCGTGGGGACGACGATTGCGCCGTACCTGGGTGGCCTGTTGATTTTGAGTAGCGCTCCCAAGAATATGGACGCGGTGCGGCACATGTCCCCCGAGGCGCTGCAGGCTTACCGCATCCATGAAGCCTCCTCGGTCAAGGCGCCTTATTTGATCATCGGACTTGTACTGGTTGCGCTTGCAATCGGCATTGCAATGTTCAAGCTCCCGGCGATGCCAGAGGCGGAACGTCGCGGGCAGATGGCCCCGGGCACGAGCATATGGAAGCACCGCCATCTGGTACTGGGAGCAGTTGCGATTTTTCTTTACGTCGGCGCTGAAGTCTCTATCGGCAGCTTTCTGGTCAACTATTTCAGCCGGCCTGAAATCGGCAATGTTTCAACCGTCGTCGCCTCCCGCTTCGTTTCTTTCTATTGGTTCGGCGCAATGGTCGGGAGGTTCATCGGCTCAGCAATCCTGCAAAGAGTCCGTACCGGAGTGGTGCTGGGTATCGCAGCAATTGCGGCCTGCGTGCTGGTAAGCATTTCTATGCTCACCTCCGGACACCTGGCTATGGGGAGCATCATTCTGGTTGGATTATTCAATTCAGTGATGTTTCCCAATATCTTCACACTGGGAATCGAGAGACTTGGACCGCTGACCGGTGATGGCTCAGGGTTGCTGGTGACCGCCATTGTTGGAGGGGCAATCATTCCGGTGGTCCAAGGTGCGTTGGCAGATCATGTGGGCATCCAGCATGCTTTTATCCTGCCGGCAATTTGTTATCTCTACATAATGTTTTATGCGTTCCGAGGTTCAAAACCGGAATTGCCGGCGTGACCCGAATGCAGCCATCGTGACTAGTCCTCCCGACTTGCCATGCCCGGCCATATCCATACTAGAAGCCATATTTGGCGAGAATAGCTTTTTCGTGCTTTCCGATTAAAGCAAGTGCTGCGTGCTGAGCCGGGAGTTGGAATGTCAGCCGCACGCCGGTGAGGTTGTCGCGAAGATCGAGTTTCGTATCGTCCGCATTCTCGGAGGTCATCACGTAGAGGATGGAATCTTCGAGCGCCACGGGATAAACCAACACACCGGATGGGAGTGCTGACTGCAGCTCAAACATCGGTCTTATGCCAAGGCGCGCGGAGACGTAGGTGTAAAGGTCTGCGGCAGCCTGCGATCCCTCCGACAGTTCCACTGGATACGCGGCCCAGAAGATGCGCCCTTTCCCATAGGGGACCTCCTTGAACGTCGACCCATCATTAAATCGCAGTGCATCCAGCAGATTCTGTTTTTGCTGATCGAAGGAAAGGGGAAGCGTGCGATCATTCAAGCGGAGCGCTGCACTATGCCAGGTGAGCGGTTCGGTTTGCGCGTCCAGCTTCAGTTCCGCAGCTCGCATTGTGGAATGCCAGTGCTCGTCGCGATCAACCGGTCCGGTAACCAGCAAATTCCCGCCTTCGGTCACATACTTCAACAGCGAACGCCAGGCGGTCTCGGTCAAGGCTTGCGGTGAAGGCAGAATAGCCAGTTTGGGCGATCCAAGTTTTTCAATCTGATTTTCGGCAATAGCATAGGGAGCCAACCGGCTGTAATAAGCCAGTGCTCGAACCGCCTTCCGTTGCGCCTCTAACTGCAGATCCGCCTCCACGGAAAACTGGGAGGCTTGCGAGGTAATGATCGCGATGGAATATTGTTGAGGGTTCCGCAGATGCTCATGAAGAGACTTTGCAAACCCGGCAAAGTTGCGCATGACGGTGGCTTCCGGTTTTTCAGTGGCGTCGGTACGAATCGCGCCGATCGGTGTCTCGTTGCCTTCGGTCATGTAGGAGTTTGTGTTCCAGAGCCACTCGACCGCTCCAGATCCCTGAATGAAGGAAATGGCAACCTTGCGTTCCAGGAGCGCTGCCTCACTCTCTGGCGTGCGGCGCGCAGTTTCATCGAGGTTCAGCTCTCGCTGCAGGCCGGTCTCCTGGATCAGCAGCGGTTGGCCCGGCTGCTTCGCCAGGAGCGAATCCCACAACACGAAATCGTTTTGCCACCAGGAGTGGTTGGTGGTGAAGTCAACGAACTCTCCCCAAAAAGCCGGCGAAAGCCGGTCTTGAATACCGCCTTCATCCTGGCCGACGGTAATCAATTGTCGGGACCCGGTGCTGCGAACCGTGCTGCGCATGCTCTGGACCCAATCCGAGAACGTGTCTTGTGCGAAGAGAAAGAAGTCGTAAACCTTGAGCGAGTTGTGGCCCACGTACATGCCACGTGGCGTGAATTCGATTTCTTCGGGGAGGGACACGGCTCCGGTGACCTCGCTGGCAGGCAGATTCCACGCCGCGGCTAACGCAGCTCGATCGGGATAACGCTTGCTTAGCCAATCGTTCCATTTCCGGAGTTCAATGGGATCGCCGTTGGGGCGCATCTTCCACACATATTGAGAAATGCTGGGCTCGTTGATGAAGTCCCAGGCAAGCGAGGGGACATCGTGGAAACGCCCAACCACGGACGCAATGAGCGTCTGTTGCTTACGCACCGCTTCCGGATCCAGATATGGATTGACACCCCCTAGAACCTCGGGCAGGAACGCAAAAAAATTAAATTGCACGGGTAATCCATTTTTGCGGGCAGTCATCAGGTAGGCTTCAACCGTGCGCAGGGTTCGCTCATAGGGCTCGCCGTTTTCGTCGCAGAACTTGTCCCAGCCTGTCCACCAACCGGTGCGGATCATGTTCAGACCGGCCTCGTGGATTTGGGCAAGGTCGCGGTCCCATACGTAAACATTGGGATGCTCAAAATACAGGCGCTGAACTTCGCTGGACATGTAGGTGGTTCCGACAACGGCCAGGGGATGGCCGTCGAGTTCAAAGAAATCCCGATTTACCGTCAGGCGCGGACCAGAACGCAGATAGGCTTCGTCCCTTATCCAGAAGCCGGAATGATAGATAGCTCGAACCTTGTCGCCATCGAGCAATTGCGCCTCTATGATCCAAAGCCCCTTGTCATTCGGCGCGGGCAGAACGAGCGGCTGCGAAGAAGGGAGAGTGATTGTTGCCAGGGAGCGGCTCGACGGTTGTTGCTCGGGGAATGTGGCGATCTTGACGGTCAGCGGCCCCAGAGGCGGCTCGGCTGAGTGCCACAAAACTTCTAACTCTACCGGTTCGCCGTGCAAATAGAGTGGCAGCACCGGCCGCACGGTGAATTCCTGGCTGCCTTGCATGGCCACTTCCGCCAGGGCCCGAATCAGGTCTGGCGCTTGCGCGCTGCTGTAGAATTCCGGCGTCAACTCGGCATTCAAAAAGATCCATCGCCCGCCGTCAAATCCGTTTCTCAGGTGATCAATCTGGAGAGCGGGAGCGGCCAACTTGCGATGATCCTTGACGCCCCACGCAAGTGCGTCCAGACGAGCATCAATCGCGCCGGCCGACCCTCCCCGCTTGTAGAGATCAACCATGCTGAGGCGAATGACTGGGCTGAATGCTCGCTTCCAGGCAAAACGCGGCAGTTGCAGGGTTACATCGGGATTAGTCTGGAATTCCAACTCTTCCGAGCCCGGTGTCACCTGATACTGATCAATCATGAGTGGGCGTGTGAATCTTACGCTGTAGTCTCGAAGCTTCCAGCCGGCGGCATCACGATAGGCCGATCGCGTAAAAGGCCTCCCACCCAGCACCAGAAGGTTTCCACCGCGATGGAGAAATCGGTAAATCTCAGGCCAAGCTTTCTCAGGGAATGCGGAGCCGTAAGGAAGCACGAGCAACCGGGTCGTAGTGGTATCAAGCAGTGTTCCAAGTTGTTCCCCGGAGACCAGGCGGGCTGCGGGCAGTATTTTCTCCAACTGCTCCGGAGAGGGACTAGCCGAATCTGCAGCAGGAAATCCCGCCTCGCTAAACACAACGACAGATGATGGCGGTTCGGCTACAAGCGCCGCAGTCCCCGCAAATAATATGGTTATGCAGACTGTAGAGATTAGCGTTTTGCTCATTCGTATCCCACCCCTCCTCAGGTGGCTGCGTGCAGCGAAGCTCGGCCAAGCATTCACGCTGCTGAATCAGAAAACGCCATTTATGTCTGACGGGAGTGTTCAGAAAATACGATGCGCTTGCCATGATCAATCGCCTGATTGCCGAGCGCGACCGCCATGCCGGCAGCCAACGCTACCTGTTCGTCTGCTTCTGGGCGTTGATTCCTGCGAATGCTATCTATAAAGGAAGCACAGGCAACATAGTCCGGACTGCCCTGTTTGTCTTTCGGCACAGAGACAGTTTCGCCAGGACCGCGATACGGCATCTCTGAACGATAGCTTGCGCCGGTGACAATCCCGTGCTCCACGATGGTCTGTTGAGCGACCGCGGACTGCGGTCGCTTGGGCTCATAATAAAAGATCGCGTCCGACTCTGTGAGCACAGCGCTGCCGTCGGTGCCGTAGACGCGCACCTGGGCGCCGTCAAGCTGGTTGGTGGTGATCGCTGAAAAGACTAATGTCTGCCCTGAGGGATAGCGATACGTAACTTGTACGTTGTCCTGGGTCTCGCGCCCATCCTTCCAGAAATCAATTCCACCGCTACCCACAACCAACTCGGGCATACTGCCAAAAACTTCGTTAGCGAAATTGATGTGATGCGAGCCCAGCTCGGCGACCAGCCCGCCGGAGTACTCCTTGTAAAGCCGCCAGTTGATCAAGCGTTCCAACTTCTTGTCACTGCCATTGGGAACAGGACGCCGCCAATTGTTGTTTCGATGCCAGTAGGCATAGACCTGCGTGACCCGCCCGATTTTTCCCGCCTGAATGCGGCGCAGGGTCTCGCGATACCAGGGCGCATAGTGATATTGCAGGCCCACCTGGAAGTGTTTCCCGGTGCGCTTCACCGCATCGACGATGCTGTAGCACTCCTCGACGGTAAACGCCAGACTCTTTTCACCGTAGACATGCCTCCCGCTTTCGAGCGCTGCGATCTCATGCTGAGAATGAAGCGAAAGCGGAGTGGAGACGATTACAGCATCAAGGTCACGCGCCGCTAGCAGCTCGCGGTAATCGTGATAAATCGGCGTGTTTTCTTTTGTGATTTCACGTGCAGCAGCGAAACGAGGTTCATACACATCGCAGAGTCCGGCAAAGCGGACCCCGGGAACGCGCAGGAATGTGCGCATCAACTGCTGGCCACGGCTTCCAGGGCCAATAATGCCGAGATTGATCTGGTCGGAGGGCGCCTTAGGCCGCGATTCCCCGTTTTCTACCAACAACAGAGCACCGCCCGCCGCTGCCGCGCGGCCAATAAATTCGCGTCTGTTCATCTTGCTATTTGCTCCTTTCCCTTCTCTCGTTTGGTAACCAGCGTCTGCACATCGCCGCCGCAATCCTGCCACTGCCATTGCACCAATCGCTGCGATTCCGGTTCACCCAAAATCCACAGCCCCCGCGCAGCTGATACGGTCGCAAGCAATTTACTTCCTGCCTCGGGCCCCATCACGAACATGGCGTTCGAGAGAGCATCGGTGGTTGTGCTATCTGGAGCTATCAGCGTAGCTTGCAGAACACCTTGCACGGGCACTCCGGCGCGCGGGTCCATGACGTGACAATACCTACGTCCGTTAAGCTGAAAGAACTTTTCATAATTCCCCGAGGTGGAGAGCGCCTCATTGCGCAGCGCTACAGTCGAAACTGTTTGGGAACGATCTCCCGGCCTGGGTACATGCACGGTCCAGGCACTCTTCCCTGGCGGAGCATTCATGGCATAAAGTGTGCTGGATCCTGCATCGACCAATGCCGCTTTCACGCCAGCTTCGCGCAAAACCTTCACCGCACGGTCTACGGCGTAGCCCTTTCCGATGGCGCCCAGGTCGAGCTCCACACCGGGAGCGGCAAAGTGCACGGTGCGTGTTGCCGGGTCAAGATTTACCTTCTCCGAACCCACGCTCTCTCGCGCGTGCCGGAGTTCCGCGTCCGCGGGATAGCGGCCCCCGCCGCGAAAAAATCCCCACGCCCGCATCAGCGGTCCGACGGTCACGTCAAATGCTCCAGCGCTTCGCTGGCTGTAAGCTACTGACGTCTGGAGCAACGCGAAGACCTCAGGATCCGTCGTGACCGCCTGGCGTGCTGCAAGACGGTTGATGCGCGAGAGTTCGCTCGTTGCCCGGTAATTGCTCAACGCCTCTTCCAGGCGTTCGATCTCTTCAAAAGCCGATTCAAATAAAACTCCCGCCAGTTCCCCGTCGTGCGCATAAAGGTAAATCGTAAACACTGTCCCCATTGCGTTTCGCGACTGAACAAATAACTCATCGGGAGATTTCACTTCTACAGGTCCTTCGCTTTCCTAAGGGTTCGGCAGGAGCTCTCGCGTCTGAAAGTTTAACTCAAGTCCCTACCCGCCTTCGCCGTCTGAGACACCTCCTGGAAAGTAAGCTTGAGCCCGAACTGGAGGTTGCCGGGTAAGGATTGGGCGACGCTGAACCGGGGATGGTTAAAAACGTTGAACGCCTCCGCGCGGAATTGCACCCGTCACCATAATTAAGCATGTGTTGCGCCCGTGTGGAAGCGAAGGCTACTATGGTTCTGAAAGAGCTGTCAAGGTAAAAGTAAGCGCTTTTTAAGCATAGATAATCGCTTATCTAAAACCCGCATAATCATGCGGGCGATGCTATGATAAACAGCAAAAATAGTGGGGTAGTTGGACTCGGGTCCGGATAAGGAACGTTGTGCTTCAGGCTGCAGCGCAAGAAAGCATTGTCATCGGTGTGGATGTTGGTGGCACGAAAATCGCTGCCGGGTTGGTTGACCGCGCTGGAAAAATACTGCATAAGAACCGCATCCCGATGGTTTCGCAGGCTGGAGCTGCCTCTGGCATGGCGGCGGTGATCTCTGCCATCGATTCAGTCTCCGCCAAGACTTCAAGTGATACGGCCCTCAGGTTGATTTCCGGCATTGGGATCTGCTCCCCCGGCCCGCTGGACCCGAATGCAGGCATCGTGATTAATCCTCCCAATTTACCCTGTTGGCGGAATTTTCCGCTGGCGGCTGAAGTCTCACAGATCTACCGGGTCCCTGTGAAGCTCGATAACGACGCCAACGCCGCGGCGCTGGCAGAGACTTTATGGGGTGCCGGCCGTGGCTATCGTAATGTCTTTTATATCTGCATAGGCACGGGCATTGGCACCGGAATTGTGTTGGATGGCCGCATTTATCACGGACGCACCGGCGCGGCCGCCGAAGGTGGCCATCTCAGCATTGATTACCGCGGTCCTCGCTGCGGATGTGGCAAGCGGGGCTGCATCGAGGTTCTCGCATCCGGTCCCGCGATCGCCCAAAGAGCGCGCGCAAAACTTGCTGCAGAGCCGGCCCGCGGCTCGAGCATTCTTGACCTCGCTGACGGGCACATTGACGCCGTCACCAGTGAAATGGTCGGCCAAGCTTACGCCGCCGGTGATGGTCTGGCCGCCAACGTACTGCAAGAGACCATCGAGTTCTTGTCGCTGTGGATCGGCAACATCGTGGACCTGTTGGAACCGGAGGTGATGATCGTGGGTGGCGGTGTAGCCACCATGTTGCGGCCGTTCTTCGACGAGATTCGCAATCGCCTCCCTGGTTGCAGTGTCAATTCGCGCTGTCAGGAGATCCCGCTGCTTCCCGCATGTTACGGGGCGGATGCCGGCATCGCCGGGGGCGCCGCGCTCTCTTCTCAGGCTTTGGCGACGTCATAGTCGTCGCGATCTTTACTTCAATGCAAATAGAGCAGCCGATTCATCAAACCATCTGGTTTTGTTGACATCAGGGCGCAAAACAAAGTCTGTCATGCTGAAGCGCGGGCCTGCCCTGAGCGCTTCTATCTTCAGCGTGGCTTCGTGCCTATCCCAAATTTCCCTGTGGTATTCTCCCTGCTATGCCAGTCACTTTGCAGGACATCGCCAATGACCTGAGAGTTTCGGTGGTCACAGTTTCCAAGGTCCTGCGCAATCAGGGCCCGATCAGCGCTGCCACCCGGAAACGGGTACTGCAGCGGGCAAAAGCACTGGGCTACCAGACAAACTGGACTGCTCGCAGCTTGGCCACGGGGCGCACCTA
>Ga0210384_10000501_pt1 | contig 59695 bp, 61 predicted proteins | sample IncBWH2MmetaG_FD_160574 | JGI IMG/M metagenome (GOLD analysis project Ga0210384, IMG submission 160574) | Forest soil microbial communities from Barre Woods Harvard Forest LTER site, Petersham, Massachusetts, United States - Inc-BW-H-2-M | ecosystem: Environmental > Terrestrial > Soil >...
ATCGCGCGGAACGTCCCGCCGGAAATACAGGAGCAGGGACTGCTCGAGCTCCGGGAAGGTGCGCCGCAGCAGGAGCGTGTTGGCGCCGGGATGGTCGATCGCCTGGGCAATCCCTTCCATGAGCAGCGCTTTTGATTTTCCGGGACCCGCAGCGCCGCCAAACAGGCGGTATTTTGCCGGTGAGGTATGAAATTCCCGCTGCTTCAGAAACGGCTCATAGGGCAGGCGCACCCTTCGACTATTATCGGCGAGAAATTCCTCGGGGCCGGATATGATGGTGGTTCCGGGCATGACGGTTTGAATGGGGATTTTTGCAGGCCTGGCGTTTCAATTACGGGCCTACGTGAGCGAACGAATTTTCTGGCCGACGTAGAATGCGGCGGCGCCGCCGATAAAAGTTGCGCCAACGGCCAGATGATGCAAGCTCAGGACGGCGCCGGCTGCAAATGCGCCGAGGCCGCCTAACTGAACCAGATAACCAATCGTAGTTTTGCTCGCGGACATTTTGCTGCCTCCTTGACCTCTTACTCCCCGGGAATTTCAACGATTCCCGCAGGTGAATTCTGTGCGGGCGTCTCTCGGACGGGCCGCGGAATATGGTGCACCAGTTGAACTGTCACGGGCGCCTCGCTCGAAGGGCGATCCCCGCTGCGATCCGGAGCGAGATGCCGTCCCCATTCCTTCAGGCCATCGAGCAAGAGTTTTGCGCCGCCATTGCTACTCGACACCTTCCGAATGAGGCGGTGCATTGTTTTCGCAAATTGCTCTTCATCCATGCCATGAAGGCGCATGGCCTCAGGGAGCCTTAGGCGCTGCTTCGGCGACTTCGTGCGGGACGGCGATCTTTTGCGCTTCCGTGGCTTGCGCCGCGGATTGGAGGCGGCGGATTTCTGCGAGCAGGGCGCGGGTGAGTCGTCGGCGCGTTTGGCTGCAGGCGTTGCGTCGCCACGCAGTTTCTTCTTCGAAGAGGATTTGGATGGCATGGAGATTGTTTTCGCGCCCAAGCAGGCCGAGAAAGGCGCCGTCGAGTGCATCGCGATGCACGGCACAGAAGCGGTCGCCGGGGATTGCTTTTCGTTGACAATTCACCCAGCACTGATCTTTGCCGCTCAATCGTCTTAGTCCTGCGCAAGCGATCATGGGCAACTATTTGAAATGCAAATACAATCTTTCGGCAGAACCGAGAGAAACAGTTGCGAGGGCGCGGGGGCAGGAGTTACATGTAAACTCGCAAAGCCGCAGTCCGCAGCCCTCCCAACTGTACCGTTCAGGCGAGGACCTGCACGATGACGCCTGCGCCCCCAGTGATCGAAGAAACCTTGGCGCGAATGAAGTTTCCGCGTACCCCGAGGATGGTGCGTGCCTCGCCGCCGGTGGCCGTGGAAGTGTCGATAGTCGAGTATTGTGCGTCGGAGTCAACCATGGCGGTTTGCAGCGCAATGCTAACGGCCGAAGGCGCGGTGCCGAAAATCGTCTGCCAGCGAACCGTGCGTCCGTTCTCTGGAAGTCCCGCATAATTCGGGAGCGCGAACTGCTGGCTGGCCTGTCCGGCGCCGGGGGATTCGCTGTTGAAAGCAAGCGCAACATCACCTGCCGCAAGCGAATAGGGAGGTACCTGCGCATTGTAGTTCGGCATAATTTCTCCGGTGAAATGAGAGAACTGAGTAGAGCGAGATCGAATCAAACGAACAGAATTCAGGCGCGGAAGCGCCGGACACAGTGAGCCAACTGAAAGAAACCTAAAGGATTTATCTGAGGAGGGCTACCTGTTGTTGCCCAGTTCGAGGATAACGAAAACAATTATACAGGAAGATTAGAAGAAAGTCAAGTTGTTATTTACGTAAATGAAAAAAGGCCAAGGTGAAAAGGTCCCCGCAGCGAAGTAATCTATGATTCTTTGCGCGCCTACACTTCGCCGACCATTTATTCGCGCGGTATGGGCTGGTTCGACAAAACAAAGCTTACACCAAGTGCCGCATTTTCATCCACGGTGCGCTGCAGATCCAGCCGCTCCGCTGGAATGCTGTTTTCGCCGCCATAATTAGTGACGTAATGCAGCTCTCCCCCGGTAAGCCAATAATCCGTAACCCCGTAGCTCGAGCCATCTTTTAGATAAATTGTGGCCGCCGGCTTTGGCGGAGCCTGCAGCTCTGAGGAATCCGCTGAGGCCGATTCCTGCCAACGAAATGGACCGAACTCCTGGGAGGGGGTATCGGACTGCACTTGCATCTGGTTCGCGTCATCCGTGACGTTGTTGGGATATCCGTATCCTTGGCAACCAAGCACCGGATCGCAGGCTGGACCCCAGGCGAATCCGGGACCCCACCAAAGCGCTGATCCGCAGAATCCTGGAAAGAATCCGCCAAAACATCCGCCGCCGAAGAAAAAGAAATCGTCACCGAAAAAGCGGTGGCGGGGCCGCGGAATGAAGATGCGCGGGGCTTGAGAAATCTGATTCATCCCAAGAAGTGGGCCTCGATGTCCATTGGAAATGGCAGCGGGGCGCCCAACGGCCATCACGGAACTGGTTTTCACCGCGCTGCCTTGTTCTGGCGACGCTGCTGAATTTCCCATCGAGGTCCGGTGAGGCGGTGGCGGGTCCTGCCAAACATTGTTGCCAGCCGCAAATCGCTCCACAGGTGCAGAAGACACAAAAGATCCGAGTCTGGAACCGCCCCAAACATGCGAGCCAGCGGATAAACCGCCGGAAGTGGCGACGCTATGCGATTGCGCACCAGAATGGCTGGATGCTACTACGTGCACTCCCGTGCTCGATCCCGCAGATGTGCCGACGTGGCCCCCGCCCGAAGCATGAGCGCTGCCGCTCGCATGGCTGCCCCCACCGCCTCCGCCCGAGTGCGATCCGCCGCCACCACCGTGCTGAGCGAACAGCGCCGGAGACGCGAGGTTCAGCACCAACGCACAAAACACTCCGAGCGAGATTTTCAGCAGGATCAAACGGCAGGTGTTCCCACTTCGTGCTGGCCGATTCATTTCTCTACCCTCTCGACGTCTGGGCCACCGATCGGGCTCATTCACTTCACTGTACCATTTGGACGCTATGCCGCACCACTTGGTTGCAGCGGGACTGCCATGCGCGAATTCTTGGACAAAAGCCAAATCCGATATACTTCCGAACCATGATTCCTTTCCTCCATGTCGGATGGCTGACGATTCCGACGTACGGCTTAATGGTGGCTCTCGCCATGCTCGCCGCATATTTTACGTTGCGCGCGGACCTGGCTCGGCGGGGCATAGCTCCCAAATCGTCAAGCCTCGCCGAAACGCTGATCGCGATTCCCTGCCTTACGGGTCTTGTGGGGGCCAAGCTCTATCATGAACTCGAGTCACCCGGCGAATTTTTCGCTGATCCCTGGCACCACATTATCAGTCAATTTGGGTTTGCATGGTTTGGGGGCATGCTTGCCGGATTTGCGGCTTATGTTTGGCTGTCACGAAAACAAAAGGCGCCACTGCTGTCGATGCTCGACGCGGGATCGCCGGCGGCAGCGCTTGGCTACGGCATTGGTAGGATCGGGTGCCTGCTTTCGGGCGATGGCGATTATGGAATTCCAACTTCCCTGCCCTGGGGCATGAGTTTTCCGAATGGATTGGTTCCGACAGTGGAGCGTGTCCATCCCACTCCGATTTACGAATTCATTGCCGCGTGCGTGATTGCATGGCTGCTTTGGCGCATGGGCGGAAAGCAGGTTGTTGGAGCGGAAGTCGAAGAAAATATCAAGCCGAACGCGGTCCGGAGAGCCGGGGAAGTGTTTGCGGCCTATCTAGTCCTCACCGGAGCGGCGCGATTTCTTGTGGAATTTATCCGCATCAACCCGCGATCTTTTTTTGGCCTGACGAACGCGCAAGCGGCGAGCGCTGCTTCGATTCTGGTGGGCGCGGCTCTGTGGTGGCGGGCCCGCAAATACTAATTGCTGATTCGACCGGCGAAAATCTATCTCAGTGTGCGGAACTTTTGCGCTTAGGCATTCGGATCCCGAGCAGGCCATTGGCTAGGACCGCGACGCATCTCACAGGGTCGATTTCGGATGGAAGCTCGAGAACGCAAAAAAGTTGCGATGCGATACCATCCGCATACTGCTCCGGGCCCCCCTCGAAAGAAGCTGCTGGTCGCGCTTTGCGGGCGTGAGCCGGTTGCGTCGGTCGCCGCGTTTCAGGCAGCTCATCGTGGTGGTCCACTGGTCGGGGATTCGTGGAATCGCGCTTGGGAACGGCGCCCGCACCGTTTGTTACGTGAGCAGGTGCTGAGTTATTGGCGAGACTGGGCGGAAGACGCGCCGGCACATGCTGTCCAGGTGACGAAACTGAAGACTTTGCACCGCGGCAATTGACGCGCAACGTGCGAGAGTCCGCATGGATTGTACTCACCCACGCGGCCACTTGGTCAAAGTCAGTATCCCGCTCGTCCTGCTCTCCGAATTCGCACGCCCTGTGGTGGTGACCGAGGATTACCAACCATCGTGGGTCGATGCCTACGTCGACCTGTGCACTACTCAAGCCCGGGAGGCTGGCCAAAGCGCTGAAGGATTCTCCACCGTCCTCCAGGGTCACCGGGAGATTACCGAGGAGTTCGCGCTCGGCGTTCAGCCAATCGTCCAGCTCACCGCCCGGCTGCCCGCCACGGCCTAGAAAGATTTGGTATGCGCGGCGAGCAACGCAATCATATGCCTGGAGCAAGCAGTCCGTCATATCGCGAAATGGAAGACACTCTCGCTGCACGCTCCCGATCCTTTGAACGGTGATCGATGGTTTCATGGCGGTGCTCCTTTTTCCGGCACATGATTAAGAAAATCGTGCAGTCGTTCGCTATCGTGGGGCGTTTTCGCGCCGCAACCGAGATATCCCGCGATTAGTACGCGGCCGCAGCCTTGCGTCGGAGGGGGATTGCTTGCTTCTTCAGAAATTCAGGTCGGGCTGGAAATTCGGAGAGAACTCTCATGGGTTCCGCCATCTCGGGATGAGCGAGCATATCTTCCATGGTCTCTTCCAGCATGGCAGGATTTACCGCTCGCATACCGAGGGTCCTGGCACCACATTCGACGGTGGGCAGCCAGAGATAGCTGTCGGATAGCATCACGCCCACGAGAAGCGAACAGGATCGTTGTGCGACAACATCGGTAAGGTCGTAGCCCCGGCCATCGGTCAGATACTCCGCCGCGAGGACAATTTCGTATTCGTTCTTTCTGAGTGTTTCTCTTGCATCGCTGATTCGATCGACGATCACGCATTTCCAGCCGTGACGTGAGAGCCGCTCAACAGCAGTTGTCAGAGTGGAACTGCGTGGGGCGACAACCAGAATGCGTCCTGCAACCTGGGGCATGATTCCTCCTCGCAGAGAATCCGAACTCTTGGCCATTCGCCAAGCAACATAACAGTGGACCTTATGGGAATGCGAAGAAGATGGGCAGCCTGACTAACACGACCTCACCGGAGCAACAAGCGGCGGCTCTTCAGGGCGTGCGGAGACTCGTCGGCCGCAAGTTGCCCCGGCAAGGCAGTTGTTCTGCTCTCGCAATTCCCTCTTTACTTATCGGGTTTTGTGGAGCAGAGCGTTAGAGACAATCACCCCTTCCAGCTATTTTTTGATAGTAAGAGCCTGTGTCCCAAGTTTCAATTCGGAACAATACTCATTTTGCGCTGTGGAATTTACGGATGCGCTGAATTCTGCTATCTGCTACTTCAGGCATGCATGCAATTCTGGAATCTTGTAGATTGCACTTGACAGCATATTAGCTAAGGAGTAACTTAATTGTTGCTGACCCGCCCCGGACAGCTTTCACGGTTTGTTTTGAGTGAGTAGGCACGAGCCTGTTGGCCTCGAGAAAATTCCTGGGATCGAGGCCGATGTGAATCGTGGCCTAAGTTTTCGTCCCTGCTGCACTGATCGTTGAAATTGACGCAGCGATGAAACAGCGCCGGGAAAAAATGAAGCCGCGGTCAGAAGCCGGTCCCCAAGAGGCGGACGCCAAGGACCGTCCTTCTCCGCTGCACGACGATGCTTCCAAGTCCCCGCGTCACTCTTCCAGTCCAGCTCCCAAACAAAGTCGAAGCACCACTAAGCAGGCTCCACATCCTCTCGAAAGCTTCCTGGAATCATTCAACGACGGCGTGTTCGAATTCGATTTTGAAGGCACGCTCCTGAACTTTTGGGGTTCCGGGCGAGGACTGCTCCATCCGCACGCGAGAAAAGCATTGGGCCGCAGAGCGCGCGAAGTGATGACTAAGGCCACCTTCGATCCTTTCAGGAAGGCCTTCGGGCGCGTCCTCGAGACCGGCCAGAGTGAAGACGTCGAGTACGTGGTGCAACTTCCAGAAGGTCGCCGCTGGTTCCTGGCGCGCGTTACCGCCGTCCCGCGGACCTATCGCGGAAGAAATACAGTCTGCCTGCTTGCCAGGGACATCACCCATGAAAAGATGGCCATGGAGGCTCTGCGAAAGAACGAGGGGTTGTGGGCGCAGGCAGAGCAACATGCCAGACTGGGGAGCTGGGACTATGACGTTGAGAAGCAATCCTTCACTTGGTCCGACCAGATGTACCGCATGCTCGGGCGCGAAGCGGGAAACGAAAACATTACTCTGGAGATGGCCTGCGCGATCTTCCACCCGGAAGACCGGGCGCGCGTCTGGGGCGACGTTCAAACTGTAATTACCGAGGGCAAGCCCATCGAGAACGAAGTCCGCTTCATCCTGCCCGACGGGCGTATTCGCGTGTTTCATTCGCGCGCGGTTCCCGTCGCCGACGAGACCGGGCGCGTCCATCAAATTCGCGGGATGTCTCAGGATATTACCGAGCGCAAGCAAGCTGAAGAGGAACAGCGAAGGTTGGCGCAGCAATTGTTGAACGTGCGTGATGAAGAGCACCGCCGGATGGCGCGCAACCTGCACGAGTCAGCGTCGCAGAGCCTCGCCGCGCTCAAGATGACGTTGGCGCGCCTGGCCGAAGCAATGCCGCAGGAGGCGGAGAACCAGCGGGACTTGCTGGAATCATCCTTGACCCTCGCCGAGGAAGCCATTCGAGAAGTACGGACTGTGTCTCACCTGCTGCATCCTCTGGTGCTCGATGATGCCGGACTGGGCCCGGCGTTGCGGTGGTATGCCACCGGTTTTTCCGAACGAAGTCAGGTGGCGGTAAGAGTGGAAATCGCAGATGACTTTGGCCGGCTGCCCCAAGAGACCGAGACTGCAATCTTTCGCATCGTGCAGGAGGCGCTGACGAACGTTCACCGTCATTCCGGAAGTCGCACAGCGGTAATTCGGATTGCACGCCGCAACGGGTACACGCTGGTGGAAGTGGAGGATAAAGGGCATGGCATGCCTCTGCCCTCCGAATCCACTGGCTGGCGTTCACCGATGGGAATTGGACTGGCCGGGATCCGGCAACGCGTGAAGCAACTGAACGGAGAATTCGAGATCAAAAGTGCGGTGGGAGAAGGAACCACAATTCGAGTAGTTCTGCCGTCAGGTAAGGACTCAGTTGGCGGCTGAGTCGGGAGGCGCCAAAATGAATATGGCGCAAAAGGGATACCGCATCTTAGTGGTTGACGATCATGACGTGGTCCGGCGCGGCGTGCGCGCGCTACTGGAAACGCAGAATGGGGTGGAAGCCTGCTACGAAGCTGCCAACGGCCTCGAGGCTCTCGACCATGTCAAAAAGAACAAAACGGATCTGGTGGTGCTCGATCTCACCATGCCGGAAATGAATGGGCTGGAAGCGGCGCGCGCCATCCGCCAGACTTCCCCGGAAACCGAAGTCCTGATCCTCTCGATGCATTTCTCTGAGGAAATCGCCCGCGAGGTTCTCCGCGTCGGCGCTCGCGGGTACGTCTTGAAATCGGATGCGAATTCGGAATTAGTGGCGGCGGTTCAACGCTTGCGCCAGGGGAAACCGTTTTTCACCACTCGCCTGGCAGCCTCGATGGCCGATATCTTTGTGCACGGGCCGAACGACTCGAACTCCGGGGGACTACTGGCCGGCGTGCCGCTAACCACCCGCGAAGTAGAAATCGTGCAATTACTCGCGAGCGGCAAGAGCAACAAGGAAGCGGCGGCCGCATTGGGCGTGTCAACACGGACAGTCGAAAGCCACCGGAATCACATCATGCGAAAAATGGGATTTACGAGCTTCAGCGAGCTCATTCGCTTTGCCGTACGGAACAATCTCGTTGAGCCGTGAGCACTGACCAGCCAATACTTCGCGGGCAAGTAGGACTTTAAACTCGAGGAAAAACGGATCAGAAACCAGCGGAGGTTGCCGAAAATATATTGACCTTGCAACCTGCGGCCTGGTGCCTGAAATTAGGCTTTCTTGGCTACCTTGCGCCGACCGCGACGCTTGGTGGGGCGCTCGGTGGGAGGCTCACCAATCAATTCCGCGCTCCAGATTGAGGTGACGAACTTCTTTAGCCCGTGATCGTCGAAATCGATGGTGGTTCTATCGTTGTTGGATTCCGTGACGATGCCCACCCCGTACTGATCGTGACGGATGGTCTGCCCTTCCACTAGGATCTGCACTGTCCCCTCCCCTTAGGAATGAAAAAGATTAAAGCCTGGCCGTTCGGAACGATGAGCTGAGAGATCAACGGCTCGCGCGGCCCCGGACATTCCGCTACGCTGCCATACCCTAACTTATCAACCCCGGACTCCACCCACCTCAGGGTGGTCCGAGCCCAAGCATCCCAGCACTCTCGCATCAATTGGCGTGGCAGCAGGCTCGTTGACTCGCCTGAAGGATCAATTCGCTGGGAATCGCTCCCGAGTGCCCGTCGGCCGCGACTAGACGCCCGTGACGCGCTCCGCCTGGAGGCCCTTGGGGCCTTGCTTCACTTCAAATTCCACAGCTTGTCCTTCGTTGAGGGTCTTGTAGCCCTCGGCTTCGATGGCCGAGAAGTGCACGAAGACGTCCTCGCCCGACTGGCGTTGGATAAACCCATAGCCTTTCGCTGCATTAAACCACTTGACTGTGCCTTGTTCTCTGCTCAATTCCAATACTCCTAAATCATTCATAAGGTGGCACTTGACCACCCGGAAAGCTATTTGTGTCTTGGTTTATCTGGCGCGTCACAAAAAAAGGCCGCCAGGAGTTGCCCGGCAGCCTTCTGGAACGTGTCAAAAGGAACTCAAGAGCAACAAACGCAAATAAATAGTACCACACTCGGTGAGTCTCCGCAACACCCTCCAGACCCGCCGCGGCACGTCCCCGAACCATCGAGAATGACAAAGGCAACTCGACTTCAAGCGCAGCACGGAAGTGCGCGGGAGCTTTATTCAGCTTCTGAGCGCAACAAAGCATTGGAAACGCATTGCTTTTTGTGGCATCTAAGAAGCAGTGAGTTAAGCAAGTGCGCACTCGCGGGCCGAGAGTTTTCTGATGGGCAGGAGCGCCCGTTCAGCACTATTGCAAGAATTGCGCCATCATCCCCCATACCGAGAGTCGGAGGTGTCCGTGTCAGGCAGTGCCAAGAATCCCATCGGAATTTACTATGAGCATCCGCGATGGTTCGTTCCCCTCTTTGCGGAGCTGGATCGCCGGGGGATTCCGTACGCGCGCCTGGACGCGACGCGACATCTCTTCGACCTAATACCCAATGGGAACCAGCATTACGGGCTAATTTTTAATCGCATGAGTCCCTCTGCCTGGACTCGAGGCAACGCGCACGGCGTTTTCTACACCCTCAGCTACCTGGCGCACCTTGAGCGGATGGGGACGCGCGTGGTGAATGGCAACCAGGCCTTTCGGAACGAAACTTCGAAGGCCCTGCAGCTTTCGCTGCTGCAATCACTGGGGTTGCCCTATCCCCGCTCAGTAGTAATCAACCACCCGAGCCAGGCGCCGGATGCTGCGCGCGGCATGCGCTTCCCTGTGGTAGTAAAGCCGAACATCGGCGGGAGCGGGGTGGGTATCGTGAAATTCGACAGTCCCGAACAACTCGCGAGCGCGGCGCGCGACCAGGCGTTCAATCTTGGCCTTGATTCGGTCGGCATCGTGCAGGAATTCATTCCTGCAAGAGGCGGGCACATTGTTCGCGTTGAGACCATCGGCTTCAAGTATCTATACGGCATCAAGGTGTTCACATCAGGCGAGACTTTTGACCTCTGCCCCATGGACATCTGCAAGACCAGCGACGGTGCTGAACTGAAGACCACCTGTGTGATCGAAGGGGCAAAAACCGGATTGCGCGTCGAGGCCTACCAGCCACCTCCAGAGGTGATCACAGCAATCGAGCGTATCTTTCGTGAAACGACTATCGAAGTGGGCGGAGCTGAATACATGGTGGACGACCGCGACGGCCAGCTCTACTACTACGACATCAATGCGCTCTCGAATTTTGTGGCGGATGGTCCACGCGTGGTGGGCTTTGATCCTTTCGAGCGGCTGGTGGATTACCTGATTCAGGAGGCGCGCTGATGCGCTATGGATACTGGCTTCCCGTTTTTGGCGGGTGGCTGCGCAATGTGGAAGACGAGCGCATGGAGGCTAGTTGGGAATACGTGTCACGCCTGGCGCGGCGCAGCGAACAGATCGGCTTTGGGCTCACGCTCATCGCGGAATTGAATTTGAACGACATCAAAGGCGTGGATGCTCCGTCCCTTGACGCCTGGTCCACGGCCGCGGCGCTGGCAGCGGTCACCGAATCCCTCGAACTGATGATTGCGGTGCGGCCGACGTTTCATCTGCCGGCACTGCTGGCGAAGCAGGCTGCCAACATTGATCAAATCAGCCATGGGCGAGTTTCACTGAACGTGGTTTCGTCCTGGTGGGCCGAAGAGGCAAAAAAATACGGCGTGCAATTCGACCAGCATGACGACCGATACGCGCGGACTTCGGAATGGCTGGACGTGGTGGACGCCGCGTGGAAGCAAGACCACTTCAATTATTCTGGACGGTATTATTCGGTGAACGACCTTGTGCTGCAGCCTAAGCCGGTGGCCAAGCCCCGCCCCACAATTTATGCGGGCGGCGAATCGGAGACTGCCAAAGAGCTGATCTCCACAAAATGCGATGCCTACGTGACGCACGGAGATCCGCCCGAGCGCATCGCACCAAAAATCCGCGACATGGCTTCGCGCCGCGAGAAAAAGAATTTGCCGCCGATGCAATACGGCGTCGCCGCATACGCCATCGTCCGCGATACGGAAGAGGATGCGCAGGCGGAGCTGCGGCGAATCACCGATGTGCAGCAGAACGCCGCCGGCTACCAGAACTACCAGCAATGGCTGGCGAATACACAGCTAGAGCAGCGGGTTTCCCTGGAGGATTATTCCGTTTCCAATCGAGGTTTGCGTTCCGGGTTGGTGGGAACGCCGCAGCAGGTGGCCGACCGCATCGGAGAATTCGAAGAGGCGGGAGTGGATCTTTTGTTGCTGCAATTCAGCCCACAACTGGAGGAGATGGAGCGGTTCGCGGATGCCGTGATTCGTCCGCGTCGGCAAGCAGTATCCCAGCGCGCCTGATCGCATCTTCGAGAAAACACCAATACTGCCGACCTCGTTGTCTTAACCGTTGGCTGCGCGTGACAACTTCTTCTCATCTTTCAGCAGCGGCGATGCCTTTCCCTTCTGCGTGGCGCGCGTTCGGGGCGTCCCCTCACAATCGATGAACTTAGACTCTGTATACAAGCCCTCTTCCTGGCATACCCGGCAACGCAGAGTGAAAACTCGCGGCCCGGGATCGTGGTCCATAGCAGAACGTTCATCTTTCTGTGAAGCTATCCGCCGAGTTACGCTGCTGGGAAGCGGGATCGGCTGCCGACAATGAGTGCATAGGACTCCGCGATATTGCTTCTTCGCTTCCTGAATCATTCTGATCCTCACACGCTGAAGGTTATTTCAATTGCTGAAGGATGCTCAGCATATACTCCCTCGAAGTCGAAGTCCAGCCCGATGAACTGCCCCAAAATGGGCCTTTTTGACCATGTCGCGCAAATTTCATGGCTCCAGCATGCTCCGCCGCCCACGGACTGATTTTAGCCATCACGGCTGCTTCCTGGCGCTGTAGCTCACGCGCCAGACACTGTTGGACCCGTCGTCCGTGAAGACCAGCGAGCCATCTGCCGCTACGGTAACGCCAACTGGCCGTCCCCACACCTTCCCATCTTCCGTGACGAATCCGGTGACAAAGTCCTCGTACTCACCCGTTGCTTTTCCATCGCGCAATGGGACGCGGATGATTTTGTACCCAGTGCGCTTAGCCCGATTCCAAGAGCCGTGCTCGGCAGCAAATCCATCGCCGCGATATTCGGCGGGAAATTGCGTACCGGTGTAAAAGGTCATTTGCAGCGACGCGGAATGCGATTGCAACAACACATCAGGGACCAGCACCCTGGCGCGTAACTCCGGATGCTTTCCCTTGTGCCGTGGATCCTGGTTGGGACCGATGTAATACCACGGCCAACCGTAAAAGCCGCCTTCGGTCACATGGGTTATGTAATCCGGAACAAGATCATCGCCCAGCTCATCGCGCTCGTTCACGGATGCCCAGAGTTCACCTGTAGTCGGGTGGATTGCAATACCCACGGGGTTGCGGATTCCTTCAGCATAGATACGTTCACCAGTGCCAACCGGATTAAATTCCAGAATGTCAGCGCGATGGTCCTCCGCAGAATCGTCGCTCACATTCGAGTGCGACCCAACCGAGACAAACATTTTCTGGCCGTCATTCGAAAACGCGATGTCTCGAGTCCAATGGCCGCGGCCATGAAGCCGGCCGCCGCCGGGGAGTGTGGCGAGTGTTGTAGCGGGTCCGCGTGCTTTCAGATCACCATTCTGATAAGGGAATCGAACCACCGCGTCTGTATCGCCTACGTATAGAAATTGTGGCGCTGCTCCCGGCGGATAAAACGCGATGCCGAACGGTTGACGCAATCCCGTGGCAAACACTTCCATCGTCGGGGATTTTCCGCTGCCGTCAACTCCGCGGAAGACGCGGATCCTTCCCGGCGCGCTTTCTGCAACAAATAAGTCGCCATTGGGCGCCTTCGCGATCAACCGCGGGTTCTCGAGGCCAGAGGCGATTTGCTCGATTTTAAAGCCAGGAAGCACACGCGGCCAGGCGTCCTTGGGCCGCGACACTATGGTTGCGTCGTTCGTTGTCGAGCGGGTTGCATAGGGCCTAGGCATGTCGCTCGGAGTAATTAGCCGACGAACGCCTGGCGCGTCAGTTCGCCAATCTCCCAGTGCGCCCTGCCCCTTCAAGAGTTGTTTTGAAGTGGTTTGCGGGAGGCTGCGGTACCCATTCGTGCCCGGGCGCAGGACTAGAGGAATAGCGAAGCCCATAAGCGCCAGAAATACAGCCGGGGTGCGCGTGAACCTCTTCACCGTTATCAGGGTCCTCCCTCCCCCTTAAGTTTAGACGAATATACCGCTATCCGGTCGCACCTCGTGTGGGAGCATCCCGAGGCTGAATCGCACCGGGGTCTCCACATCTCATGGGGGTGAAGAAAAAAAGGGGAGCTCCGAAGCGCTCCCCTTTCCCCGTCGGATTGCAGATTTCAGCGAGACTTAATCGTCGTCGCCGTTGTCATCATCCGCACCAAAGCGCGATTTGCATGGATTGTGATTGAGTATTTGACGGTTATCCTCAACCAGGTTGATGGCGGTGGTTGGTCCAAAGATGTATGGGTTGAATGTAATGGCCCCGTACTCCGCCGTGGAGGTTCCGCCGAAGCTGTTGATTGTGCCCTTGATGTTCGCGCCGCCCTCTTGCCATCCGCACACGCCAGGGAAGAATTCCGTGGTGCTGAAGATGGGATAGAACTGGGCTCCCGGCGGTGGATTGGTGCATCCGACACCGGTGCGGTGGCTGCAAGGCGGATTGGGAGTGATGGCTGGAATGTCCGCCTCAAACGCCACACGTTTGTAATTCCTCAGATGACCGTGCTTGTCCACGAATAGCGGGCTCGTGAACTGGATGGGTTTGGCCCGGAGATCCTCGTCGGCCTCACGATCCTTTGTGCCGCCTGGCCACGAGTTCGCGAGGTAAGGTACCCCGTCGAAATCTCTTTCCGTGGTAAGGCACCCAATCACGGGTATCAGAGTGGGGTCGCCGAAGTTGTCGAAGCAGAACCTGTCGTCGCGATCCAGGCCGCCGGGATCGTTCACGCCTGCTAGAGTGCAGGGCCCTCCCTCGAACGCGATTGCGTCGCAAAACTCGAAGTGGCCGATCTCGTCTGAGAACGCGATGTTGTACGAGTGAGCCGCCCAGACAACGCGGGTGTGCTCGCTCGAGGTCGCGTACATGGGATGGAAAGCGTAAGGATTCGACGAGCAGACCGATGCAGACGGGTCAAAGTTGATCTGGGCAAATCCGTTGGCGAGACTGGCGGTCATGGAGCCGCTCTGGCCGGTGGTCAAGTCCACGACATCCACCCGGAAACCATCCGGAGTGTCATGAAGGTAAACCAGCAGCACGTCGCCCGGATTGTACTGAAGGACTTGCGCAGGGTCGGGGATGCCGGCAGTCTGATTGGGGTCGAGTGCACGGGCAAGCGGGTCCGCGGCTGCCTGCGACTTCCCGTTAAAGGTTAGGAATGCAAAGTTCACGTACTCCTCGCCCACCTTGCTCAAGCAATCGCTGTTGTTCAATTGGCCAGTTGCCGCGTTGTCCGAAAGGCTGTCGATGGTCAATGCCGAGCACCACGTTGTTGAGAAGCAGTCGTTGACCCAGCCCGGAGGATAGAACTGGAACTCCATAAACGCCACGCCAGGGTGCTTGCCGATAAAATCAGGGGCATTGGGGTCCGCATTGTCGAAAATATTTGCGTCCGTGTTGGGGTTGCAGACGTTCGTAAAGTTGGGATCTGATTGCGAATCACACATGGCCATGCCGAACCAAAAGGCAGGGTGGAGCTGGAAATTCCAGGTACCGCCCGTGCCATCTTGCTTGGGCTTGACCGGCGGATCTTTTGGGATCCGGAGCAAATAGACGCTGGTATTCCCCGAACCGGGCTTGTTTGAGTAGAACAGCAGGGAAGGTTCGTCGTGGCCCGAATACTGGCCTTCGTAATTGACACCGCTGGCGAGGTCAGTACATAGGCCGGAGTTCACATCGTCGCAAAAACTACCGCCGGGAAATACGGGTCGACGTTTCTGAGCCGAGGTTGTGCTTGCCAAACAAACGAAGAGGAGCACACCAGCACTCAGAGATAGAGCTCTGCGCATCTTTGCCTCCTAGGAAGGATGGAATCGCTGTTTCGGAGGACGAGCAATGCAGCTTCCAAAATGCTTCGCAATTTTAGGAGAGATTCCAACCCGATGTCACACGAAGTAATGGCCTTAGATGGTAGAAACCGACACGCTCGAGTTAGTCAAATGTGATGCGCAAATCTTTTAACATTTGTGGCCATGTCTTTCTATTCCAAGGCACTCACTGCGAATATGATTTCTGGAACTTGGATTGGTTGACAGCGCAAGATGCGCGCACATTAGTTTGATTTATGGGGCCGATAAGCAAAAGACGAGTTGGGACGGGAGAAGGTCCAGCTTCATGCATGTTCGTTTTCGCAACAAGCGAACAATGTAGGTGAGGAATCGCCAATGATCATGCGGGTTTTTTCACTTTTCTATTGACACGTTATAAACGTCGCAGCAAAATCCGGCAGCGCGAATCGAAGGCCGGACACTCCCTGTCCGTAAGAGTTGAACTTCAGCCTTGAAACGCACTGGAAGTTTACCAATACCTGCAGAGAAGTGAAGAAGCTGTGGGCCCATGTAGGTGATTTCTATTCAGACGAAGTCACGAGGAGGATCACAAGTGGATCGCAAACTCTTGGTAGTCGCATTCTGTTCCATGGCTGCCCTGAGCGCTGCCGCATCCGCAGCGTTTGGACAGCAGGCACAAAAGGTGAAGCCGCAACTGCAGATTCGCCATGCCATCAAGTCCGCCCGGACGGCGGATTCTGAGGCGATCAAGAATTCAGTCGCGTCCGGAAGCGCAAGTAAGACACCCTCACTCCCTCTCTTCACATTCGATGTAGAGTCCGACAGGGACGGCGTGAACTACACGGGCGTGATCGTGGGCGCTGATCCATTCTCAAAGCATGGAGACAAAGCAGCCCACGTGAAGACGTTCATCATCCCCGTGATTCTGACCACCAACACCGTTGGCACCGGCCTCGACAAGAACGGGATGATCACCACGGCCCCAGGCGTCACCACATTCGATCCCACTCAGAATGACAACGCCTGCCTGGTAGCGCCGAACAACAACCCTCTCAAACTGTTCCAACACTCGCCCATGTTTGACAATTACGACATCTCCGTCGGCGGCGTGGATCTCGGCCACACTCAGTATATTGACGCCTTTCAGCGCGCCGAATTCTGGAACGTTCTGGGCGAAGACGGCCGGGAGGATTACCACCTCTTGCTTGATCCGATCAAAACCCTGTCGCCCGTTTTTATCAATGTCCCTGCAGATTCTGGGATCACTCTTCCTCCCGAATTCGGCGCTTGCGGGCCTTTCGGCGTAGTGGATATCGACTTCTTCGATGCCTACCTGAATGCTACCGTACTTCCGGCGCTCCAGCCCCAAGTGAATGCTGGCAACTTCCCGATCTTCATGTTGTACAACTCAGTGCTCGCTGCCAAGCCCATCACGGACATATTTGTCACCTGCTGCTTCCTCGGCTACCACGGCACCACGGGAAGTGTTCCAATTCAGACGTACTCGCCCTCTGACTTCGATACCACTGGTCTGTTTGGATCTACCCAGGGCGATTCCAATACTCTCTCGCACGAAGTGGGCGAATGGGCCAACGATCCATTTGGCAACAATGCCACACCGGCTTGGGGACATACCGGGCAGGTGGCGGGATGCCAGAACAACCTGGAAGTTGGTGATCCATTGAGCGGCACCAATTTCTCTCCCATTGGCGGACGCAATGGTTTCACCTACCACTTGCAGGAGTTGGCGTTCTTCTCGTGGTTCTTTACCTCGCAGTCGATCGGAATCCACGGGTGGTTCTCTGACAACGACACTTTCACGACAGATGCCGGCCCCGTGTGCGTCTCAACGGCCAGCAGCACTGCCAGAGGTAGCGGCACCTACCAGATCAGCCAGAAGTAAATCTAGCTGTCATGTCACCTGGAGGGCAGTGAGCGAGACTCGCTGCCCTCTTTTTTTGATCTGTGGCTCAAAAATTGAGGTGCGCGATGCCGGCGTTCCCCGATTTAGCCGCGTCTCTGGCGAATAAAAGGCGAGGCTGCATTACTACTAGAACTGAAATCACTCGCATGAATTTAGAATTATTTAGATTCCTGTTGACTCCTACGTCCCACCACTGGACAATGCGCGTGCTTGTTCCCATGCCCGGACACTCCCCCGTCCGTCTCTTTCCCGCACTCGCGTCGGAATAGGCATCGACACTGACTGCGAAGCTGTCCGCTGACCTTTCAACTGGCCCAGCATCGCAGAAACTCACCTGGAGGCAACAAATGGGCGTTGCAAAAATGGATGGAAAACGGCGCAACAAAGCCATGATCTTTAGACTCGGCTTGGTTGCTCTGGTCCTGATCGCGGTTGCATTATCTTTCTCGTTTATGCAGGAGCGAGCGACGGGTGCGTCCGCCGCTGCTCCGCAATCAGTTCAGCATTTGACGCGCATTGGAATCAGCACCATTCATGCGACCGCTATTGGCAGCGGCGCAGTAGCCGATCCTGAAATCGACAACCGACCCGAACTTGGCGACGAGCCGGGCGTCAAACCAGCCGCAGCAGCAGCGATGGTCCATCCCTTCTCCGCGCCAACTTCGCGCGGGCCGGCGCATCGCGCAAATTACCTCATTCCCGGCAAAGAGGCGGCGCGTCGCGGGCTCACAGCAAGCAGTGCTGCGCGGCAGTCCAGCTCAACATTTCCTCCACCGGAGCCGAATGCCCCGGCCAGCTTCGTGGTTGGCTTCCAGGCCCCGGGTTTTCATGGATTCAACGGGTTGAGTCACGTGGATCAGCGCACGGCTAACAACGGCAATCAATTCAGCCTCGAACCACCTGACCAGGGTTTATGCGCTGGCAACGGGTTCGTGGTCGAGACTGTGAACGACGTCATACAGGTTTATAACCAGCAGGGGATACCGCTCACGGGCGTGGAGGACATGAATACCTTCTGGGGCTTTGTTGCAGCGGTTGACCGGACTGTGACCCCGCGAATCTTCGGGCCCTTCGTGAGCGACCCTAAATGTTATTATGACCATCAAACACAGCGGTGGTTCGTCAGCGAGCTGGCGCAGGACAACGGGACCAATGTCGGGGCGACAGGGCGGAATTTCAACCTTCTCGCCGTCAGCCTGACCAGCGATCCCACGCAGGGCTTTGCCATCTTCAGCTACGATGTCACGGACGACGGCTTGAACGGTACTCCAAATCATGCCGGCTGCCCGTGCTTCGGCGACCAACCGCTGCTCGGGACCGACAAGTTTGGTGTGTACCAAACGACGAATGAATTCGGAGCGGCGACATTTAACGGAGCGCAGATTTACGCGATCTCCAAAGATCAATTGATCGACGCGGCGGATGGCACTGGTCCGTTGCCAGTAGTGGTTCAGCTTGACGCTTCCCAGCAGCTCCTTCCCTTCGGCGGCCTCTCCTATTCAATTCAGCCTGCCACCGCGCCGAAGGGCGAGGAGTGGGAGAACGATGAGGGTGGTCATATCAAGAATGGTGTTGAATATTTCCTGAGCGCGCTGCAGTTCATCGATACATTCGACAACAGGATTGCGGTATGGGCGCTCACGAATACCAAGTCGCTAAATTCGAACGCTCCCACACTGACTCTGTCTTTCGACGTGATCCATTCCGAGACTTATGGCCAGCCAAACCCGGCCAACCAAAAGGTAGGCGAGAATCCGCTGGGTGCCAGCTTTGGCGAGGCAGTAGGCCAGCTCAACACCAATGATGACCGCATGAACCAGGTGGTCTTCGCCAATGGCGTCTTGTACGCTGGGGTGAACTCATTGCTCAAAGTCAACGGCGCAGAGCACCAGGGAATTGCCTGGTTCGGTGTAAAGCCCCATTTCGACGGGCCCACGCTGAAAGGCCGTGTGGTTCGGCAAGGTTATGTCGCGGTGGCCGGTGAGGACGTATTGTTCCCATCACTGGGAATCAACAGCGAAGGGAGCGGCGTCATTGCGTTCACTCTGGCGGGCAACGATTATTTCCCCAGCGCTGCCTATACCGATGTCATCGAAGGATTTGGCCTGCCTTTCGTTCACGTGGCGGGCGCCGGTAAGGATCCCGATGATGGATTCACAATCTACGTAGCGGAGGGCGGCAATGGCGTGGGCCGTTGGGGTGACTATTCTGCTGCGGTTGCAGACGGGGACCGCATCTGGATGGCCAATGAATATATCCCAAAGGCCTGTTCAGGGCTGGCCCTTCCCTGCCGGACATCTCTGGCCAATTGGGGCACGTTCTTCTCGACCGTGCAACCGTTTGACTAAACTCAGTCCAGCCTGACGCATCTAACGATGGCTGATTCAAGGGGGGCAACAATTGCAAATTGTTGCCCCCTTTTTTCGACTAAGAGTTGCTAAGTCTTGAGAAGCCGGATGGTCCTCTGACCCGGGAATTGAACGGTTCACTGGCGGTCAGGTTGGCCTAATCCTTTCTCTCGGTATGACTTAGCAGGGCGTACCCTAGTACCAGCAGAATCGTCGCCCCAGGTACCGGGCGAATGTAACTTTCAATCTACTGCGCGGAGGCTGCAGGGTTGATACGCTTCCCTTTCAGTAGTGATTCCAAAAATGAGGCTCCGATTGAATGAGTGACGCGCCCAATTTCCCTTTTTCTGATCTGAATGACCCCAGCGGTGTTCCCGCCAATATGCTGCGTGGTTCCTCCCCCCAAGAACCATGCGGCCCCAGTCCAGATGCCAACGCTTCCGCGGGTTCCGGCGCACCCTCTCCGGATCGCCGGCGCCGCCGCCGGGCATTGATTTCCGCACCGGTGAGAGTGCGCGGCGTGCACGTCACGGAAAGCGGCCCGGATGAAATCTCCACCACCATCGATGTCTCGCGCGGCGGAATTCTCTTCCTCGCGCGCAGCAATTCTTTCGAACGCGGGATGGATGTGGCTGTCACCTTTCCCTACAGCAACGCTCCGGGAATCCTCCAAGCCGAGCAACATGGCAGAGTCGCTCGCGTGCATGAGATGCGCGACGGCTGCTATGCCGTTGCTATCGCCATCGGGCACGGAGTCGGCGAAGACCTGGTTGACTCCTGCGGCCGCAAGCTGGATGAACAAGAAGTTCGCGTTTGCAATAGGCCGCAGCCCGGCTCGACAAAGCTGCTAATCCTTGCAGTGGATGAAGACGACCTAGTCCGCGCATCACTGCGAAACTACCTGACGAATGAGGGTTACGACGTCATTGCCGTGAAAAATGGGAGCGAAGCGCGCGAGGTGCTCGATCATTCCACTCCAGCGCTACTGATAGCAGAAGTCGAAGGCGAAGGCCTCCCGGGGTTTGATCTCTGCGCTCTGGTAAAATCGACTGAAAAATTAAAGAAAATTCCCGTGCTGCTGACCACTAGGAGCGGAAACCCGACCGACTACTCCAACGCGCATTCGCTCGGTGCGGTGGTATGCATGGCCAAGCCATATAAACAGGAACGATTGGGGCACGTGGTGCGCCTGCTGGCGCCGCCACCGCAAATCCTTACGGACAATGCGTCAGCCCCCCGCCCGCCCGATCCCAGCCGTCGCACGTTTAATGGCCAGAGTTCAAAAGCCTCGTCTCCGGCCAACGGTTCGCGCCGGTTCCGGTTCCCTTCATTCCGCTAGCCTCGGCCGGGATTCGCCACCTCGAGCGGCTTGGCCGCAAGAGCACCCACTTTCTGGCGATTCCCGTCTGGCCTTTTCCGGGCATTCGCTGGTCTCGCGGCCAGTGTTAACGAGGTGAGCGCACACTTGTCCGTGGCCCACTCCTTCCCGTATGCGTTCCAGTAGAATTTCCTAATGAGCAGTGCGGAACCCAAAAAACCAGCCGAAGACCTCGCGAATCTCAATGTGACGGGTTCGCGCCCGATGGTCCAATGCGCGAAGTGCGGCACAAAAGTTCGCGATATCGCGCGATTCTGCACCCGCTGTCACGCCACCCTGCGCTTCCAGTGTCCTTCCTGCGGCCACGAACAGCCGAAAGGGGGGACCTGCGAGAAGTGCGGTATCGATTTCCTGAAATACATCGGCGCAATCCTGGCCGCCAAGAAGGCGGAGGCCGACCAATTCCACGACCGCGTGGAACAGCGATCGACCCTGCTGAAAAACATGTTGTGGCTTCCCTTCACACTGGGCATCCCGCTGATACGGTCGCTGCTGATCTCGCGCGATCGCCATAAGTGATGACCAAAGCGATTGAAACCGGGCCGCCAGTGAATACTCAATCGGTCGCTTGCCCTAAGTGCGGGCGCTCCAACCCCGCCACGGCGTATTTCTGCACCACTTGCCACCAAATCCTGATTCATCGCTGCCCGAAATGCTGGCACGAACAGCGGGCGGGAGCGGTGTGTGAAAAATGCGGTACCTGCTTCGCGCTCTATTGGGAGCAGGCGTTCGAGCGTGCTGTGGATGAGGAAAACCGCGTCTGGTGGGCCAAGCTTTTCGCGGGCGTACAGGCCTTCGCCCAGGTCCTCTTCCTACCCTTCATGGGCCTTGGTGGAATTGTGCGCACTGTGGTCACACGCCTTCTGGCCATGCGCGTTTCGAATCGTTAATCAATTTCCGCTGCTCCTGTTGTCGTCGCTGTTCATGAGTGAAAGTACCGCGCCGGTGGAAATAATCCCGCGCGAGAGCATTCCCGCCCTACCGCGCGTTTCACCTCTCCACTCCAATAATCGAACGTTCCGGGAGCCACTCCTACCAACGCGATAGCTCGCCGGTATTCCACAGCCTGCAGAAAATAAATCTCAAACAATTTCAGCCTGCCCTTCCACGAGGGACGCCGGAGCGCCTGGCGGCCGATGCGTTCGTAATCCGCCACGTACTCCGATGCACGTGCGCGCGCCGGTCGCCACTGGTAGCCTGATGAAGACTTGCCTAGAGTCAACGCCCGGACACTTCCAGTCGAATCCGCCAGCCACTCAACGAGCCCGCGATAACGTCCATGGCAAATATCAAAGACGTCTACAGCTTTCATTCAGCTTCTCCTTAACTGCGCTGGCAACCTGGCCATCCCTGCTCATTGTTTGCGATTCAGTTTTTCGGGCGTGGCTTTGGCTCTGGAAGGAGCAACGAGGCAGCATCAAACGTGTCATCCACCCGTGTGATCTCGTCTTCCACGGCGTCAAGACACGCCCGGAAGCACTCATGCCACCCCGACATGTAACCTCGCGCATACTCATCCGCAAGGCGTCCCCTTTCACGATGCCTTCGCTGCATTTCGAAGACTTGCGCGCGCTCCATGCCCGGGGCCCGCAGCGCCACCTGCAGCCGGTAACCGAACTCGCGCAGTGTCCGAAACACCCAATTAAGCGGCGCGGGGTAATACACGCCGATCCGCCGCCTTGGCTCGTACCAGGCCATCTGCCACCCGCGCGGAACATTTCCTCCATTGCCTACTTCCTTGCGCAAACTTGTGAATATTTTCATGAGCGTATTACCTCCGGGTTAGTGCCTACCGCTAGTTCGCGCCGCACCTCTTCGTCTCGTTCGGCCCGAAGCAGTCTTTGGCGCTCTCGCGATATCTGGTAGGAATTCAGTTGTTGTTCATGTGGCCAAGTCTGTGAGGGGTTTGACGGTGGGTTTTCTCTTTTACTTAAACCGGAATGTTTTTCGCTGTTTTCCACAGCTTGGCGGCGTATTTCTGTGCAAATCGCAGCCAGTAAGTCTTTATCATTTAATCTTGCTACTGATGAACTACCTATCCCGGCTGCAGGTCTCTGATTCGAAAGAGGCTTTGCGCCAAATCCACGACAAGATTGAGGCGCCCTCCCCGCAGATTTGAGGGGTCCAGCCGCGTTTTTGAGGGGGGCCTGTGCAAATTTTTTTGCCTTCTTAATGCGGACCACTACTCCGCGCTGCGTGGCTTCAGTTTCAATGTAGCCATGTGTTCGCAGCGTCCTCATCCAACGCTCGATAGTTTTTCGCTCGAAGCCGGTCTCTTCATTGATCTCCCGATAGGTGACTGGCGCGCCGCCCAGCACCCAGCCGTCCGACCCCGATTGGTGCGTTTGACGAAGTACTAGCCAGCCATAGAGCCATAGCGCGGACCCCATCCGTTCGTAATGCCGGGCCTCGAAGAGCACTCCACGCAGCCCCGTGTTGAAATTCTTCTCTCGCATCATCCACACACGCAGTGAAGCCGCGCTTGGATATCACTCATCCCGAGTACGGCTCCCAACGGACAATTTGGCCGGTAAAGTTTATTCCTGCCCTTTAGCACTCCCCACAGCACGGAATCAGCACCTTCACGTATTCATTTCGTGGCCCTTCGGAAATACGCAGCCGCTCCTGCATCTTTACTGGCTGACGACGCCAGCAGAAACCGCACACCGCATCACCATGCCGGTTCAAATAGAGCCGGCGTTCCCCATACCTCGGCCCGACCTTCCGACTGAGTGCTGCCCGCAACCGCGTGTGAAGTTCACGCTCCATGTTGCGCGGATCGGCCCTCCAGCGGCGCATATACTCGCGCTTGTAGCGGCGCAAAGCCGCTGCGCTTAGGATTGCCGTCCGAACGGCATTAGCCGGATGCATCAGCTGCGGTTGACTCATAACTTTCTCCTGCCAGCGTGCAACGCCGATGTAGAAATTCCCTTTCTTTCATTTCTTCCTGTGCTATATCTACTGGCGGTGTCTGGCTTATTTCTCCACCGTCGCATGCCAATCCCGAATCACGGTTTAGCGCGTTTTCAATGCCAGCGAGACCTTGCGCCCATTCGGCCAGTGCGGGTCGGTACTGCTACATCAGTACTATTGATATAAGTACTAATATAGTTAACATCAACGCTGTTTTGGTATCTCTTAGCCATTTTCAAGGTCACACGCCAGGGAGGCTTTCTCATGGGCTCGGCGCATCCGCCGATGGAATATCTGAGCGCTTCCTCAAACATTTCCCTCGAGTCGTTCGAGCTTTCGCGCCTGAATACGGCGGCCAACCTGCGTAAGGAAATTCGACAAATTGTGGACAACCTTGTCCAAGCTGAAATCGAAGCGCGCGTCGCTCGTTGGGTTCTTGATTGCCGCTGCCCCCGCGAAAACGATCGCCGAGTTGGCTTGGAGCCACTTCCAGACCTTGCAGCCGAGACTCCCAAGGTCACGCCAGCAGATCAGGAGGGTCTGGGAATCCATTCGATCCTACGTACCCCCGGGGAATTAACCCCTGGGGAGGAGCGCCTTCAATCGAGCTTTCATATTCCACCTGTAATGGGTCAACCTGATTCGTCAGAGAATCCTTCACCAAATGCGAGTGCTCAATCTTCGCGTCAAGGTGCGCTGTTCGAGCAATTGTCCTGCTCCCCTGAGGTTTTGTGTCAAGCGGTGGCCAGTTCCAACGCGACGCAAGGGGGGCGGGAAGGCAAATCCCCGGGATCCGCTGAAGAATTTGAGCGAACGGCCAGCCGTGTTCTGACCCACGATCTGTGTGAACAATCGGCCCGGGGACTCGATCACTCAGCCGCTTACTCTGACAATTCTTTCGAAGCGGTCTCAGGCAATCTATGCTCCCGGGGAAAATTCGCCCGGGAATCGCCTGTCTCATCGCGCAACACGCAGGTTCCGATTGCCCGGGCAAGATCTCGGAGACACTTAATCGCAACCGAGCGGAATCGGGAGGAACAGACCGATGCGCGCATGAATCACCGAGCATGTCGACCAACAAACCTGCCAAGTCCTCTCGATCTTTGCCATACCTTCCGCCCAATTCAGTTTCATCGCGTCCGCTTGGCGGCCGCCTCGTAACAAAACGTGAGGGGCTATTCGATGACGCCAATCTCAATGCAGCCGCTGGACTCGTGGCATCCGACCCTGATAATTTGAAGCGGCGCGCGCATGGTCCGCTTAAGAGGCTCAGATCCGCCGAGAAGTTACGCATCTTGATTGCCCGTCCCCATTAGGCTCTCCAATACGGGTTTGTAGGTTTCTCGCTGACGCTCTGTCGCGCCCTCCGACCCCAGCTCATTGCGCACCGCTTTCTCACCGTCAACTCGAGGACCTCCTCGACACAATCCCCCCCGGATCTTGTTAATACCTTCCCGTGAGCCCTCTCATCTCCTCCCGCCTCATGCAAAAATCTTTGTTAGCGGAGATTTAGTGAGTGATTCTTACTTTGGTAATGTGGGGGTGTACCGCCGGGGAGAACGAGTTTTGCTCGGGGGAGATGGGGTGGGGAGCGGGTTCGTAGCGGGAAACCAGGCGGCCAAAGAAAGAAAAATGGGGGCTGGCTTGGTTGCGATAGTTAGCACGGTGGCGGTCGAGAGTTTTGCTAGCTCACTTTAGCTCGGCGGAGAAATTGAGGCGTGAGTGAGTGGGGCCGCCTTGCGGGGCGTCTACGTATACGTCACGACGAGGGTCGGGGGATGGGAGAAAGCTCAAGAGACGGGAGTGTGCTCTCTTGGCTGAACATAGGGAAGTACAGCGAAGGCATGTCTACTCTCAACTGTCGAGGAGCCCCTAAAGAATGAAGGCAAGGCCGACTTAGTTCGTAGTTGGCTGATGCGCAAGGAAGGTCTCGTGAGGTGGTTTACATGTTCTGGTGAGTAGAGGGCGAAGGGGTCATCTGTGTTGGTTTGCATGTTCCGGGGCGCAGAGGAGCTCGGCATGAAACTGGAGGAGCCAGGAGATCACAAACAACTGCAAGTCAAGGCAGTATGGGTGATGCGACAAGGGTGTGACACGAGAAGCGTGAGCTATCGGTAGATTTCGGAGGGGACCACCAGTGGCGAGGTAATCGTGTCGATTCAACTAGCGCTTACACGGGGCGAACGGATTCTTCCACAGCATAATTACTTACCCTTGCGATGAAATAGCGGGGGATAACCATGAAATGTCCCGTCCCCCTCCTGGCTTCTGCAATCCGCGATTGGTAATTACGGAACCTGAAGGCGGATAGTAACCAAAGAGCAAGTATTTGCGGGCACTTAAGTAGAAGGGGTCGCCGGAACCAGTGAGTACTACAGGAGATTGAAAATTCCGCATCAGGGGACAATCCAGAGTATAGCTTACCCACTTATATATGTATATGGTATGTACCCTGCAATAAACACATAGACCTGTACCTTCGTTCAGTGGTGGATTGAGGACGAAACGGCAGCACGGAAAAATGTGGAGACAGACGAGCTGTTAAACTCGGGGTTGCGAAAACTTATGATCGCCCGAATCGAAGCATTTTCCTGGATGAAAACGGAATCCGGGGCGGTCGAGGCTGTATTCGCATTGGAGGCGCTATGGCCGACCCGGGACTATCTCAGAGAATATATCGGATATTAAGCTGGTCGAGTCTCGTCGGCCTGGTGCTTACGCTTGGGCTGGTGCTGCGGAAATCGCCAGCGCCCCAGATCGCTTACGATGCGTCGGCTGCAGCGCGTGTGGAGCAAAAATTTGTCGCAGCGGATCAGGCGAGGGCTGCGGGACAGCCCAGCCAGGTGGAATTGGATCGAACGGAACTGAATTCCTATTTGACGCAAAATCTCGTCCTCCCTGAGCAGAGTCAAAACGGCGAACCAAGTACGGTTCAAGCGGCCGGAACGACCGCGGGGTCGCGCGAGCCGGCGTCCGGCCGCCACGATCCGGTGAATGTTGCACCGGGAGGTGCGGGCAATGACCAGCCAACGCTTGAGCAGGTGCAGTCGGCAGTGAAGGATGTAAAGGTGGATATGGATGGCGATGTGGTGAAGGCCTACGTGGTGTTCGACTTCCACGGGAAAGATATGTCGCTTGAACTGGATGGACATCTACGAGCGGAGAACGGGTACCTGAAGTTCGTGCCGATCAGCGGGAAATTGGGATCGTTGCCATTACCGCAGTCAACATTGGATTCAGCGGTGGAGAAAATGATGAACTCACCGGAAAACCGAGAGAAACTGCGGCTACCGGCTGAGGTGAACGACATTCAGATCGTGGATGGGCATGCGGTTATTTCGTATAAGTGAAGGCAGTCATTGGTGACTTGTAGGCAGGGGTTGGTGATCAGGGAGGAGAGACGAGCAACTAGTGGCTAGCGAGATCTGGTTGAATTAAAGCAAGTCCTGCCTGTTGGAAGACAATCGAAAAAAACTGCGAGCTCCGGCCATCGCAAGCCCGGGCTCAACTGATTCTATGAGGAAGCGCGGGCCCGGATGGCGCGTGAGGTGACTTGCGCCTGCTGCGCGACGTGGCTAGAAAAACCGTCGGGACCGCGAGCGAAACGGTCCACGTCTGGGAGATCTTCGGCGCGTCCCAGGAGGTAGAGAGCACGGAGGGCCTCCCAGACCATGCTTTCGCTGGGCCCCAGCGTGAGGAGCGGCTGGCCCGCGGAAAGTGCATTTTTATTTGGGGAAAGCCAGTGATCGAGCGTGCCGGGAACCGTGGCGCGTACTTCCCTTCTCTGCCCTGCTGATTCGATGTGTGCAACAAGGGTGCCAGGATTTACGACGTCGCCGGGCTTCAGACGTGTCTCAAGTGTGCCGGCGAATGGCGCGAGCATTGTGTACGGCCGCAACATTGCGAGGATGCGCGCGTGACCTGAATCGTCGCCAAAACGGACGAGCGAGAGCGCAGCGTTGCGCTGGACCATGGGATTCGAGTCATCCAGAAGAGTGAGGAGCGCGCGGTGGAATTCCGGCGAGGAATTGTCCTGCCCCATCACCCAGGCGTCGGTGACGCGGATCTCGTCCAGGGGATCCGCGGACAACGCCACGACGTTGGGATACCAACGACGGACCGAAGGGTCGCGTGATTCTATGCGTGTTTCGATCTGCGTGAGTGCATGCTGGATCTGGCGGGGATGGGAGCGGTCGGCGAGGGCTTTGTCAATTTGCGGGTCAGTGAGCGGGCGGCCGAACCAGGTCGCGTTCCAAAACAAGAACGGCATCAGGACAAACAAGAATGCCATGATCACGATGCCGTAAGTCCAGCGGCCACCAAATGATTTTTGCGGTTTGACATCAGTTGCCATGTCGCTAAAAGACTACAGGGGTAAGACACCAGTGACAAGTGAAGAGTAACAATCGCGCGGAGGAAGCGGTGAACTTCCTGGAAGAAGCTTCGGCGAGGCAGCCTCTACTTTCCCTGTGGTGCAGACTGCGGGCTTGGCGGGGCAGCTTTCGCTGCCGGATTCACCGCCTTCGACTTTGAATGGCCGAATGAGGGCAGGATCCCGGCCTTAATCAACTGGAGGAGCAGCATCAACCCGAAGATGCCGGCCATCATGAGGCAGACGGTGAGCATCAGGATGCCGTCAATGCCGCTTGTAAGTAAGCCGCTGGTGATGGACCAGACAATTCCCAGGACACACAGGAGCGCGAAGAAAGCGCAGATGGCGGCGAGTTCAAGTGCGTTAGATTTTGGGTTCATGCTCTATTCCCTTCCAATGTGAGCGGGCTCATCGACTGAGCTTGTCCAGAACCATCAAGCCGAGAAGTAGGGGGATATGCGCGACTGTGGCGTGCATGAGCCACTTGGCCCGAACGTTGGTGCGCTCCCTGCCGGCCCAAAACGAAATCTGCAGCAAAATCATCCCGAGCACCAACGCGCCAAAGAAATAGCGGATCCCAGCCATGCCTATGACCGATGGCAGCAGGCTCACAGGGACTAAGATGGCGGACATCGCCACAATCTGGCCGAACGTAGCGTCGCCGCTGCGGTCCAAGACAGGAAGCATGCGGATGCCGGCGCGAGCGTAGTCCTCGCGATATATCCAGGCGATGGAGAAGAAGTGGGGAAATTGCCAGAAAAAAAGAATAGCGAAGAGGAGCCAGGCCCCGAGAGAGAGTGAGCCGTGCGTCGCAGCGGCCCACCCGATGAGTGGCGGCAGCGCGCCTGGGATTGCACCGACTGCCGTAGCGAGCGTGGTGCGAGTTTTGAGCGGCGTGTACAGGCCGAGATAGAGACCAGTAGTGGCGAGCGCGATCAGGGCCGAAACGCCATTGACCGCGATGGTGAGCCAAGCGGAGCCAAAGACGATGGTGCTAAGGCCGAACAAGAGGACTTCGCGCGGCTGAAGCAGGCCGCAAGGCAGCGGACGCGCGGACGTGCGGCGCATGACTGCGTCCATATCACGTTCGAAGTATTGATTGAGCGCGGCAGTGCCTGCGGCGACCAGCATGGTGCCAAAAAGCGTGTGCATCAGCAGGGACCAATCCAGCGAGCCGCGCGAACCGAGGTAGAAACCCGCAACCGTGGTGATGACCACCAAGAAGGTTACATCCGGCTTGGTGAGTACCACGTAGGCCCAGGGCTTTTCGTAAGCAGTGATTTCCGCAGCGCGCATTGTGGCCATCGTCTAGGCACCCGCCTTTTGCGCCGAAGCGTTTATCGCGGTAGAAGCTGCCGACCTTAACAGCCGGAAGTTCGAGAGGGCGAGTAAAACGCTCACGGCGAGCGTGAGCGCCCCGATGATGACGTGAGCGACCTCAATAAGGACGTAGAGGAAGACAGGCTGCGCGGCGTTGAGCGATTGGGCTACGGCCCAGTAAGCCGCAAAACCGAGCAGAATCTGAGTCCCGAGAAAGGCCTGCAGCAAAATTCCCCACCGGCGAAGCTCCCGCACCTTCCCGAAACGCTCGCGAACGGCGCGAGATGTCCAGACCGCGAGGAATAGAACCACGACGGCGCCACCGAGATGGGGCAAGATGCCGAATGCACCGTGTCGAAAACCGGCGCCGAGGATGAGCTGAATCAGGATTGCGGCGGTGGTCCACATCGAGAGAGAACGCAGGCTCGGCGAACCGGGATCGTCAAGCGGAGCGAGGTCGCTCTGCCACCAGGGACTGGTAAGTAGCGTGAGGCTGACCACAGTAATGAAAAATATTTGAGCGATGGTGGCGTGAATAGTTGCAATCACGGCGGCATGGCCGAACAGGACGCGTTCCCGCCCCAGAAACGCCTGAACAAGAACCAGGGCAAAGGCAATCCAGCCCCAGCGGCGCGCGGAACCTTTTAGAGTGACACGCGAAAGCCAGATAGCCAGAATCGTGGTGAGGATGGCCACAAGCGCCGCGACCACGCGGTGAGCGTATTCGTAGCGGATACCTCCTATTAGTGGAGGGATGATCTTGCCATATGCCAATGGCCAATCCGGCACGGAGTCTGCTGCGTCATTACTGGTGACCAGCGCGCCGGCCGCGAGCAACAGGATCGTAGTAAGAGCTGTTGCGATAGCGAAACGGTGGACGCCAGCGGTGTTTTGCGAGTCAGCCATTACTCGTGTAAGTCCCGGGTGAATACACTCTTCAGAAGCCTAGCGTTGAAGGAGGGGCAGGCTCAACACCCGCCCCTGCCAAACGCAAATGCATCAACAAACTTTACTAGTCGCCCGCGGCACCAGCCTTGAAGGTGAAAGTGACGGGCTTTGATTCCTTGGCGCCAATGGTGACGGTCTGATCCTGCGTGCCATACTTTTCCTGCCAGGCTTCGATTGTGTACGTGCCGGGAGGCAAGCCTTTCAACTCAAACTTTCCATCTTTTCCGGTGACCGCGTAGTAGGGATGCTTGAAAACAAAAATGTAGCTCTTCATCCAGGGATGCACGTTGCACTTCACCGGGATGGCGAGCTCGGCGCGGGCAAAATTGTCATCAATCGGTGAGGCGCCGGGGGCCTGCGACTTGTTCCAATCGCGATTGTCTTTCGGCATGGGATGAATGTTGTGGGTGGTCTGATCAGAATTCTTAACGGAGAGCGGCTGCCCGGTCATCAATGTAATCACATGGGGATCGTACATGCAGCCCTGTTGGTTGAGGGTCACGGGCGTGGCGGGCGTCTGGAATACATAATCGCCGAGACCGTCCTTTACGAAGATAACCACATTCGCCAGTTGGCCCTTCTCGCCAGTAACAACTTCAGGCGGCACGACGGGCGTGGTATGAGCTTTCTGGCAATAGGGCTCGGCGCTCATGTTGATGGGCTTGGCGGCCGGCGCCTTGCCATCGAGCGTGACGGAACCGGTAACGGATCCGGCTGTCGCCGAGTCCACCGTTTTCCCCGCCGAGGGAGCAGCGGCCGGAGCGGCCGTGGATGACTCATCTTTCTTGCCGCCTCCACAGCCAACAATGGCGAGAACAAGCGTAAATGCAATCACGAATTGGAACAACTTAGTATTCATATCGAAGTATTTCCTCCTGTGCAAAGCAAAATAGTTTAGCAAGACTGGATGGACTTGGGGCCGAATTTCTTTGTGAAAAACGTCCGGGCGGCTTCGTGCGAATCCCACACACTGGACTGCGGCCTCAATTTCCGCCAGAGGACTTTGCGCTCCCGCCGGATGGCGTGCGGCCAAGCAGCGCGGCTTGCTCCTGCGGCGTGAGCGAGAACATGTAGCGCACAAGCAGATCGGCGTGGTCGCCATGGAATTGCTGCATGGCACCCGGAACGGGGCCGGCGAAAACCCAGCGATCTCCTTCCTTGCGGAAAAGACCGGAGGGCATGGCGGTGCCGGGAATTATTTTCGCGGGATCGGTGATCCAGCGCTCGGTCCACGCAGGCTGCAATCGTTCGCGGGCGAGCAGAAAATTCGGCGCCGAGGCGTTCTTGTCGTGCTCGGCGTTGCCAGTCATGTGGCATTTCAAGCACGGCGCGGCAGGGCTGGTGAACAAGCTGCGAGCCATGGAGCGCTCCGCCTCATTGAGCGGCGTAACCTTCGGCGGAATGAAAGGGTCCGGCTGGGCTGACAGGGCCTCGAAGAAGAGTACGAGTTTGCGGATTTCATCATTCGAGAGATAAAACGTGGGCATGCGAACTTGCAGATATTGGCGGACGCCGTTGCGATTCGTGTCCGTGGGGCTGAGGGCAGGATTCGCAAGAAACTGGCGCAGCCAGTCGGGGTTCACCCGCGCGCCTTCGGTGGTGAGTACCGGAGGCAAATTGGCTTTGTTCTCCCCTTGATAGTAGGGGAGCGTTTGGAGAACGGATTTCTGGCCAACATCAATCTGGTGGCAACCGATGCAGTTGTACTTGGTGACGATCCACCAGCCGTCTTGAATGTAACGGCGGCGGTCCGCCGGCTTGTACATATATTCCGGCGGCAGAGTGGGATCGGTGGAGCCGAGGAGCATGGTGACGAGAGCTTCGATCTCGTCGTTCGATTGAAGATTCGGCCTGGGCATGCGCAGTGCATCTTCAGGATTGGCGTGGTACTTGCCCTGATCGTAGATGCCAGGGTCTTTCAGTTTTTGCTCGAAGAAACCCTTAGGATCAAACCACACGCCGCGCGGGGAGGGCTTGCCGTCGGGAAGAACGCCACGTTTGGCATCTTCCGTCCAAAGCGCGAAATCGAGACGCTCGATAGGCTTTGAACCTTCATTGGTGAGCTCAGTTCCGATGCGGCCTTCATCTTCGAGACCACTGATTTCATGGCACCCAGCGCAACCATAGTGGCGCACGAGTTCCTGCCCCTTGTCCTTCAGTTTCGGGTCGTCCATGAAGGATGCGTCGGGGTAAGCGGCATCCGCATGCTTGAGGCTGATTAGATAACTGGCGATATCGCGCGCGTCGTCCATGGTGAGCCGCAGGCTGGGCATGGGAGTCGGTTGCATGACGACGAGCTCATGATTGTCGTTCGGGCAGCGCGAGTGCTCGAGATCGAATACGAAAGGTTGATTGTGCTTGGCGTAATCCTCAGGACCGAGATCGCGCTTCTCGTATGGGCAATACGGGCGGGTGCGCTGCCGGGCGTTGTGAACCCAGCGGACCACATAATCGTAGTTTTCTTTTTCGCCGACACGACTGAGATTGGCGGCGAAAGTGCCGCCGACGGCAGCGTCGCCTTCGCCCATGGAGTGACAAGCGAGGCAGCCGCGTGATTCAAAGAGCTGCTTGCCGTGGGCAGCATTGCCGGGCTGCTGATGTTCAAGCGGAGGGCCGGTGAGCGAGCTTTGCCAGATAAAAGCGGAAATGGCTTCGATGTCGCCGGGCTGAAAGCGGAACTGCGGCATTTTTGTGGTGGGGCGAAAGTCGCGCGTGTGGCCAATCCAATAGGGGATCCATTCCTTGCGCAATTTCATGCGCGCCTCTTTGAGGTCCGGTCCAACTTTTTTTACTTCCTGCTGGAGATCATGGGTCCGCTGCTCAAGCGATTCCGCTTCTGTATCGAGCCGGCTGACTTCGACAGTCAGGTCGGTGGCCTGGGCATAATATTTTTCGGCGGCGGTATTATCAGGGGCCTTATCGCCGAGTTTCTGAAGGCGTGGAATCTCCAGCTCATCATCGGTTTTCTGCTTGGCGAGCTGGAGGATCTGTTGGTGCGAGTTTATGAGCTGCTCGTCCTGATTGTCGAAGCCCTGAAAGCGATGGCAGCCAATGCAGCCTTTTTGACGGTAGAGCTGCTTGCCGAGGTTGAGGACAGCGGCGTGCTCGGTGACCATGTCGGAAGCGTGACATTGCTGGCATCCGGCATCGAAATTTTCGCGGTAGTAAAGCGGCCAGAGCCAATGCTCGTAGCGGCCATGCGCGCGGCGGACAGAATCGATGGCGCGACCGTTCCCGCCATGACACGGAGAGCAGCCGAATTTCTCGAGTGGATGCCAGCGAATTAAATCAGGGTCAGGATGACTGGAGAATGGCGCGTCGTTGCTTTTGGCAAGACCAAGATCTGCCTTTGTGACCGTCAGTAACGCCGGAACGTATTGAGGAGTGGTGCCAACGTGACAGGATTGGCAGCGGTCCACCAGGCCCGCGCCGCCGAGATTGTTAATGGTCGCGCCGGAAGGATTGACGTTGATCTGAATAATCTTCTGATCGAAGTCGCGCATGCTGTGAAGCAGGCCTTCGAGCGAGGAGGAACTCAAACCGGGAAGATGCTCGGAAGCATATTGCGTGACGGCATCGCGGGCGGCCTTGGCGGGTTTGTCAATCTCGCCTCTTTTTGCAACTAATGCGGCTCGCTCGGCCATGATGCTCGTGAAGGTGTCGTTGAGCTGGTCCCCGGTGAATGGCTTGTCTTTTTGGATCTTGCCGTCACCGAGGGGCCAATCGACTTTCCACATCGGCTTTGAGCGGGCGTCTTCAACATCTTTTTTCCGCGCAGCCTTGGCGCTCTTATTTGATTCCGGAACGATTTCGTATTCGTAAACGAGGTGGCCGATTTTGCCGCGAGCATCCTTGAAAGCATCACCCAATGCGGCACGCTGGTCGTCGAGAAGAGCAATCTGCTTAGCAATCTCATCGTCCTGGGCTTTCGCGGCTTTATCGAGCTGATCCGCTTTGGCGAGCAGAGCTTTGTACTCCGGTGAGGAGTAGACAGCGTCCTCATCCTGCTTCTCCTGCTTAATAGCTTTCTGCAGGAAACCGGAATAGGCGGTTGAAAATCTGCGTTGGTAGGAGCGCCAGGGGCGAAGCCCATAAACTTCATCGTAGAACGACCACGCCACGGTAAGCATTAGCAAGAGCGCCGAGATCAGGAGCGGGAAGGTGAACGATCGCGTAGTGATCGGATCGTCTTGTGGAGTGGGGATTTGAGGATCAGGCACCCAGAATCTCCTCGAAATTGCGCGAGACCGCGCTCAAATTGAGAACCAAGGCGTCACCCAGACGTACTTGATGGTGAACACCAGGCGCAGCAACATTTTCACGGGTAACGAAAGCATCAGGATCAGGAACGTGTACATGGTCACGAGCTGCAACAGGCTCATGCGCTTGTAAATTTTACGGCTGAAATCCGTGCGCATGCAAAGCCAATGCACGAGAAACGCCGCGACGACAAAAAATATCACCAGGGGGAAAATTCCGAAAATCACGCGCGCCCAGATAGCAGCTTGATCCTTCGAAGTGTGAAGGATTGCCGCCAGCCAGGAACCGTCGATGCCGAAAACTTGATCGAGGTTGCGGTTGACGGCGTAATCCACGCGTTCAGCGTCCCAGGTTTGTGATGGCCAAAACCACATCCAGCCGGGGCCGCGAATAAATGTGCCTATCACGATCATCAAAACCCAAAGGCCAACGAATCCGACGAGGAAGGTCCAGATGGAAAACCGGCGCTGTTTATAGGTGTAATAGCCATTGCCGAGCGGATTTGCGTCAATGTAAGGAATGGCCATAAGCCCAATGATGATGAGCGTGGGCATCACCACGCCCGCGATCCATGGATCAAAGTAAACTAGCATTTCCTGAAGGCCCAGAAAATACCATGGGGCTTTCGCAGGATTCATGGTCACGTTCGGATTGGCAGGCTCTTCGAGCGGCGCATTGAGAGTAAGAGACCAGACCATCAACAGCACCGTGACCAGGATGGCCACCAAGAATTCCATGCGCATCAGGTAGGGCCAGGTGTGAACCTCGCGCTCCCACTTGGGATCCCAAGGTTGCGTCTTGCGATATTTTGTTTTCGCCGCCTGAGCATCGGATTCGAGAATGGCGATGAGGCGATCGTTTTCGACGGCTTGCTTGAGGGCATACCAAAGGAAAAAAGGCATCACGAAAAGGAGCGCGACGATCGGAACGTTGTCCGGCGCGGCCGCGATCTCCCAGAGCTGGCGCCAATCACCAAACATCTATGTGACCCTCGCGAACATTCGGCACATCAACCTTGACCCATGCCCGATGGGCGGAGAACAACCGGGCGAGGGCTGCGCTCTTCCTTGATTTCAGATTCAAGCATCACCGGCGCGGGGCCTGAAATTCCACCGTCTTTTCGGACGCGCCAGAAATGTACGCCCATGAAAATCGCGGCGATCAGCGGAATGGCAATGCAATGCCAGATGTAGGCGCGCAGCAGCGCGTTCGCGTCTACGATTGAGCCGCCGAGGAGGGCAAATCGAACGTCGTTGTAAGGCGTCATACCCATGATGGCGCCGAATGGGCCCTCACTGCCAAGCAATGGTGTTGCGCGGCCCATGTTTGTACCTACAGTGACGGCCCAGAAACCGAGTTGATCATCGGGCAGCAAATAACCGGTGAAGGATAGCAACATGGTGAGCACCATCAGCAGCACGCCAACACACCAGTTGAATTCGCGCGGGCGCTTATACGAGCCGGTCATGAACACTCGGAACATGTGCAGCCACACGGCAATGATCATCAAGTGAGCAGCCCAGCGGTGCATGTTGCGCAGAAGCTTGCCGAACGGGACATCGTTTTCGAGATACAAAATATCGCGGAAGGCCTGAATCTTGGTGGGGTGGTAATAAAACATCAGGAGCACGCCGGTGAATGTGAGGACGATGAAAAGATAGAAAGTGATGCCGCCCATTCCCCAGGTGAAATTGTATTTCGTGGCGTCGCGGTTTACTTTGGCCGGGTGCAAATGGAAGAAAACGTTCGAGAGCACGCTGAGGGCGCGATTGCGCGGCTCCTCGTCGTGCTTGACGCGGAACATGGAGCGATAGAGCTGGGTCTTCTCAGGCTGCTTAAGCTCTTCGACCTGCTGCTTGGCTTTTTCCTCGATGGTCTTGCGGAGTGCGGCGGCGCTATCCTTCGCTTTATCGAGGACGCCAGTTTTAGTTTTGTCGCCGTTCTCTTCCGGCATCAGCACAGCTCCCAAGGCTTGAAACAGCAAATCTAGACGTTCAAGTATGCGCCTGTATCGTTGAAGTGATTTACGCCGGCACGCGGATCATTCACGTACAGGCGGCTGGTGTCCACGACGATCTTGCCCGTGGGATCGAGGTGAATGAAAGCGCGATCCATGGGGCGCGGCGCGGGACCTTCGAAGTTAACGCCTTCGCTGTCGTAGCCACTGCCATGGCACGGGCATTTGAACTTGTTTTCTGCAGACTTCCACTCTGGTGTGCAGCCAAGATGAGTGCACTTCGCGTAGATGACGAAAATGCGGTCCGGCTCGCGAACCACCCAGGAACGGTTGGTCATCAAAAAGCGCTGGTCAATTCCGAGATTGAAGTCGGCAGGATAGCCGATGGTGAAAACCGTATTGGGCTCGTACAGGGCGCGCGGGAAGAAAAACCGCAGAAACATCAGAAAATTGACGCCGAGATAACCCCAGATGCATGCCCAGACGATGCGCCGACGGCTGGTATTGATCTCCTTGGCCGCCGTTTTGGGGTCTGCCGCGGTGGATGCGTTCGCCCCCTGCGTCGCGGCAGCCGCAGAGGGTGTTTCTGCAACCTTTCCTTCAGGAATATCTGGCATAGACCCGGTTGAGTGCTCAGTTCCCTACGACTACATTTAGGAAAAAGAATCGTTCTATAAAACCAGGATTCGAACATGGTTTTATATGATGAGCGAGAGCGAGTGTCAAGCGAAACTGAGGCTTGTTGTACAACTCGCGCGGTCGGACGATGCACGTGCACTGAAAGTTATGACGCAAATGAAGCCACGCCCGAGCGAATTCCGACAGAGCGCAGCACGAGGTCCGCAAGAGCACGGATGAGCAGGGGTGAATCGTTGAGCGCCGGCATCATGTGGAAATCGGAGATGCCCATGGAGGCGGCTTCTTCGCGAGCTTCGATATTGATTTCATGGAGCGTTTCGATGTGCTCAGTGAGGAATGACATGGGGATGACGAGCATGCGCTTGACGCCATCGAGCGCCATCGCCTCGATGGTTCCGCTAAGCGAGGGTTGCAACCATTTCTGCGGCCCCACCTTGCTCTGGAAGCACAACACGTGGGGATTGGGCCAAGCGCCAAGCTGACGCACAAGTTCGACCGTTTGCTCGATCTGTCGGGCGTAGGGATCGCCTTTTTCGATGAGCGTAATCGGAAGCCCATGGGCGCTGAAAACCAGTTGGACTTCATCGGGACGCGGCAGCTGTGTCAGGACGCTGTTGATACGATCCACGATTCCGGCAATGTAATCGGGATGATCAAAGAAATGGTCAATGAGATGGACAGGAACCCTGGCGGTGTAAAGGCGGTTCCATTCCTTGAGGCTGCTGCCCGTGGTGGCAAAAGAAAAATGCGGATAGAGCGGGAGAAGAACCAACTCTTCGTAGGGAGCGCTTTCCAGCGCGCTGATGGCTTCGCGGGTGTCCGGGTGCCAATACCGCATGGCCACGACGGCGCGCGCATTCATGTGCCGGCGGAGCGCGGTTTCGAGAGCCCTGGCTTGCAATTCCGTGAGGCGGCGAATGGGAGAGCCACCCCCGATGGCGGCATAGTGCTGGGCCACGACTTTCGAGCGCCGGGTTGAAATTAATTTCGCGAGCGCCTTACGGGCCAAGAATGCGCCCGGGAAATTGATAATGTCAGGATCGCAGAAAAGATTGTAGAGAAACGGTTCCACTGCAGACTGGGAATCGGGACCACCAAGCTGGAAGAGGACGACAGCAATTCTTTTTTGGCCCGGCATAAAGACCTCGTGCACTCAAAACCAATTCTAACATTTATGCCCTGGCCGATACATAAGACCGGCCGGCACTAAAAGTTTCTAACGCATGCTACCCCTGACGAAGGTGCTGCTTCAGCCGCTCGATTTCCTCGCGGAGGCTGGCGATGCGCCGGGCGACCGAGATTTCATATAAGAAAAAAACGGCCCAGACCACCATCCAAGCGGCGAAAAGGCTCTCGAAGTTTTTCATCAGCGTGCTCCGTGAACGGATTCTGCATCCGCGGCTCTGGATTCAGCTTCAAAACGCAATTCCTCATACTCATGACGCAAGCGCTCCAGTCGATAGCGATCAATGAGGAGAACTAGCATGACGCAAACGACGGCAACCCAGCAAATCAGCAAGACTTTGCCCATCCCGGGAGCGAGGCCGGAATTCTGACCGCCCAGTATGACCGGCTGAGGGTGCTGCGTGCGCCACAGGCGATTCGACAGGTACACGAGCGGCACGTCAAGGAACGCAAAGACACCAAAAATTGCCGAGAGCGTGGCGCGGCGCTGCGGATCTTCGAGCAAGCCGCGCAGCAAAAGATATGAGATATAGAGAAGCCAGAGGATGAAAGTGCTCGTAAGGCGCGCATCCCAGGTCCACCAGATTCCCCACACGGGACGCGCCCAGATAGGCCCGGTGATCAGAACGATGGTACAGCAAGCCACGCCGACCTCCGCGCCTGCGACCCCGAGCCAGTCCCATTTGGGGCGGCGCGTGATTAGATAGGCCGTATTGGCGACGAAGACGATGAAGAAGGCTATGAAGGCGGAAATGGCGCTGGGCACGTGGAAATAGAAAATGCGCTGAATCGCATGCATGGTCTTTTCGTCGGGCGCGATGAAAAGGGCGGCGTACCCGGCAAAAAACACCAGACCGGCGACGGCGAGCATGAGAGCGATTCGAGTCTTCATTCGATGCGACCTCTCACTCTTCTATCAAATAATCGCACAGAAGCCAGGAAGCTGTCAGGAAGACGATATCGAATCCCGCGAGAAAACTGACCCAGGTGGGGTCCAAGGCGGGCTGCTCCGTAAGCAACGAAGCGGTGGCTTCCACAGCAGCGATAAGCAGCGGTGCCAGGATTGGTAGCAGTAAGAGAGGTAGAAGCAATTCGCGCATCCGGGCGTGAGCAGAAATGGCCGAAAAAACCGTACCAGTTACCGCCAGTCCAAGGGTGCCGAGAAAAAGCACCAGAGTCAGCCGGGTCACAGTGCCGGACAGCGACACATTGTAAAAAACACTGAATGCTGGGACCAGGATGCATTCTGAGAGCGCTAGAAAAATAAAATTAGCGGACATTTTACCGAGAAGGATCGCAAAGCTCGAAATCGGGGCCAGTCGCAATGCATCGAGTGTGTTGTTGGATTGCTCGCGGGCGAAAGATGGGTTGACCATGAGCGATCCTGCGAATAGAAACGCAATCCAGAGAAGCCCCGGGCCATAGCGACGGGATTCTTCAGCGGTGGGATTAAATGCGAAACTGAAAAGCACGATGACGATGAGGGCGAAGACGATGGTGGTGGTGAGTAACTCGCGTGTTCGGAACTCGAGTCGGAGCTCTTTCGCAAACAGGATGGCGGCGGCACGAGCGGTGGTCATTCAGACCTCGCGCCTCAAGGCGGCCAGAAGGGGCCGCGGATCACCACCCGTCCCTGTGTCTTCTTCGATGCGGCCGGCGGAGAGTGAAACTGCGCGCGTTGCCAGGTCGAGCGACTCATTGCGCGCGTGAGTGCTCATCAGGACGGTGCAACCGTTGTCGCGAAGGCGCGCGAGGGTTGTGCCAAACCAGACGAGTCCCTGGCGGTCAAGTCCTGCAGCGGGCTCGTCGAGGAGCAAGAGGCGCGGACTATGGAGTAAAGCACGGGCTATCGACAGGCGCTGACGCATGCCCCTCGAGAAAGTGCGGACCAGGCTGCCCCCGCGTGAGGAGAGGCCTGAGGCTTCTAGCGCGTTTTTGACGCGCTCAAGGACGTCATCGAGGGCGTAAAGCTGCGCGAAGAGGGTGAGATTTTCTGCGGCGGTTAACTCATCGTAGAGCAGCGTGCTGTGCCCCACCATGTCGATGAAATGTTTCGCAGATTGAGCAGAAATGCCGGCGGCGAAAAAGATTTTACCGCTAGTCGGATTCATGAGCTGTGCGGCTATGCGCAGGAGGGTGGTCTTCCCTGCCCCGTTAGGACCGACAAGCGCGACAAACTCCCCTGGCTGAATTTCTAGAGTGATTTCACGCAGGGCCACCAACGAGCCGAAGCGCTTTTCGATGTGTTCAAAAGAGATCCCAAGCTGAGAAGCACAGGTAGAAGCGGCCAAGGCGATACGCTCAGCCTCTCACGAGTTCGCGCAAAACCTGCTCCATGCGCTGGCGCTCGCGAGCATAATCCTGTTCGCTGACCGTGCCGGCTTGGCGGCGGAGCTCGAGGCGGAAGAGATTGTCCTTCAACTCGTCGAGACTGCCGCGGACTTCGCGGTTCACATCAGCAACAGCCGACGCGCCTGATTGCGGCGCGATTTGTACGGCAGGGGGCGTACCAACGGCTGCTGATGCGCCGTTAGAAGAGCCCGGGGCAATTACTTGTGGGCGCCGCAGCAGGAACACAAATCCCAGCGCGAAGATGGCGGCAAAACCGCCAACTAGAATCCACTTTAAGCTGTCAAGACGCGCGGGAAGGCTGGTAGCGGTGGTCGCGAGGCCTTCGGCTCCGGAGCTCTGCAGGCGCGAATTCACGGAGGGATCCTGTCCAGCATCCGCGGGAGGCGGACCGGAAACTTGGCCGCCCGAGTTAGGTCTATTCCCGGAATTCGCAGGAGGCATCGGGGCGGTGCCCGAAACGGAGATGTTCACAGCAGAGTTGGCAGCGACGGACTCACGCACATAAACGCCGAATCCCTGGTCCTGCCCTGCAGCGGCCAGCCCATCACCGGAGATCTGAACGCTGGGCGGCGCGGCCACGATGAAGCGGCCCGTGGTGTATGGCAGGATATTCCGCAAGGTCAAGCGATTGCCTGGATATGGCAACTTGTACGAGAGTCGCACACCGCTTTCACCGGGACGAAACGGGAATGCGATGGCCATTTGGTTCCTGCCTTTGTCTATGGTGCCTTGGACGACGGGCATGCCCGCAGAACCCCAGGCAGACGCCTGGCCGAATTCCGCACCATCGGGAAGCGAGAAATTGAAGGAACCATCCGGGCGATAATAGGCGACGGGCGGATGCGACTTGTTCTCGATTGTGAATTCTTCGCCGACGAGCAGTTCAGCGCCGTTGGGTTGGATGATGACGGCGTGATTGGTGACTGTGTATGTTCCGGCCTTGTCAGTGGGTTCGAAGACCTGGATGTCGGCAGTGCTCCTTCCCGGGGGCACAGGCTCGTGATAATTCACGCCGCGATAAATCGCGCGAACAAGCATGGGAGCGGCGCCTATGTCGGGTCGGTCGAATTTGAATTGGCCCTGTGCATCGGACTTGGTGCTGGCAACGGGTTGCATACCACCCTGGAGCTGAATGAGAATCACATCAACTCCTGCGGCAGGCTTGTCGGACGTTCCATTATGGACGGTTCCGGTAAGGGTGCCAGCGGGCAGTCGTGACGACAGCAAACAAACGAAACCCGTGAGCGCCCAGAACTTTGAAAGCCATCGAAATGAAGTCGAAGGCTTTTTATTCTTTCGCCCAGGATTGATCATGAGTGCCGCCTTTCGGTGGCTGCCTGCCGGGTAGCGGGAGTGGGGACACTGCCGGTTAGTTGATCCATTTCGGCAAGGACGCGGGCGGCTTCGATATCGAGTGCTTGTTTTGTTTCTTCGTAGTCAGCCTCGGAGAATTTTCCCGCGCGATATTCGAATCGAAGATCGCGCAGATTTTCATGGATGGCATCGCGGCGCTCCATGAGCTGGTCGAGCTTGGTGCGATGCGGCGCGGAATCGGTCAGCTCCGGGCGGATAGAGAAAATGAAAATGACGGTAGCGGCGGCGAGGAGCACGCAGGCAACGGCCATGTCAACGTTGCTCATGATCGTCCTTCGCCATTTCGCGTTGCGCGCGCGCCAGCAACTCGGCTGAAACAGCGGGCCCCGAGGCAGTGGCAATTGCAGCACGTTGCCGCCAGCGGCGGACCACCTCGAATAATAGATAGAGCGCGATGAGCGGCACTACGATAGGCATGATCCACGCCGCGCGGTTGAATCCTGTTGTTGGCGGCGAGGCCAAGACGGTAGGGCCATATTCCTGGACGAATGCCTGAATGGTCAAATCGTCGGGCTCATTGCGGGCCACGCGATCGTCCATTTCTTTGAGCATGCCGTGGGAATAGGTGCACCCGATGTGGTTGCAGGCGGTGAGGATCTGATTGCAGCCGCAGACGCAGAGCAGTTTCGCCCCGAGGATTTTGGCGCGCTGTGACTCCTGCGCGCGGACTGTCGGCACGTAGCCGAGAATGGCGGTGACCAAGCAGAGCGCGGCCATCCCCGCCCATACCACCTGACGAACGCGAGTGCCAAGTTTAATCATGGGCGTCCGAGGAGCGGGCAATGGCGCCGATCGCGGAAGCACTCTTCGCGACTGCATCCCCCCAAGAGAGCTCGGTCGCAGGACGCAAGGCTAAAGCCGCGCGGCGACTCGGCAGCAATGCAAGGCCCGTGCCGAGAACAACCACTATTCCGCCGAACCATATCCACTTTACGAGCGGATTGAGGTACGCGTGAATTACCGGTTTGCCGCTTTCGGGGCTGCGGCCAGCGTAAACAACGTAGAGGTCGTGGAGCGGTTTGGACTGCACGGCGACCATTGTTTCGGTAACCTCGCTGGCCAGAAAGAAGCGGCGCTCCGGATAGAGCATCATTTCGGAGCGGCCATTGCGGAAAATCTCCAATGTGGCACGCTCGGATTCGAAATTGTTGTTCGCGACGCGATCGAAATTCTGGCACAGGATCGTGTAGGGGCCAATTGCAAGCTTTTGCCCGGGCGCCATTTCCATTTGGATATCTTTGTTGAATGCCGAGCCCGCAATTCCAATAAAAATTAACACCATCCCAAAGTGAACGATGTAGCCACCGTAGCGGCGCGTGTTCCGCATAGTGAGATCGCCGACCGCAGTGAGTATATTCGAGCCATCCCGTGCAGCGATCACGCGGGCACCGCGGTAGAACTCCGAAGCGATGCTGAGAGTGACGAACACGCAGAGGATCAGGCAAATGAGGGAATATATCTCGCGGAAGCCGAAGCTGAACGCAATTATCCCCGAGGCCATACCGAGCATCACTGGCCATGCAAAATTGCGTCTCAGGGAGTCAAAGGAAGTCTTGCGCCATGCCAGCAGCGGGCCTACTCCCGTGAGAAGCAAGAGAAACAGCGCGATGGGAACATTCACTTTGTTGAAGAACGGCGGGCCCACACTAATCTTGTTGCCCACCACCCATTCTGAAAGCACGGGAAAAAGTGTTCCCCAGAGAACTGCGAAGCATGCGGCGAGTAGAATGAGATTGTTAAACAGGAAGCTCGATTCACGCGACACGAGAGAGTCGAGGGCATTGTCGCTGCGCAGATAATCGCGATTCAGCCAGTAAGAGCAGAAGCAAACAATGAACACAAGCGCGAGAAAGCCCACGAACCAATTTCCAATCGAGGACTGCGCGAACGCGTGCACGGAACTAATCACGCCGGAGCGCGTAAGCAGCGTGCCTAAAATACAGAGCATGAAAGTGGTGAACACCAGCCAGATGTTCCAAATCTTCAGCATGCCGCGTTTCTCCTGCATCATCACGGAATGCAGAAAAGCTGTGCCCGTGATCCAGGGAAGAAGCGACGCGTTTTCAACCGGGTCCCAGGCCCAGTAGCCGCCCCAGCCCAGAACGGCATAAGCCCAGTGAGCGCCGAGCAAGATCCCTATGGACTGGAAGCACCAAGCGATCATGGTCCACCGGCGTGTGATGTGAATCCATTTTTCGCCGGGATAACGACCCAGAAGAGCTGCCAGGGCAAACGCGAAGGGAATGGTGAAGCCGGTGTAGCCGAGATACAGCATCGGCGGATGAATCACCATTTCCGGGTACTGCAGCAGCGGGTTCAGACCGTGGCCGTCTGCGAGAGCGGAGAGGCGCAAAGTTCCGGAAGCATCAGGGCCTCCCAATACACCGAAAGGACTGGCGACGAAATTATTCAGCATGAGGAAGAAGATCTGCACACCCGCCATCACCACCCCAGCATAAGGCATCAGTTCGGGATGCTTGTTGCGGTTGACTACCAGGACCAGGAACACATACGTCGAAAGCAGCCAGCTCCAGAAAAGCAGCGAGCCTTCCTGGCCGGCCCAGAGTGCGGCAAATTTGTAGAAGGCAGGCAACGCGCGGTTGCTGTGGGCCGCGACATAAGCCATCGAGAAATTATCGGTGAAGAAAAAATATTCCAGGGAGGCGACCGCCAGCGTCACCAAGCCGAAGACAGCCATCCCGGCGTTGCGGGCGCTCCTGGTGAGCAGCGGCCGGCGAGTAAGCGCCCCCGCGATTCCCGCAGCAAACGCATACAACGCGGCCAGAAACGCAAGGATTAGCGCAAACGAACCGAAGATGTCCAACGATTGCCTCCGATGGTCCCTGCAGTCACACGCGGAAGTCGATCCATATTGGTGATTCTAAGTCCAGCCGGGCTGGGCAGCTCCGGTTGTTTGATTGGGAGTGGCCTCATATTTTGAAGCACACTTGGCCTGCACCTGCTCGGCGTTGAAGCGGCCGTCAGGATTTATGCGGCCTTCTACCAGGGCCTGTGCACCGTCCTTGAATGTGTCGGGAAGCGGGTCGCGGCCGGTGTAGCTGATGGGTAGCGTCCTTCCCTGCTCTTCGAGAACGAAATCAACGCGTCCCGCCACATGCTGGATCGAGCCAGCACGCACATTGCCTGATACTCGCATGCGCTGCCGGAGCGCGGCGCCGCGCAAGGTTTCAAGTTCGGAAATCGTGTGATAGTAGGTCTTACTTTGCGTAAAACCCACATAGGCAAGGGATATCAGTGTGACCACGATAATGCCGGAGCCAATCAGAAATTTACTGCGGGCTTTCATGCAGGCACTCCAGTCACCAAGACCCCAGGCGAATTCTAGCACAAGGCCGAAACGCGCCCGAAAGCCTATTCATTCCACATCACCGTGACTGTTGACCATGGAACTGTGGGACAGGCCTGTCCCGGGGAGCGATGAACTGGACCAGTCATTGGCGAAGGTCCGGCGAAATCTCTCAGGACCGACACACCGGCGGTTTCTCCTGGAGATTCTATGGTAATCCCGCGAGGAGTTTCTTGATGCGGTCTCCGAAAGCAGTGCCGGCTTCGGCCTGGCGCTTGGGATCTCCCAGATAAGGATCCGAAAAAGGGACCCCCTTGTTAAGAACCAAGCGGTCGCCCCAGCCGACCAGGCCGAACAGACGGATCAGCTCCTGCGTCGGAGGAGAAAGCGGGACGACATAGGAGGGGTTGTAGGAAGTTTGCACCCGCTTCATGACCGTGGGTGCCAGCCGGCGCAGAGCTCCCAGAGGATCGGACTGTTCTTCAAATGGACATTCGACCGCGGAAGTAAGGAAAAAGCCTCGACGCTGAAAATCAGTGAGAGCAGACTCTTCACGGAGATCCGGCCCTACCGGAATCCCGGCGCATTTGACCAGCTCATCGAAATACATCCGGGAGGCCTGCGAACGCGTGGACCGATCCTTCGTGGCCTGGTAAAAAAAATCCTCAAGGCGGGCGGGGGGAGCACCATCAAGAAGAAGAATTTTGATGTGGACCGGGCGGTATCGAGTGGCGAGTTCGAGGCGTTCGACACGACGTCGAATATGGTCTTCGTCGGTTCGAACGCCGCAGGCATCACAGACGGGCATGCACGGCGCTCCCTAAGCGTTCATGGAAAGCGAAAGAATGGCATGGACAAGGATTGACGCGCAAGCAGGGTGAAAAAAAGATACCGCGTAGTAGTGGGAGATTCAGGGTTCAGGGATTTCCGCGGCGCCGGAGGGCTCTCCTTCGGGGATCGCTTGAGCGGCTTGGCCGAGCTTAGTGCGCAAGCAGCCAATCAGCTCGGGAGCAAGGTCAGAGATGCTCATACCTTCCGAGACCAGGAATTTACAGCTAAGAATGGGGCGCGCCTGATCGTCGTCTGACAGGTGGCAATTCACTTTGCAGTATTGGCATTCCTGATTCCAGCAGAATCGGCCGTAAGGAATTGTCTCGGGGCTGATAAATTGGAAAGCGCGCAAAAGCGAATTCTTCTCGGGGACGAGGAACGTCTTTCCAAGGATGGTGATCTCCACCAGTTTTTCGTATGGCCGAAAAATGTCGGACATGAGTAAAGATTCACCTTCAGACATTCAAGCTCTCCCCCAGCTTAGAAGCTAAAGCAGTGAGCCACTGTGAGCAACGAGAACCGGTGGGGGAAGTGTTCAATGCTCCAATGGCGGATGAAAAGCGAATCTCCCTTATTGCTGAGCAATAAGGAGAGTCGTGGTGCTACCTCGGCTCAGTTTGAATCATTGAGAAGAGCCACCGACACTCCCCAACCATCACACGGTCTCAGAGCGATGCGCACTGGATGGTACCGACCCCAAGGGGACCATCAAGATTAGTGTATAAACGCCAAGTGCGATGCCCAGTGGGTCGCTGAGGATTGCCAGGAAGGAGGCAATCATCGAAAGGGTCCTGCCCGCTCTCGCGCCTCCCATGAGTGCAACGCCGGCAAGCAATGCAAAGACCCCGGAAATCGCTGCCAGAATAATTGCCAGGATCAGATAAATGTGGAACATGTCCATCCATGTGAAGGGGTCCGGGACCCTAGTCAGAAGCGCACCCCACATGACTGTCAAGACCGGCGTGTAAATTATCAGCCACAAACCGGCCGCGAGACGTAACACACCATAAATCAGCCAGAGGATGCCCATCGTTCGATAATTGGGAGAAGACATATTCATACCTCCCGCGCAGGATAACGTGGGCATGACATAACAAACTGCCGGTTCTGTCAAGGTAGGTCAAAGTTGAGAGGGCGGCTTGAAGCTTGTTTATCCTATGCGAAAAATTGGCCCATCCGCCGGAATTTTTCGTAGCGCTGGTTCAGGAGTTCCTCAGGCGCCAACGGAGAGAGTTCGTCGAGAGCACGCACGAGAAATGGTTCCAGCAATCTTGCGGCGGCTTCAGGATCAAAATGGGCGCCGCCATCAGGCTCGGGCACAATTTCATCAACAAGCTGGAGTTCGACTAGATCGCGAGCCGTGATCTTCAGGGCCTCGGCAGCGGTTTCTGCCTTGGATGGATCGCGCCACATGATAGAGGCGCACCCCTCAGGTGAGATGACGGAGTACACGGAATTTTCGAGCATGAAAACGCGGTCACCGACTGCGATAGCCAGCGCTCCACCCGAGCCGCCTTCGCCCGTGATGGAGATCACAATCGGCACGGGCAGCCGCGACATTTCCCGCAAGTTGAACGCGATAGCTTCCGCCTGGCCGCGCTCTTCCGCACCCACGCCCGGGTATGCGCCCGGAGTATCCACAAAAACAAGAATTGGACGCTTGAACTTTGCGGCGAGCTGCATGGCGCGGAGGGCTTTCCGGTACCCTTCTGGCTTGGCTTGCCCGAAGTTCCGAGCGACGCGCTGCTTGATGTCGCGACCCTTCTGATTGCCCACGATCATCACCGGCCTGCCGTGAAAAAACGCCATTCCGGTGATGAGGGCCGTGTCATCCGCGAAATTGCGGTCGCCATGGATTTCTGAAAACTTCTCGAAGAGAAGACGGATGTAGTCGTCGGTGTATGGACGCTGGGGATGGCGGGCAAGCTGGAGGCGCTGCCAAGGGCCAAGGTGAGTATAAAACTCGCGCTTTAACTCCTCGACCTCGCTGCGAATCCGGTCAATCTCCGAAGATGTGTCTCCGGTCGGCGCTGAGAGTCGTGACAACTCCTCTACGTCACGCTCCAAGGCTGCAATCTCAGTTAAGCGCTCCTTTTCTCTCTGTCTGGCTCCGGAATCAATGGTGCCCGTGTGTGCCGATCCAGCGGATTCGGGGACGGAAGCGACTGCACGGGTGTCGCGCAAATCGCGAGGCCCCTGTTCACCGCGCCCATTAGGCTTGACGCCAGCAGCCAGGTCTGCGCCGCTTCGGGCCGCTTCCCGTGCCTTCCGCGCGGCCTTGATCTGCTTCAAGTGTTTCGCACGCTCCCGCCGCTCGCGCAGACGGTCACGAAAACGTTCTCCCTTCTCATTCATTGGAGCACCGCGACGGAATCCGTTCCACAAATTTCACGCACGCGTTCCACCAACTCGAGGTCCGCCTCCACCGCGCTGCCTGCCTCGAGTGTTGCTTCTGTACCGTCGTCCTTCACAAGCTCAAATGCGACGCGGCAGCGGCCAGGGCGTCGTGAAAATAAATCGTGCAATCGCTCGAGTGCGCCTGGGTTGAGCGCATTCAAGTCCACGCGAACACGCAAAAGACTCGGAGGCCTGTCTGCAACCTGGTCGAGGACACGCGCGTCGGCAACGACGAGCCGCGTGCCCACATCTTCCACAGTGACGCGCGCTTTCACCAGGAGCGGCGTGGCAGGCTTCAATAACAGCTCGAGTTTCTGAAACGCCTCTGGAAACACAAGCGCGTCAGTCACGCCGGTGCGATCCTGCAAGGTGAAAATTGCCCAACGCGCGCCGCGTCGAGAACGCATCGGCCGTGATTGGACGATGATGCCGGCAACCACGATGTCTTCGCCATTGCGGCGGCCTTCAATCGTGGAGAGCTCAACGGCAGTGAGATCCTTCAGACGGCCGGCGTACTTATCGAGCGGGTGACCGGAGATGTAGAAACCCAGAGTGGAATACTCAGCAGCCAGCAATTCGTGCTCCGCCCACTCTTCTACATCGGGAAGGATTTCGGGGTGCGAGGGAGGACCGGACGAGGAGCCGCCACCAAACAGGCCGTGCTGACCACTCTCTTTCGCGCGCTGCAATTTTTGGCTCCGATCCATGGCACGATCGATGATTGCCATCATCTGGGCCCGATGAGCACCCAAACCGTCCATGGCGCCGGAGCGCACCAAGCTTTCGATGACGCGCTTGTTCAGCAACCGGGCATCCACGGATTCGCAGAACTCAAATAATGTGGCGAAGCGGCCAAGGGATCCGCGCGCCTGCAGAATTCCCTTCACCGTGTTCTCTCCAACATTTTTAATGGCGCGGAGGCCGAACCGGATTTGATCTCCAGTCGGTGTGAAATCAACATCACTGGAGTTCACGTCCGGCGGCAAGACTGTGATGCCCATGCCTCGCGCTTCGTTGATGTATTTCACTACTTTTTCCGTGTTGCCAGTTTCCGAGCTGAGCATGGCAGCCATGAACTCGACGGGATAGTGCGTTTTTAGATACGCAGTCTGGTAAGCCAACAGCGCGTACGCGCAGGAGTGCGATTTGTTGAAACCATAACCAGCGAATTCGGCCATCAGATCGAAAATACGCTCGGCTTTTTTTGCCGGGATCTTGCGTGCCATGCAGCCAGCCAGGAATTTCTCCCGCTGCGCGGCCATTTCTTCATGTTTCTTCTTTCCCATGGCGCGGCGGAGCAAATCAGCATCGCCCAGGGAGAAGCCAGCGAGGCGGTTGGCGATTTGCATCACCTGCTCTTGATAAAGGATTACGCCCCAGGTTTCGGAGAGAATTTCTTCGAGCTCCGGCAGATCGTAGGAGACCTTCTTTTTGCCGTGTTTGCGCGCGATGAAATCATCGATCATACCGCCTTGAATGGGGCCAGGGCGGTAGAGCGCGTTGAGCGCAGTCAGGTCTTCGAGGCGCGTAGGCTGATAGCGACGGAGAATGTCGCGCATCCCGTGAGACTCAAATTGGAAGATGCCGGTCGTGTCAGCACGGGCGAAGAGCAAGTAAGTGGGCGCATCGTCAAGCGCAAGCGTATTGAGATCGATCCCTATATTGCGATTCTGCTTGATCAGGCGGACAGCATCATCGAGAACAGTGAGCGTGGTCAGCCCGAGAAAATCCATCTTTAGCAGACCAATACGCTCAAGCGCGTTCATATCGTACTGCGTGGTGATTTCATCCTTGTTCGACTTGTAGAGCGGTACGATTTCCGTGAGAGGGCGAGGCGAGATGACTACTCCGGCAGCATGCGTGGATGCGTGACGCGCAAGGCCTTCGAGGCGCAAAGCGACTTCGACCAATTCCTTTACTCGTTCATCAGATTTCCGCAGGGCGTCGAGTTGTGGCGATTGCTTCAAAGCATCCTCGAGCTCGATGTTGAGCGTCGTTGGAACTAGCTTGGCAATCTTATCCACCTCGCCGTATGGCATGTCCAGCGCACGACCTGCATCCTTCAGGACAGCTTTTGCGGCCATGGTGCCGAAAGTGATGATTTGCGCGACGTTTTTTTCGCCGTACTTCTGCCGGACGTATTCGATCACCTCGCCTCGGCGCCTCATGCAGAAATCAATGTCAATGTCAGGCATGGAAATGCGCTCTGGGTTCAAGAATCTCTCGAAGAGCAAATCATACTGCAGCGGATCTACGTCCGTAATGCGGAGCGCGTAGCTGACCAGGCTGCCGGCGGCGGAGCCACGTCCGGGGCCGACAGGCACGCCTTGCGCGCGTGCATAGTGAATGAAATCCCAGACGATCAGGAAATAGCCGGCAAATTGCATTTTCTGAATCATTGCAATTTCGTCGGAAAGGCGTCGCTCGTAGTCGCCGAGTGAGTATCGCAGGCGGCCTTCATTCGACAGCCGCTCCAGAATCAACGCGCGCGATTGAAAACCTTCCCGGGCGACTCTTTCGAAATAAGAATCTGCGGTGTGGCCTTCGGGAACTTTGAATTCCGGAAAGGGATTTCCAACACGCTGGATTTTCACGTTACAGCGGTCGGCAATTGCGACTGTTCGCTCAAGAGCATCCGGAAGTTCACGGAACACCTCGGCCATTTCCACTGCAGTCTTGAAATAGAATTGATCGGTCGCAAATTTCATCCGCGACCCGTCGCTCATGGTCTTGCCAGTCTGAATGCAGAGAAGGACTTCCTGAGCGTGTGAGTCGGCGCGGGTGAGGTAGTGGCAGTCGTTCGTGGCCACAAGCGGAATGCCGGTATCGCGGGAGAGGCGGACCAATTCTCGATTGACTCTCTGTTCAACTTCCAAACCTTGATCCTGCACCTCGAGAAAAAAACCTCCTTTGCCGAAAATATCCCGCAACCGGTAGGCGTTTGTACGCGCCTGGTCGTATTTGTCGGCTAGCAGAGCGTCGGCCACTTCGCCGCGAAGGCAGGCCGAGAGAGCAATCAAACCGTTACTGTGCTTAGCGAGCAGGTCATGGTCAACACGCGGCTTGTAATAAAAACCGTCGAGATATCCTGTGGAGACAAGCTGGATTAAATTCCTGTATCCTTCCTCGTTTTCAGCCAGGAGGACCAGGTGGTTCGAGCGTTCCGCCTCACTGCCGCGATTCTTGTGATTGTCCGGGGCGACGTACACTTCACAGCCGATGATGGGCTTGACGCCATGAGTCATCGCCTGGTGGTAGAAATTTGCCGCGGCGAAAAGGTTTCCATGATCCGTCACGGCCACAGCGGGCATTCCGCGACGAGCGGCTTCGGCGGTCAGTTCGCCGATTTCACAAGCACCATCGAGAAGAGAATAGTCTGTATGGAGATGAAGGTGAACAAAGTTCGGAGCGGACATGCTAAGCCATTCTAAACCAGCTTTGAGGAATCATCCATCAGCATTAGAGAGTGAAGCGGCCCACATTTGGAATGTGCCCGCACAAATCGGTGGAAGAGACGATGCTAGCATCCGCTAACGGCGGCCCGATTTTTTAGCTCCGCGAGCCTTTTGCTTTCGGGCAGTTGGACGTGCATGTGACTTCTTAACGCGACGCTCTTGATTAGTGTGCTCCGCGGCCTCTTCATGCTTTTCTTTTGCCCTGGCGCCGATGGCGGCAGCGGCATGAGAGGGCTTCTGCGCGGCTGAGACTGCCCCTTTCTGCGACGTGCCCTTCTCGGCTGCATTGGGAGGTCCCGAAGCAGCAGCCCCGGCAGCTGCACCTTTCCCTTTCTCATGCGGCTTCGCTTCGGCTACCACAGGGGCTTTGCCCTTGCGCACCTTCTTCTCTTTTTCGGGTTTCTTCTTCGGCTCTTCCTTGATTCCCGCAAGCTGACGAAGGATCTTGGTGCGTGACTCAGGGTCGCGTCCTTTGCCGCGCAATTGCATCTCGAAAAACTGTTCGAGAATTTTGTCGAACTTGGGACCTCGTGCGATTCCCAAGGCGTCGAGTTCATTGGCGGGCAGCGCCAAGCGGAGAGGCCGCCACTTCTGGATATAATTTCGCAGCTTCGAAGCAACGCGAGGATTTGCGAGCTCGACTTCAATGAAAACGAGCATTTCAGCGGGTATCGATGCGATGTAGAAGTACGCGTCCTTGGGTGCATTAGTTTTCCTGCTCTTAAGAACCTTCGCAATCTTCTGTGCTTCGGGGACAAGATGCGCAACCGCATCCATTTCCGAGGACCGAAACTCCATATGCCGCATCGCAGCGGCGGCTTCGCGTGCTTTCAGTCGTGAAAGCGTGTAATACGTGACAGGCAGTTGAAGACGAGGCCGAAGCCCCGCGCCCACATAGTTTGCCCGCACACGCGCCATCTTGTTCAACATGTCGTAGTCAGGTTTGCGACGCTGCAATTGCGGATGAACTGTGGCGAGGAGCCCGCGAGCTTCCCACTGCTTCAGGGTGGCGGCCGGATTGTCTTCGCGGGATAGCGACCGGACTTCGTGGCCCACATCCGCGCCCTCAATCTTTTCATTCAAGCCGCGCTCCATGGCCAGGTCAAACCACTCCTGTGTGCGCGACTCCATCTTGAATCCCATTCGTGCGCAGTAGCGCAAGATTCGCAACAGGCGCACAGGCTGGTTCGTGAAGGCGTGAATGGAAAGCGCGCGCACCTCCTGTTTCTCGAGATCGGCGAGTCCGTTGGTCGGATCGAGCAGCAGGCCGCGGGACTGCGTGTTCAGAGAGATTGCTATGGCGTTAATGGCGAAGTCGCGGCGGCGGAGGTCTTCCATCACGCTGGAGAAGCGGTAGTCGGGTTTTGCACCTGGGCGGTCATAGACGTCTTCGCGCGCGCCGGAAATTGAGCCGTCCACATCCCCAGCAAAAATCATCTCGTGATGGCGGATGCGTTCACTTTCCCAAACTACGCGAGCCCCGCCTTTTTCGAGCTCGCGCACCATGCGCACAGGATTGCCTTCAACGGTGAAATCAAGATCGCGAATGGGCATGCCGGAAATCAGGTCGCGAACGGCGCCTCCGCTAAGGTATACATTCACGTCCTGCACGCGCGACAACTCCTGGACGCGCTCGAGCACGGCGCGCTGCTCAGGAGAGAGCCGGCTTTCCAGCAAGTACATATAGTCGGGCATGAGCTTTCTGCCTCCTCGAATTATCGCCGAATCAAGCGCGCGGGTGGTGTGCCTTGTACACCTGTTTCAACCGTTCCTCGACCACATGCGTATAAATCTGCGTTGTGGAGATATCTGCGTGGCCCAGCATCATCTGAACAGAGCGAAGGTCAGCGCCATGGTCGAGTAGATGTGTGGCAAAGCTGTGTCGAAGCATATGCGGTGTAAGATTTTTCCGCAGCCGGGCCTTGCGACCGTACTCACTCAGGATTTTCCAGAAGATGATGCGATCCACTTTGTTGCCGTTCCGGTTCACAAAAACATACTGTGACGAAGCTTCGCCAAGAATTTGTGGCCGCGAGATCCGCAGGTATTCCTCCACAACAGTTAGCGCTTGCCGTCCAATCGGTACTTGCCGCTCCTTATTTCCTTTTCCAATGCAGCGGAGGCAACCCGCCTCTATTTGCAAATCCGCAAGCCGCAAACCGCATAGCTCTGTAACGCGCAAACCCGTGGAATACATCAGTTCGATCATGGCCTTGTCGCGGAGCCCGCGCGCATCCGTTACATCAGGTTGGGACAGCAAGCGGTCTACTTCTTCAACCGACAGAAAATCGGGCAGACTCTGACGAAACTTTGGCGACTCAATGGTGGCGGCAGGATCTTCGGTGAGTTCACCTTCCACCAGCAAGAAGCGGAAAAAATGGCGAATGGTGGCCAAATGGCGGGCCACAGAGCGGCTGTCGAGACCCTTGCGATAGAGCGTACTCAGAAAATCGACCACATCACCGCGAGTAACCTGTTGAAGCTTAATTTCACGTTTGCTCATAAAAAAAATGAATTTCTTCATGTCCCGGCGATAGGCATGGATTGTATTTTCCGCGAGACCTTTTTCGATCCGAAGATAATTTAGATAAGTTCGTACCTGCGATTCCATTTTTCAAACCCCAAACCGCCAAAGGACCAACCAGCTCGTATTGCTATCCACCGCCCGCAGCGCAACTAGTCACCTGGTGCCAAGGCCCTTGTCTCCCGCAAAGACTTTGAACCCAATTACGCTCAGAATTCGCCACCCGTGGCAGGTACCGGAACGCGCTCAGCACGCCCCAGAAGCGAAAGGAGCTCGGATAACTCCTCGCAATGCAGCAGCCTCGCCAGACCGAAATAGACTGCCGTCGAACTCAGGATAATCACAGCCAGCAAGCTCGCCTGCGAGACAAAATGCTTCGCTGCGTTGAACCCCGAAAATTTCACCGTGGAATAACATGCAATGGCCATTGCCAATGCGCATAAGGTCATTTTGCCGACGGCAGTCGCCAGTCCGCGTGAGCCGAGTGCGCCATGGCGTTTGCGGAAAATTAAGAAGAGCGCGATGAAATTGAAATATGCGGCGATGGTACTTGCCAGTGCCGGGCTGCCATTCAAAAAATAGCGAAAGAAAAAGAACAGGAAAATCAAATTGAGGGCCAGATTCAATGCCAGCGACCAGGCTCCGATCCGCGCAGGAGTCATCGTGTCGTGAGTGGAGTAGTACATGGGCGTGATCAGCTTGATTACGGCGAATGCAGGCAACCCCAGAGAATAATAGAAAAGCGCTCGTGCCGTCAGCGCCGTGGACTCTGCAACGAAAGCACCGTGTTGGAACAGAACTTGAACAATTGGCTGCCGCAACAGAGTCAAGCCCACTGCCGCCGGGATGGCGATGAACGAAACGATACGCACGGAAAATCCGAAAGTGTGCTTCATTTCCTCCATCTTGTTCTCGGCGACCTGTCGCGACATGGTCGGCAGCAACGCGGTGGACATGGCTATGGCATACGTTCCCAGAACGAGTTGCATGATGCGGTCTGCTACGTAAAGGGAAGTCACGCTTCCGGACGGCATACGCGAAGAAGCGGAGAAAATGGTGTCCACATACTGGTTGATTTGGTACACGCTCATTCCGAAAAATGCCGGTCCCATCAGACGGCCAACTTTCTGTATTCCGGGATCGCTGAGGGACAGACTCGGACGAAATCGCATTCCCTGCCTCGCAAGCGCAGGAATGTGCATCCCCAATTGGACGATGCTGCCTAGCAAGAAACCGATGGCCAGCGCGACGGCCGGAGTTCGATAAGCCGGCGGAGCCATCTGCATCACCGGCCGGTACACCATGGTGGTGGAAAACAAGATGAACACAAGATTGAGAAAAATGGGGGTCGCGGCAGGCAGCACAAAAATTCGGAAGCAATGCAGGATCGCCGCCGCGAGTGCCGCCAGCCCGATGAAAAGCACGGCCGGGAAAATGATGCGATTCAGAAATACGGCGAGCTCCCACCCTGAGGGGTCCGCTGAAAATACAGTGTAGATACGAATCACCTGCCTGGAAAACGCGACGCCAAGGAAAGCCAAAATGCCGAGGAGAACTGCCAAGTCCCAGAAAGTCTTCCTGGCAAACGCCCAAGCTTGCTCCCGTGGCTTGCCCATTAGGTATCCGGTGAAAACTGGGACAAAAGACGCGCCCATGGACCCTTCCCCGGTCATCCGGCGAATGAGGTTGGGTATGCGAAGCGCGAGGACAAAGGAATCGGCCGCGGGCGAGGTCCCGAGGAGGAGGGCTACCCGTTGATCGCGTAAGTATCCGCAAATCCGGCTGATAACAGTAACTAGGGCTATTGCGGAGGCCGACTTGAGGATCTGCCGTTTGACGGTCAATCGGCTGAGACTCCGATGCTAACCCTTTAAGCACCAATAAGTTGACAAAAAATCGCGTAAGCATAACATAACTCTTGGGGAGTTGGCAACATCCTACCCGAAAAGGCCGTTAACCAGTGAAAACCAGGACGCCATCCTCAACTCACAAGAAGGTCGTCGTTCTCCTCCTGGATGCAACGGCCATTAAAGGGTACGTGAACTCCGCAACCCTGGGGCGCACCGAAACCATCGACGTTCTGACGCCCGAGGGCGAGCACAAGCCAATCGCACTGACAGATGTGAAATCTGTTTATTTCGTGCGGGAATTCCAGGAGCATTTCGAGCCAGAAAGGAAAACATTTCTAAGCCGTCCAAAACTCGATGGCCTTTGGGTGCGGCTGCGATTCCGCGACGATGATGTAATGGAAGGCATCGTGTCCAACGACTTGCTCGACCTGCTCGAGACGGGCGTTCAATTGACGCCGCCGGATCTCCATGGCAACAGCTTGCGACTTTTCATTCCCCGGACCGCACTCGAGGAAATGAAGGTTCTTGGCGTGGTCGGCGTGGCGCGCCGGACGTCGCGAGAAGCTAGCGCTGCGCGCGCGATTGCGGCCGCTCAACCGAAATTGTTTGGCGAGTAGTTCCCTCCCGAGATACTTCGCCTTGCCTCCCCGCGCTCCGCGAATTCGTGCGGAGCAGCGGAATTGTTGTACATTGACTGGGCCGCACCATCGGCAGTTAGGAGAAATGGTCATGAAGCTTGGGCAAATTGCGGAACGGCTGGGATGCTCTGTTGAAGGCGACGCCAATCTTGAAATTTCTGGCGTGGCGGCGATTGAGGAAGCGAAAGCAGGGGATCTGACCTTTCTCACAGATCGAAAATATCGCGCAGCGCTCGATAAATCTCCGGCCTCTGCCGTCATCGTGGCGAAGGAAACCGCTCCTCCACAAATGGCGGCGTTGCGCTCGACGCATCCTCGCCTTGATTTTGCGCGCGCGATCGAAATGTTTCACCCTATGCCGCGATTCCCCGAGAGTATCCACCCAACAGCCGTGGTGGCGAGATCATCGAAGATCGGCGCCGGGGCACACATCGGTCCGCACTGTTTCGTCGATGAGAATGTTGCGATCGGTCGGAATGCCGTCCTGCACAGTTTCGTGGCCATTTATCGCGACACGCGAATCGGTGACGATTTCTTTGCGCATTCACACGTCTCAGTGCGCGAAGGCAGCCGAATCGGAAATCGCGTTCTGCTGCAGAACGGCGTGGTCGTGGGGAGCGACGGATTCGGATTTGAAAAGCAGACTGACGGCCGGTGGTACAAGATTCGCCAGGCAGGGATTGTGATGATCGAAGACGATGTTGAAATTCAGGCGCACAGCGCGATTGACCGCGCCACTATCGGCGAGACGCGCATTGGGCGCGGCACAAAAATCGACAACCTCGTGCAGGTCGGCCATTCCTGCAAAATCGGCGAAGATACACTGCTCTGCGGCCAGGCAGGGCTCGCCGGAACAACTCGCGTGGGTAATCGTTGCATTCTTGCAGGGCAGACGGCTTCGGCGGGACACCTTACGATTGGTGATGGGGCTGTCTTGACCGCACGGACTGCTGTGGGCGAAGACGTTCCCCCAGGTGCGATTTACTCTGGTGCGCCCGCGTTTGACAACCTTTCCTGGCGGAAATCCGTGGCGGTGTTCAACCGGTTGCCCGATCTGCAGAAGGAAGTGCGGACCCTGCGCGAGGAAGTGTCGCGTTTGAAGGAGCAGGGTGACTAAATCGCATCTGTCATCCCCTCTGCGACCTGGCGGGGCGTTGGTCTTCGGGTAATCCGGCGGCAACAAGCCCTTCCACACGTGCAAGCAATTCGGAGCGGCGCTCCATCGTGTATTCAGCTCCGTTCACGGCCTTTCCGAAACGAACCGTCACCTTCCCTGGCTGGACAGTCCAGTCCCCTTTTCGCATCAGCAAATGTGCACCAGCGATCGAAACCGGTACCACTGGCACGCCCGCCTCGATGGCCATCACAAATGTTCCCTTCTTGAAAGGCAGCATGCGGCCATCCCGGCTGCGCGTGCCCTCAGGATAGACCGCGAACGATAGTCCCTCCCTCAAGTATCGGATCGCAATTTCAACGCTTGACGCCGCCGCTTCCCTGTCTGCTCGATCTACGGGAATTAATTTTGCGAGCCGCATGGCTTTTGAGAGGATCGGAATCCGAAATACTTCCTTTTTCACGAGAAGCGAAACACGACGCGGGATTGCCGGGACAAATGCGAGTGGATCCATATTTGACACGTGGTTCGCGGCAAAAATGCAGACACTTGGCGGGATATTTTCAAGGCCCTCGACGCGGACTTGTACACCTGAAATCCGCAAACCCGACCGCACCCCTTTCATAGTGACCTCATACATAAAATCCGGACTGCGCGCTATGAGGCTCCAGCGAATGAGCCAGGGCATTACCAGAAGAATTCCAAGGGCGTAGTAAAGGACCGCCAGGATGGTGCGAATCATCTGAAGAGCAGGTCGCCGACAAAGAGTGAATGATTCCCTCTTAAGGTGTCGGGCGCGGTGTGGAGCATTTCAATCGGTCGTACCCTGCAGCATTCCTTCACGGATACGGCGCTGCTTTTCCGTTGGGTGCGGCGCTTCGGTTACATGGCACTGCCGGTCGCTGTGCGCGCCCAAAGCGAATGTGAATTGCTTTTCCTCTCCTTCGCGACGCACGCGCAGGTTTATTTTCTGTCCCGGCGATTGCCCGCCAAGCCAGCTCGCAAATCTTCGCGGGAATGGCTCCCCGTTCAATTCCACCAGCACGTCGCCCTCTCTGACACCAGCGGCTTGTGCAGCGCTTCCAGACTCGACGGCGGCGACCACCATCCCGTTTAGAGTTCGACTCGGCCAAAAACCATAATCGGCAGAGTCCTGCTTCTCCGTCCTCAAGAGGAGCCCACCCGCAGTCAAAAGTTCGTCATAAGCAATAGGTTCTGTGCCTTCGACATATTTCTCGAAAAAGTCCTGAAAACTTGCTCCTGCGACCTCTTCCACAGCTAAGCGAATTCCGGCGCTCTCGTCGTAGAATTTGTGCTGGCGAGCGTATTTTTCGTTCATCAGCCGGAAGACATCATCCAGCGATTTACGGTTGTCAGTGACATCGCGAATCCTAATGTCCAGCAGCATGCCCAGAATTTGGCCTTTATTGTA
>Ga0210384_10000502_pt1 | contig 59695 bp, 57 predicted proteins | sample IncBWH2MmetaG_FD_160574 | JGI IMG/M metagenome (GOLD analysis project Ga0210384, IMG submission 160574) | Forest soil microbial communities from Barre Woods Harvard Forest LTER site, Petersham, Massachusetts, United States - Inc-BW-H-2-M | ecosystem: Environmental > Terrestrial > Soil >...
CACCGTGCCGCAGTCTTCGCCCAACGGACAGCCCGGACGGACGGATTCAACGAATCCCGCGTCTCCCCGGCAGCAGAATCGCGCCGACGGCGTCGAACGAAATCTTCAACTGCTAGCTTCCGCGTTTCCGGTGATCAGCGGCTCATTGTGTGAGAGGAGAATGCCATGAGGTGTGCCGTCCATTCGGATGTGGACGCTGTCGGTTACTGCCGCAATTGCGGCAAGGCCATGTGTTCGGCTTGCGTGCGCCAGGTGCGGGATGTGCTTTACTGCGAAGACTGTCTTGCGGGCATCATGGGAATTCCGGGCGCAGTTCCCGCGGCAGCTTCTGTGCCCACGCCCGCGCCAGGAATCTTGCCGCCGCCATATCCTTCTCGCCCGGCGAGCAATCCGGCCGTCGCATTCATTCTCGGCCTGTGCCCCGGACTGGGCGCGGTTTACAATGGCCAGTATAACAAAGCGCTGATTCATGTTGTGGTCTTCGTGACGTTGGTCATTGGCGCGAGCAGCGATGTGGACAACGGTCTGATGGTGATCCTCATTCTTTCGGCCATCGGGTTCTGCTTCTACATGGCCATTGACGCCATGCGGGTCGCCAGAGCCAAGAACCTCGGCGCGGAAATCGCTCCTGATTCGCTGGAGTCCTGGAGCAAGAATCGACCAATAGGCCCGATCCTGTTGATTGGGCTTGGAATCCTTTTCCTTCTGAGGAATTTCGACTGGTTTGAGTTTCACCGCATAGGGCGTTTTCTGTGGCCGGTAATTCTGATTAGCGTTGGCGTGATTCTGTTTCGCAACCGTCTGGGCGACCGCGCGTAGGCGGCGGCAATTCGGAGGATGAACTTCGATGGGTAATCGTATTCGTTGTGCGTGCCCGCGCTGCACCATTCGCAGTTTGATGGGCCCTGCCATTATTATCACGATTGGCGTGCTCTTCCTCCTCGACCAGATGCGCGGCGGATATCTTTCGTTCAGCAATACGTTTCCGGTAATTCTCATCGTGATTGGACTGATTAGCCTGGCATCGGCGCTTGCGCCGATGGACGGCCATGTCGAGAATGTTTATCCGCCGGTTCCTCCTCCGGGCATGCCGGGCCCCACACAGAACCCGCCACAGAGTCTGCTGACGGGACAAGGGCAGGGACAATAACTGCTTATGGCAAACGGCCGCCCACGACGTTCAGTTTTCCCTGGCCTCGTTCTAGTCTCTGTAGGAGTAATTCTGCTGCTCCACCAATATAGAGGCTTCGACATTTTTCACCTCTTCTGGCACTGGTGGCCTCTGATGCTGATTTTCTGGGGCCTGATCAAACTGTTCGAGCGCACAGCCGCCAGCCGCTCGGGTGACCCCAGCTCGGCGCGCGTGACCGCAGGCGAAGTCTTTCTGGTTGTCGGACTTCTATCGCTTCTGGGAATTGTCGTTGCGGTTGACTACGGCAAGCAGCATCTGCCGGGTGACCTAGTGGACATGGGTAAAGGCGACAAATTCGATTTTGAACTGGAGGTCGCTCCCAGAGAGATTCCGGCTGATGCGCGCATCACCATTCGCAATGGCCGCGGCGACATCAGCGTGCACTCTTCCGACGAGCATCAGATTCGCGTTGCCGGCAAAAAGAGTGCGAAGGGTTGGAGCGAAACGGAGGCGCGGAAACTGGCGGACCGCGCGTCCATCGAAATCGTTCCGCTCGGAGATGGATACGAGATTCATCCGTCCGGCACTGGTGATTCGCGGCTCAGCCTGAACCTGGAAGTTTCTGTTCCGAAAAAATCCTTGCTCACCATCCGCAATGAAAAGGGCGACGTCACGGTTTCCGACATGGCCACGCCGGTCACGGTCATCAGCGGCACGGGGGACATCGAGGTTCGCAACACAAGTGGTGACGTTTCGATTGACACCCACAAAGGCGACATCAAAGTCTCGGACACGAATGGCAACGTGAAGATCGCCGGCCACGGCGGCGAAGTGAGTGTTTCAAGCGCAACCGGGGGCCTGACCCTCGACGGCGAATTCTTCGGGCCCATCTCCGCCGACAAAGTTGCCAAGGGTGTGCGCTTCATTTCCCAGCGCACCGATCTGACGCTCACGCAGCTTACCGGGCACCTGGAAGCCGGCTCTGGCAATCTGGAAATCACGGACGCACCGGGAAACCTGAACTTGCGCACCAATCGCTATGACGTGACCATCGAAAACGCCGGTGGCAAGGTAAAAGTGGACAATCGCGACGGCAATGTCGAGCTACGATTCTCTTCCCCGCCGAAAGAAGACATCGAGGTTTCCAACGCCGCGGCCGGCATCACGCTCACGCTGCCCGGCTCGGCAAGCTTCGACATTCTTGCCGATTGCCACTCCTGCGACGACATCAATTCGGAATTTTCCGCCGAGTCCCTGAAGAAAACGTCAACCGAGTCGGGCGACTTTCATTTAGAAGGAAAATACGGGAGCGGCCGAGGCCCCAAGATTACGCTAAAGACCAGCTACGGCTCCATGGCGCTGCGCAGAACTAGTTCAGACATGCCCGCTCCTCCAGCGCCGCCGCGGGCTAAGGCGCCGACTCCTCCGGCGGCAAACCCGGCAACGCCGCGAGCCAAGACTCCTGTTCCCCCGAAGGCGGAAAAGCCGTAAGCACAGCAAGACAGACGACGGCTGCAGGGCTGTTCGAATCCCAGAAAGCAAATCTAATTCAGGATTTAATCCAGAAGATCCACGTGAAAATGGCCGCCATCGGCGTGGGAATTCACGAACTCTTCCGCGCTGGCCCACTCGGTGTAAGGGCGCTGCGCGCGGCCGTCCCAGCCCGTCAGTCGGATTTTCTTCTGCTCCGCCAGCGCTGTAAGTTGCCGGCGTATGCGAGCCTCCGGCACGTTGTAAAAGGCCGAGATCCGGCGCGTGCTGATGCACGCTGACTTGTGATTGTTTCTGGCAAGACGCAGTATTTCTCGTTGCACGAACTCATCGGAAACCATCTGGGTGCTCCCTGACGACAACCGCGGGCTGACATTTCGGGACGAGATAGGCCCATCCGGTCGGCTATGGAATGAGCGGGGAGTATATGCTTCCAGGAGGTGTTTGCCAAGTCTTCCCTTTGCCCAACCAGGGCGTAAATGGCTATCGATCGGCCAAGCGATTCAGCTCCTCGAAGAACGTAGGAAATGAAACGCCGGCGCAATCGGAATCCCGAATCACCGTATTTCCCTCCGCTGCCAGGCCCGCCACTGCAAACGCCATGGCGATGCGGTGATCTCCGCGCGGCTCGATTTCCGCGCCGCGCAGTCTCCCGGCGGTACGCCCCGCGACTCTCAATCCATCTGGGCGTTCCTCCACGGTGGCGCCCATGCGGCGCAGATTCTCGGCCAGCGCCGCGATGCGGTCGCTCTCTTTCACGCGCAGCTCCGCCGCGTCGCAAATCTCAATTCCTTCTTCGGTGTACGGTCCCAGCGCAGCCAGCATGGGCAACTCATCGATCAATAGCGGAATCTGCCCGCCGGCAATCACTCCGCCCCTCAGCGAAGTGCCTTTCACCGACAAATCCCCTACCAGCTCTCCATGCGCACTCTTCAGGCCCAGCATCTCTATCGATGCGCCCATCGACGCGAACAGATCCAGGATCGCCGTTCGGGTCGGGTTCAATCCTACGTTGTGAATCAGCACATTCGAATCCGGCAGCAGCGAAGCGGCGGCAAGGAAAAAAACCGCTGAAGACAAATCCCCGGGCACATCCAACGACTTGGCGACGAGCTTCCCGCTTCCGTTCCCGCTGCGCAAGCCATGAATCCGTACGGTTGGTCCGTGCTTCTCGATCTCCGCGCCAAATTCCTCCAGCGCCAGCTCCGTGTGATCCCGCGTGCGCGCCGGTTCCGTCACGCTGGTCATGCCGTCCGCGAACAATCCCGCAAGCAGCACCGCTGACTTGACCTGAGCGCTGGCCATGGGCATCTGGTAGTCGATGGGATTGAGCTGCGTACCACGAATTTCCAGTGGCGCAAAATTATCTTCGCGCCCGCGAATGTCCGCACCCATCTGCCGGAGCGGTCCCATCACCCGTTTCATAGGCCGCTTCTGCAGCGAGTCGTCTCCCGTCAGCTTCGAAGAGAATTCCTGCCCTGCCAGGATTCCAGCCAAAAGCCGCATGGTTGTCCCGGAGTTTCCCGCATCCAGAGCCCGCCAGCTGCTTTTTAAGCCGCGCGGGCCACAGCCCGTCGCGCGAACTGTATCTTTTTCAATTTTCACCACAGCGCCCAGCGCGCTCATGCACCTAAGCGTGCTGTGACAATCCGCCGCCGCAGAAAAATGACGCAACTCGCTCGTGCCTTCGGCCAGTCCTGCTAGCATCGCGTAACGGTGCGAGATGGACTTGTCGCCTGGCAGATCCAGCCCACCGGTCAAGTATTTCACCGGACGAATAATCTCTTTTTTCACGAAGAAATTCTAACACGCCGCAAGAAAGCCCCTCGCATTTGGCGAAATGGGCCAATTCCCATCTTCAAATTCCCATAGATTCTCCACTGTCCTCGCGGCCAGTTTTTGGCGGAGAACGGCCTGTACCAAACCCTGAAATCTCCCGGCCCCCAAACACGTATTATTAGCTAAGGAGAATGTTCATGTCCGCGCGCAGCACTTTCATCCACCTAGCCACAAGAGCCGGCATCCTATTCGGCGCACTCTTTGTCGTCAGCGTGCTTCTGGCCGCAATTCCCGGCCATCGCGCGCCCGCGGCGCAGCCAAAGGGTTCTCAGCAGTCGTCCAGTTCGCAGTCGCAGGAATCCCAGAGCATGGACCACAGCAAAATGTCCGGCATGGACATGGACGACGCCAAAGCCAACGAAATGCACGCCGTCCACGACATGACGCGCGGCCACATGGATGCGCACAGTCTCCACATGCACATGACCGCCATGCGGCCCACGACTCCCGAAGACACCGCGCGCGCCAATGAAATCGTCGCGCAACTCCGCGGCGGCATCGAAAAATACAAGGACTATCACGTCGCTTTGAATGAAGGTTACAAAATCTTCCTTCCCAACGTTTCGCAGCCCGAGTATCACTTCACCAGCTACTACAACGGCTTCCTCGAATCTTTCGCGTTTGATCCCGCGCGTCCTACTTCCCTGCTTTACAAGAAAACTTCTGGCGGCTACGAACTTGTCGGCGCCATGTACACCATGCCTAAGCGCGCCGCCGAGGAGCAGCTCAACGCCCGTGTTCCCTTGAGCGTTGCCATGTGGCACTTGCATACCAATCTCTGCATGCCGCCGAAGGACCAGCTTCGTGGCGCAGATATGACGAAGTTCGGCCTAAAAGGCAGCATCGCGACGGAAGAAGCTTGCGACGCCGCAGGCGGCCGTTTCCACCCGGTCATCTTCGGTTGGATGGTGCACGTCTACCCCTACGAAGACTCTCTCGACAAAGTCTTCGCCATGCATCACCACATGGATTGATAACTTCGCACGTCGGAATCACACCTCGCGAAACTCTTTGCTCCAAGGCGCTATCCGACTGCTCTATGCGTTGACTTGCGTCTGGACGCACCCTAAGATGACTTGTCGATGGCGGTTCCCTTCCCATGATCGGTCAAACCGTCTCCCATTACCGGATTCTGGAGAAGTTGGGTGGTGGCGGCATGGGAGTGGTGTACAAAGCCGAAGATTTGAGGCTTGGCCGCTTCGTTTCCTTGAAATTCCTGCCCGAGGAGCTTTCCAGGGAGCCGCTGGCCATTGAACGCTTTCAGCGCGAAGCGCGGGCCGCATCGTCCCTGAATCATCCTCATATCTGTACGATCTACGACGTGGACCAGTACGAAGGCCAAAGTTTCATCGTCATGGAGTTTCTTGAAGGGCAAACCCTCAAGCACCGCATTTCCGGGAAGGCTATGGAACTCGAACGCGTTCCGGAACTCGGCTACCAGATGGCCGACGCTCTGGAGGCAGCGCACGCCAAAGCGATTATTCACCGCGACATCAAGCCAGCGAACATTTTTCTCACGGAACGCGGCCAGATAAAGCTTCTGGACTTCGGCCTCGCCAAACTAATGCCGGAGCGAAAAGGCGCGAAACTCGCCCTGCAGAAATCCGGATCCTTTGGCACCACAACGCAGGATGCGCACTTGACCAGCGACGGCGTAGCTCTTGGCACCGTTGCTTACATGTCCCCCGAACAGGTGCGCGGCGAGGAGCTCGATGAGCGAACCGACTTGTTCTCACTGGGGCTGGTCCTGTACGAAATGTCCACTGGCCAGAGAGCCTTTACTGGAGGTACTTCGGGAGTCATCTTTGATGCGATTCTGAACCGCGCGCCAATTCCCCCTGCGCGGCTGAACCCGGCCATCCCCCTGCAGATGGAATTGATCATCAGCAAAGCGATGGAAAAGGACCGAGAGCTGCGCTACCGCACCGCGTCGGATATTCGCGCGGACTTGCAGCGGCTGAAGCGTGATACGGATTCGGCGCGTGCCTTGCCGTATTCGACAAGCCGCGCCTCCCGCCAAACGGTGCGGCGGCATTGGCCGCATTTCTTGTGGGCGGCGATTCTCGTGCTGGTGCTTCTGCTGCTGGCGTTCGACGTGGGTGGCCTTCGGCAACGTCTCTTCGGGGGATCCGGCGCGTCGCATATCGATTCGATCGCCGTCTTGCCGTTCGCCAATTTGAGCAACGATCCAAAAACGGAATACCTGAGCGACGGAATTACGGAGAGCTTGATCAACAGTCTCTCCCAATTGCCCAACCTGGCAGTCATGTCGCGCAACACCGTCTTCCGCTATAAGAGCGCAACGACCGACCCACAAAAGGTCGGCCGCGACCTGCACGTGCGGGCCATTCTCACCGGAAGGGTCATCCAGTCGGGCGATGAACTACTCATCAGCGTGAATCTGGAGGACGTGGAGAACAGCCGCCAGATTTGGGGGGAACAGTACAATCGCAAACTTTCCAGCCTGGTTTCCGTGCAGCAGGAAATAGCCGCCGACATCTATGGCCGCTTGCGCCCGCGGCTTGCAGGCGAAGAAAAGAAACTGCTCGCGAAGCGACCCACGGAAAATGCGGAGGCCTATCAGCTTTACCTCCAGGGTCTTTTTTACTGGAATAAGTGGACGCAGGGCGATTTCATGAAGGCCGCGGACTTTTTCACGCAAGCGGTGCAAAAGGATCCGCGCTACGCGCTGGCGTATGCAGGCCTTGCCGATACGTACAGCCAGCTGGGTGACACCGGGTACGTTCCGCCTTCGGAGGCCTGGCCCAAGGCAAAAGTCGCTGCGACGCAAGCGCTGGATATCGATGATTCCCTCCCGGAGGCGCACACTTCTCTGGGCCTGGTAAAAGAGCATTTCGATTGGGACTGGACTGGTGCCGAGCGTGAGTTCAAGCGTGCCATCGAGCTAAATCCTAATTCGGCCACGGCGCATCATTGGTACGGCGACTACCTGTCGAATATGGGCCGGTTTGAAGAAGGCATGCACGAAACCAAGAAGGCGCTGGAATTGGATCCTCTGTCGCTGATTATCAATACGAGCTTGGGCTGGCAGTTCTATCTCGCCGGCCAGAATGAGCAGGCCGTCGAACAGTTGCGCAAAGTCCTGGACATCGATCCCAAGTTTTCTCCGGCGCGTCGCATTCTGGAAGAAGTGTACGCGCACATGGGCAAGCAGAAAGAGGCGGTTGCGGAGAGAGAAAGGGCTTTATCACTCTCGGGAGGCCCTGAACTCGCTGCATCCATCGAGGAAGATTTCACTAAGTCCGGCTACAAAGGCGTGCTGCAGAGCTGGCTGGAAGGCTTGACGGAACTGTCCAAGCACAGCTACGTGTCCTCCTACAGCATCGCGGAATCGTATATGCGCATGGGTGAGAAGCAGAAGGCGTTCGAATGGCTGGAGAAGGCCTACGAAGAACATGATAGCGGGCTTGTCTCCCTGGCCGTGGAACCCATGTTTCAAAGCATCCGGTCCGATGCTAAATTCAAGGAAATCGTCCGGCGCATGAAACTTCCGAATTAGCTCCTTTGCATAATTTCAATCCAGCTCTCGCCATTGAGAGCATTCAGCGTCTTGCTCCTCAACGGAGCGGATAGTCTTTTTCACCGGGCAAATGCCCGTCCACACGCAAGACTTTCACTCCAGCGCGCACCGCCTTGGCATCCACAAAAGCAATCGCGCCCGGAATGGCGGCTACCAGATCGTATTGCATGTCGTTGGAGTAGACGATCTTCGGTGGCGATGCGGCTTCCGCGCGAAATATTTTGGCCACCCAGTATTGTTTGAACTGCGCTTCCGACATTTGATAAATCACCTTCAAAACGACATCGCGCTCACGTGCTACCGGGGCGCGAATCAGTAGCGTCACCGGGAGTTTCGAGTTCCAATACTGCCGCTCGCCAAGTAGTACTTTTCTGACATCGGAAAGGCTCAGATCGCTCACCGGCGTGTCCGCGTTGACCACCACGGCGATATCCGTGCCGTGACCGGTTTGAGCCGCGGAGGGGCACTGTAGAATCATCGAAAGCCAGATCAGCAGGAGGAACGTCGTTACAATTTTTTTGTTGGTGGCATTCATGTTTGGCTCGCCTAAAAAGTGAAGTCCGTCTGGAAAAATACGCCGTTGACCCAGGGTTCGGTCGGCAGACGCTTGGTATAGCGATACTCTCCTTTGAAACTGGCATAGTTCGTAATGTCGTAGCGCAATCCCAGAATGGATTGCACCAGGTCCTGATTGGTCAGCACCTGCTCGCTCAACGGCGTGTGCGTGTGTTCGAAGCGGTAGTAGGGCTTCAGGGTTTTTTCAAACCACGGCAGCCGGTAGCCGATCTGCGCGTAGTAGGCCTGATTGTTGGTGATGAAATTGGTCAGGATGTTGCGATGATTGACGTTGGCGAATTCCGCAAGGAATTCCGGATTCTCTTTGGTCCAAACGATGTGGGCCGCTGAAATCCATTCGCGGAAATTTGTTCCGTTGGGACTGCCGGCGGGAAGCGTAATTTTGTCGCGGTACACCGATATTCCCATCTGCAAGCCGTAGAGCTTGGCCGGCCGTGAGAACACGTTTGCCACCCACGCGCGATTATTGTTGACATCCCCTGCGTCCCCAGGACGGCTGAGGACCACGCCGCGGCCGTTCCCTATGCCGACGTTATATCCCAGCCCCGCGCCTCCCGAGGGGATGTTGCCTTCGACGAGAATTCCGTCAAAATGCACGGGGATGAAAGTCCCTCCAAACTTCACGAATTCCGGCCGGGCGATGGAGGTCTGAAGCCACGCGCCGTGATGGAACGCGGTGTTCCAGTAGCCAATGGGTGTGTGATATCTGCCAAAGGAGATTTTGAAAAAGTCGTTGTAGTCATAACGAATGATGCTGCGTTCCACTTCCACCGTGTAACCGGTCGGTTGCGCGTTGAAAGTGATTTCACCGAAAAAGCTGACTTTGCTGGAAAGCGCCGAAGCGAGATGCAAGTCCAGCTGCCCTAAGTTGAAGCCGCTGGTGGTCCCCTTCTGGTCTGTCGCCCCAAAATCAATGTCACCGAAACCTCTAATCTGCAGCGAAGGATAGTGAGTCTCCAACGGGCGAACGGTAGCTTGCGCTTCCACCGCATCGTGTTGATGCGCTTGCACAGGGGTGGGGGTGGGTGCGACCTCGGCAGGTTCAGGCTTTGGCGGCGCGGGCGCGGGTGCCGCGGCAGCGGTAAGCACCGGAGCGGTACCAGCCGGCTGCTTGATCTCCAGCTCTGCAACACGTTTTTCGAGTTGCTGGACGCGCTCGAGCAGAATCCTGATCTGCTCCGTTTGATCCGGCGGGGGCGAACTCTGCCCCCAAGTTGAACCGGCGGTGAAAATCAAGGCAGCGAGGATCAACAGTGATCGGTGCATACGTCCCTTCCCTTGTCCTGGGCTCGGCCCTGAATCCGAATTCCAAGACGGCGTTCTCGAAGTGACTAGAATCAGCTTCTTTGGACTCCGGCAAGCAAAAATTTCCACATTCGAAGAATGATATGGAAGCAATGAACGTACCGGAGAGTGGGCAGTATTCTAGTCTTCGCGCGTTGAATGTCAAAACATACTTTGTCCAAGCGGGATGCGTCACTCGACGTGGGCGTCAAAAACTCCGGTTTCAATTTTTCCTGCACGCTTGACCTGAACAAAAATCCGGTAGTCGCCAGAGCGCGGGAATCCGTAAGGAAAACTCACCTCGGCGGGCAACGGCGCGTTTGACATCGGCATAGCCATTGGCGCACTAGCTAGCATTTTCATCGGCGCTTGCGCCGTGCGCGCCAACTCCAGCGCGGCCATGGAAACCGATCCCGCGGGGTGAACGTGGGCGAACACGCTCAGGTCCGTGCTGACAAACTCGGCATGCCCGGCCATGCCCATGTATTGCTCCATGTCCGTTGCGGGTCTCCCGTCTTTGTCTTCCACGCCAAACTTGAAATTCATTGGCACGCTGGCCTTCAGCGGACCACTCTCGCGGCGCCAAACTATGCGTCCACCATCGGCGAGTTGTGACACGTTCGAATCCCGCTTACCCCCAGCCACGCCTGCGCCGCTCCACGTCGAATCGTCGCCATCCAGGGCTTTGCCCTGAGTCTGCGGCAGGTCCACATTTCCCATCAGCGTCCACGGAAAGCCTTGCTTATCCACAATGTCCGCAAAAACTTCGTAGCGTCCCGCAGGCATCGACGGCAACTCTTCCGCAAACGCTCCGCCAGCGATGCGCTCCGGATGCAAGTGCCACATTTGTTCCATTCCCGGCGTGCGGATCAGGAACAGATGCATCAAGTGATTGTGATCGGGAATCGCTTCCTCCATTTTCAAGTTCTTGGCCCACTGCGGGTCCTGCCCATTCGCTCGAATCAGCAGGCGGTTGCCATTTTCCAAGGTTGTTTCGGCTATCGGTGCCTTGTAATAATTCACGGTGCGCTCATAATTGCTAGCCTCAGTTCCCCACCACGCTCTCCCCAGAAACAAGATCCCTGCGACGATGACCGCTGTAATGGCCATCGCCACCCGCGCACGCCGCGCGCGCACTGCTGTAACCGCTTCACTGGGACCTAGGTTGCCTTCTCTCACGGCAGCACCCGCGATAAAAACGATTCCAATCGCGAGGAACGCCATCAGGAATAACAGCAGTCCCCCAAGAGGCTTCTCCATTTTGAGTGTCTTCTGAGCAAACGCTGGAACCGGCACAGCAAGTTCGCCTTTACCCTTCGTTCCATCCACCGACACGCGCACTTTTAGCGCGCCATCTTCCATCAGCCAAAGGCTGCCGGTAAAAAACTGTGGATCCTCTTTGGACTGTTCCGTAACGTCCGGCGTGGGAGGCAGGTTTGAGCCCGCGCCGCTCAAGCGCATCGGGACGATCTCGACTCGGCGCACGTCGTTGGTGGCGGCCCGGACTTGAATTTCCGCCACGCCGGGGATCACTTGAGGAAGCCGGACGGTCACAAAAAGATGGTAGGGCCCTGCATCGCCTTCGCAGTACACGTCCGGGCTGCCGACGTGCGCGCGCATTGATAGCACGCCAGCAAGCACGATTGCCAATAGAGCGATAAATCTTCCGCGCGAGCGCAGCCCGGTCATCGCCGCAGCCGCCGCATCCAATCTCCCCACGAAAATCCCAGGCGCGCGGTAATTATGGAAACCAGTACGGCAGCCGCCATCCATCCCCAAAACTGGCCCGGAGTCTTCTCCGCAATCTGAAACTTGTAAGGATCGTAGAGAAAATTCGCTGGATCGAAATACGCAAAATATGCCATTCCAAAAAACCAGTTCCGCGCCGCCGGCGTCATCAGGAAACTCGCAAACGGCCATTGCGCCGCCACAAAACTAAGTACGAACACGGGCCCCGACACGGCAGCCAGCTTCCATCTACCCCACTCTTCCCTTTTGCTCCAAAGCAAATCAAGAACGATCGCAGGCACAATGAGCAAAAGCGGGAAATGCAGAGGAACAAGATGTGTAATATTTTGGTAGACCGGCCCCAGTTTAGGTTGTGCCGGAAACAACGGCAAAATCCACTCGGACGCCAACTGGATCGCCGTGTACGTTGCCGCCACCATCGTGGCTGCCCACCGCCGTCCCAGTCCCCACGCTGCTCCGATCAACATCGGCGGCATCCCAATCGCCACCGCGACGTAGCATCCCGCGTTGTGCAAATTTACGGGCCAGGTCGCATCGGTAAGCATCGTCCCCATCTGCACAACGCAATCCGCGCCCACAAACACGAATAGCCACCCCAGCGTTCGCCGCACGCTTTCCGTCGCGCGGCTCATCAACCCCGCCATTAATGCCAGCGCCCCCCACTTGATTGCAAAGGATCCTAGCGAAAGCAGCACATGCGGCGGGCTCACAATCTTCACGTCCAGCCCGTACGCGTTGTGCCACCAATTATCAAACGGCGCGGACGTCAGCATCGCCACGCAGCCCCACACGGCGATGAATGCCCCGAGCGGCCCGCGAAATCCCCAAATCTTCACCGACGCATTCTGCGCTGCCGCATCCCCGCCAAACGTCGTCGACACAATCATGTACGCACAAGCGATGCCTACTAAAACGCCGTTCAATTGAATCAGGATGTGCGCAGGCGTCCAGAAACTGTCCCGCCCGATCGACATGTGCCACGAAATGTCCCAATGCCCGCCGATCAAGCTGCAGGTGACTCCAGCAACCACGCACCAGATGGTCCAAGGAATGGACTCTACCTTCGCGGAAACACGTTCGCCCGCGCGCGCATATAACGATTGCCCAAGAGGAACGCTGTCTGCCATGTTTGCCGGCTCCTGACGCCTTGTTTGCTTCGAAGTCTTTGCCCAAAGTCTTCCGGCGCCGAAAGTTTACACCGTTGCCCCCTTCTGGGTGAACACGATGGACGCGGTCATGAGTTTCCAGACAAATCGGCAAGCCGTGTAACGATGGGGAACTAGTACGTCCAGCCTTTTTCTCCCAGCCTTTTTCTCCCAGTCTTTTGCCTCCACTCGTTTGATTGCTTCCCGTTACCCCGGCAAGTATCATTGGCGGTTCATGCTTACGGCCCGGCCCCATTTGTTGAACAGTCGCGTTGTCCGCTCTGCCGTTCTTTTCGTATTCACGGCCATTCTCAGTGCCGCGCCTGGCTCCCTCAAAGCACAAGAGTCGCAACAAATACTTCCCCTCAGCCAGGTTCGCCCCGGCATGCAAGGCTACGCTTACACCATCTTTGCGGGCGATCAAGTTGAAAAATTCGACCTCGAAGTCCTCGGCGTCCTCGACAATTTTCTCGGCCCCAAGCAATCCATAATCCTCGTCCAGCTGAAAGGCCCCAAAGTCGAGCACACCGGCGTCGTTGCCGGCATGAGCGGCAGCCCCGTCTACCTCGACGGCAAACTCGCCGGCGCGCTTTCCCTCAAGCTCGGCATCTTCACCAAAGAACCAATCGGCGGCGTTACGCCGATCGCTGACATTCTGAACCCCCCAACCCAAGCCGCTTCGGCGCAACCGAGCACTCAACAACTCTCCCTCCCGAGCGAAGCCTCCACGCGGACCGGTCTTCCTTCCGGCACCGCACTTGAGCCCATCGAGACTCCCCTGGTTTTCTCCGGCTTTCAGTCCGCCGCCATCCAGCAATTCGCCGGCCAGCTCCAGGGCTATGGCATGGTTGCCACTCAAGGCGGCACCGCCGCCCCGCGTCCCGAAGATGCGCATCTCGCCGCGGGCGATATGGCAGGCATGGTTCTCGTCCAAGGCGACGCCTCCATCAACGCTTCCTGCACTGTCACGGCAGTTCGCGCGGACCGTGTCTATCTCTGCGGCCATCCTTTCCTGAACCTCGGCGACGTGCAGCTTCCCATGGCGCGCAGCCGCGTCGTCGCCACGCTCTCCTCCGATCTAGCCTCCACCAAGATCGTCAACGTTGGCGGCTCCATCGGCACCATCACAGGAGATCACCTCACCGTTGTTAGCGGAAAGCTCGGCGCTCCTCCTCCTATGGTGCCTCTCGATCTGACGTTGCAAACCGCCGGGGGCGCGAAAACTCTGCACTTCGAGCTCGTCAATCATCCCAAGCTCACGCCTCTCCTCGTGGCGCTCACCACCTTCAGCGGCCTCACACAAAACTCTCTCTACGGCGAAGGCACCACCCTCCATCTTTCGGGCGAAATTCGTCTCCAGGGTCACGCCCCGGTGCAAATTGAAAACACGTTTGCTCCCGGTGATTCCCTGTCCCCCGACGGCCTGCCCATCGCCCTCACCATGCAAAACGTTTTCACGCGGCTCTTCACCAACACGTTCGAACCGGCCAAAGTCGAACACATTTCTCTCCGCGTCGAATCCGTTCCCGGCCGCAAGTCCTTCACCATCGAGAGTGCGTGGCTCGAAAAAGGAGAAGCCGCACCCGGCGAAACTCTGCGTGTCCGCGTTCTTCTTCGCACCTACCGCGGCCCCTCGCGCGTTGAGGAAACCACCGTTCGCGTTCCCGAGCAGATTGCGCGCGGCACCAACCTACGCGTCCTTGTCAGTGACGCCGATCTCCTCAATCGCGCTTCTCGCGGGTTTGCCTTCGCCGGCGCGGGTAGCGGTCCCAGCGGCCTCGACCAGCTCATCGCCCTTTTGAATCGCGAGCGCCGTAACGACCGCCTCTATGTCGGCCTCTTCGCTCCCTCACCGACTCTTCTATGGGAAGACAAGGAACTTCCCAACATTCCGCTTTCTCAAATCAACGTCGTCGACGGCCGCCCCACTCCAGGCACAGTTCAAATCCTTCGCGAATCCCTGGCCGGCGAATCCTCCATTCCCCTCGGAGGCCCCGTCTCCGGCGTCATCTCCCTGAATCTCCAAATCCGGTGAACATTTCCATGCAAAACTTCCTGAAACGCCAAACCATTGTCCGTACTCGCCGTTTTCCGCGAGCCGTCTCTTTATTCTTACTTCTTTGCTTTCTGACTACACTGCCTCTTCTCGCCGACCATACTCGCCGCTGGCGCCAATCCACCTACGAAGAATTCCTAAAGGGCACTGCCCGCGGCGTCGCCGTTCGCAGCGATGGCCGGCTCGAACTCGCGCCAAAATTCACTCTGCTCGCCGACGCTGACGCTTCCTATCTCTGGTCCGTCCGGCTTGATCCCAAGGGAACGCTCTTCGCCGCAGGCGGCTCTCCCGCAAAAGTTTTTCGATTCGATTCGAACGGCAAACCAACTGTCGTCTTCGATTCCACCGATCTCTCCGCGCAAGCCATCGCCTTCGATTCCAAAGGCGCGCTTTACGTAGGCACCTCTCCTGACGGCAAGGTCTACAAAATTTCCGCCAGCGGCGAAAAATCCGTCTTCTTCGATCCCAAAACAAAATACATCTGGGATCTCGACTTCGGCCCGGACGGCACCCTCTATGTCGCCACTGGCGACAAAGGCCAGGTCTTTGCCGTCGCTCCTGACGGCAAGGGCGAACTCTTCTACTCCAGCGACGAAGCCCATATCCGCGTGCTTGCTTTCGACAAGCAATCCAATCTGATCGCTGGCACCGAACCCAGCGGCCGCATTCTCCGCATTTCTCGCACTTCCGGAAAATCCGCTGCCGAAGGTTTCGTTCTCTACGAGACGTCCAAGCGCGAAGTCACTTCGCTCGCGGTCTCTTCCAGCGGCGCTATCTACGCCTCCGCGATTGGCGAGAAGCAGCGCACCGCCACCGCTGGCGCGCCAACCACCGTCATCACGGGCCCGCAAGGCACCACCACCATCTCGACCGCCGGCGTGATCGCGTCCAACCAGGGGCAGCAACTTTCTCCCTTTGCTCCTTTTCCTCCGCTCCTCTCCAGCAGCATCTATCGCCTCACCCCGGATGGCGCTCCTGAAGAGCTTTGGACCTCGCGCGAGGACGTCGTCTACGCTCTCGGTCTCGCCTCCGACGGCCGCCTTCTCGCCGGCACCGGCAACAACGGCGCGCTCCTCGCCATCGATGGGCGCGGGATTTTCGCGCAACTCGCCAAAGCCGGCTCCGCGCAAATCACCGCCATCGCCAGCAACTCTTCCGGAAAAGTTTTCCTGTGCACCGCGAATCCCGGAAAAGTATTATCCATGGGCCCCGAATATGAAGCCGAAGGCACTTACGAATCCCGTTCCTTCGATTCGCAACTTTTTTCGCAATGGGGACGCCTCGAATGGTGGGGTCCGCCTGCGGCCGACGCGGCAAAATCTACGGCCCATTCGAATGAGCCGCGCCTGGAGTTTTTCATTCGCTCGGGCAACACGGAAGACCCTGGCAGAGAATGGTCCCGCTGGTTCGGCCCCTATACGAGGTCAGGCACTCCCGCGCAAGCGCCCTCAGCGCGATTCGTACAGTGGAAAGCCATCATCCACGACGGACGTCCGGGCGACGGCATCGACTGGGTCAGCCTCGCTTATCTTCCGCGCAACGTCGCCCCGCTCATCGACGGCATCGCGCTCCAGGATCCCGGCGTCCGCCTGCAGGGCCAATCCAACATTTCCGCCAACCAGCCCACGGTGGTGACACTCAAGCTGCCGCCCTCGCCGAATCCCACCGGCGTGGTTATTACGCAGAGCGGCGCTCCCGCTAAATTCGAATTGCCCCCGCAAGGCACGCTGCAAAAAGGCTATCAATCCGTCCTCTGGAGCGCCCACGACGACAACGACGACGACCTGCGCTACGCGGTTTACTTTCGGGGAGAAAATGAACGCGAGTGGAAATTATTGAAGGACAATCTTGAGCAAAAATTCTATTCCTGGGACACCACCACGCTCCCCGACGGCGCCTACTATCTGAAAGTCATCGCCACCGATGCCGGTTCGAATCCCCCCGCGCTCGCCCTCAAGACCGAACGTGAAAGCGAGCGCTTTGAGGTCGACAATACCCCGCCGGTCATTGAGCACCTTGAATCCATCCGCGCGATAAGTCCCGTCGGTAGCTCCGCGATTGCTTCCGTTGTTTCGAAGTTCACCGCGCGTGACGCCACCAGCAGCATCGAGCGCGCACAATACAGCATCGATGGCGGCGAATGGATCCTTGTTGCTCCAGCCGGCGGCATTAGCGATGCGCCGGAGGAGCACTATGAATTCTCACTCAGCGGGCTTACGCCCGGTGAGCACACTCTTGCCGTTCGCGCATACGACCGCTTCGAGAACGTCGGCAGCGCGAAAATCACCTTCACCGTCTCGCCAGCAAAACCGTAACGCGACATTGTAGTGGCCGGTCTTCAGACCGGTACTCTAGTTCTTTCGCGGGCACAGCCAATCTGGCTGCGCTCCTCGCCTCTGTCCCGTAGGGCCCGCCTTCCGAGGCGGGCCGCACTTCTCCCTTCGAGCAAGATTCGGCAATGGCCCGTATTCTTTTTTGATTATCTTTGGAACTAAGGATTAAAAACTAATAACAGCTTCTCAACTCACCCAGCGTTCCACAACCGGAACCGCCTGAAACTTTTCAATCTCCGCCCCAAAACCAATCCGCCCATCGCCATACGGCTCGTTTCGAACATGCACTACTCGGGCCGTGCACCGCATCTCCTGCGATTCACTCCCGGTCACTTCCGCGGGCATGCGCAGGGTAGCCTCAATCGGCATCCCCACTTGCAGCGGCGCCGAAGACGCAAAAAAGAATCCTCCGCGCGACACATTCAGAGCCTCGGTAAAGTGCTCGGTCCGGTCCGAACTCACTCCCATGGCCCGAAACCGCAACGGGGTGCGAAGGCTAAAGCGCGTCAATTGGCGGCGTTCCGATGGCTTCATTTAGGACTCCCACTCGTCGGGAAGCCTCAACTGTGGCTCTCTCGACGGGGGCAAGTGCATTGAGCGTAGCAGAGCCACCGGAGCGGTCAAGTACCAAACCCATCATGGCCAATCGATACCAGTACCCGCCTCCGGTATAGGAGTGCGGCAGCTTGCTGCCGCTTTTCCGTCTGCTCCACCATCATCCTCATACAACCCGTGAGGTTCGCGCAGACATTCGCCTTGCCACCTGCCATATTGCCTCTTTCGAATGCATCGAAAACGCGCTAAACAATGAGCGCCAATCGAAGCCTCCACACTCAAAGCGAGTCCATGAGCTCAGCCCCACAGGTCGAGAACAGCGCCTTCCAACCACCAAGTTGGCAGACCATCCTCGAAGCGCACGCACGGATCGCACCGCGCATCCATCGCACGCCGGTGCTGACTTCCTCGTCGTTGGATCAGATGACGGGCGCAAAAATCTTTTTCAAGTGTGACAATTTTCAAAAGACCGGCTCCTTCAAGATTCGCGGCGCCACCAACGCCATCTTTTCTCTCTCCGACCAAGAAGCCGCCCACGGTATCGTCACTCCTTCCAGCGGAAACCACGGCGCAGCCGTGGCGCGTGCCGCCGCCTGGCGCGGCGTCCCCGCATATATCGTCATGCCGAAGAACGCGCCCGCCGTGAAAGCCCGCGCCATCGAAGGCTACGGTGGGCGCATCACGTATTGCGAGCCAAAGATGTCCTCCCGCGCGGAAGTCAGCGCACGCGTCCAAGCCGAAACCGGCGCTTATCTAATCCATCCCTACGACGATGACCGCATCATCGCAGGTCAGGCCACTGCCGCCAAAGAATTGCTCGAAGAAGTGGGCGATCTGGATGCTGTCTTCGCGCCCGTCAGCGGCGGCGGATTACTGAGCGGAACTTGCCTCGGCGCCAAGGGCATACGACCTGCCGTTCGAATCTTCGGCTGCGAACCCGAACGCGCTGACGACGCCTACCGCTCGCTAACCACCGGCACGCTGCAGTCCCTGGAATCCAGCGACACCATCGCCGACGGCCTCCGCGCCTCGCTTGCCCCACGCACCTTCGCTATCATCCGCAAAAATGTCGACCGCATCCTCCTCGTCAGCGAAGATGAGATTATTTCCAGCGCCCGCCTCATCTGGGAACGCATGAAAATCATCATCGAACCCTCCAGCGCCGTGGCCATCGCCCCACTTCTCAAGCCCGGAGCTGTCGCTGCCCTCGACCTCCCCAAGCGCGCCGACGGTGCCGCGCCGAAGTTGGGCGTGATCCTCTCCGGCGGCAATGTCGATTTGTCTGCTCTCCCTTGGTCCCGCTAGTCCTACATCCCTCCGGCCTTTTGAGCGCTCACGCGCGATTCCGTCCAAGACGGTGCACGAATTGAGCAAGGAAATACACAAAGTGGCGCAATCCTGAACCCGCCCGGCGCCATCTCACAGATAAACAAGCACTTACGAGAATTCCAGTTTGGATTCTCGTGTGCTCCTCTCACGACTGGAAAGACGGTGATTTTCATGAACGGAAATTGGCAAGATCGGGTTGAGGAGCATCGAGCGGCAGTCCTTCTCGGGCTCTCGTCCACGGAACTGCGCCGCTATTCGCGCCTCTGTGGCTTGGGCCATCTGGAAAGCAGCGATCACGGTGAGGAAGTGGTCTTCACCTACGAGGAACTGCGCAGGCTTTGCCTGCTTGCCGCTCAATCGTCAAAATAGAATTTCAAATTGGAAGAGCTTCTGCTCCCCCTAGCAACACCCCCCAGCCCCGGGCGCCTCCCCACAGGTTCCCGGGGCCCTCTTTCAGCTACTTTTCCTTGAGCTTGAGCTTGCCGGCGTTTTTGTTGGACTCCAGGAATTCGCGCAGTTGCGGCGTGGCGTCTAGCAAGCGCGTCCACTGTTCGTAATAGAGAGTGACCGGAAAGCGGCCGAGGCCGTAAACGCTGACGCCGCCTTTTTCTCCCACACGAAATTCCAGCGCGCCGCTGCGGCGCAATGCGCCCGTCTGTTTTTCCATTTCCGCGATTTTTGCTTTCAGTTCTTCGTAGGTTGGCTCGGCCATGGTGTCCTCCCGGTAGATGCGAAGGCAGGATTATACAATGCGTTTTGATTTGGCGGGGTGCAGGCTATACTCCTGCGCAAGTTTTCTGGAAGAAGGTGCTGCGTGGCTGAAGAGCAAAGCCGAATCATGGATTGGGTGCATCTGCCGGCGGGAGTTTCCGACGTGTCGCTGTGGGAAGGATTGCACGACGCGCAAATCATTGCCATCCAATCGAACCTGTTGGCGCGCACTCTAACTCTGAACTTGGAAATCGAACACTTGCGCATTTTTTACGAGCTGCCATTGGACATGCAATTCCTTTTTCGGTTCGAAGGCGTGCAGTCCGCCCGCGTGCTGAAATACTCCGTCTGGCCTGGAAGCTTTTCCGTTCCTAAGGGAGTTTCCAAGGAAGAGGAAGCTCAGCTGGTTGCGCAGTTCCAGGCGAAGTGGCGCGAAGAATCGGTGAGTTGGGAAGGCTTGCAGAAATCCGTCACCACCGAACACAAACAGGTAATCGATATATCCGATGCGACCCTGGCAGTGGCTGAAAATGGTTCAGTGGCTTTGCGCATCGTGGGGCTTTTCAATTACACCACCTACCACGAACTATTTCTGCGCGCTGAGCGCCTGACGATTTTCCGCAGCGACGCCGGCGAACTGTCGGTCTCGGATTTGCTGAAACTCGGTGAGTCGTATTGGGATGCGCTCGAGAGACAAAAAGCCGAAGGTTCCACGAACGGTTCGTGATCGAGCAGGCGTCACGCCGGAACAGGTAAGCTGGCGCGCGATTCGGGCTTGAGCCAATCGGTCCCCACGGCAGGCGCCGGAAACAGTTGCGGTTCGGGCATTCCCCGTTCAAATGTGCCCCCGAGCGGCGTACGCTCCAGGTTCTCTTTCAGGTTCATCAACGACAGGAACGTGCAAAGGATCCGTCTTTTCAAGTCGTCTGACAGGCACAGGTTGCTGGTGATACGCGCGAGCAAGAAGGATGATTGGCTGACGTAGGTGCCGATCTCCGCCCGGCGCTCCGCGGTCGCCTTGCGCAACGCCACTTGGCGGTGCATTTCCGCACACGCCTCCTCCACGCTCCACGTGAAGTGGTAGACGCACAACCCCACGGAATCCAGTTCCGTTGGGACCGAAACCTTGCACCGGGGAATACACGCGCGATGTCCGTTACAGTTTTCCATCCCACACCCCGGCCGCATTTGTGCAACAGGCTTGCCAATCCTTGGCTGCGCGGATTGGCCAGAATTGCGAATTGGCTGAATTCACAGGAGTTCCTCATTCGGCTCGTGCACTCAGAAGTCATCGCGCAATTCTGTCGGCCCTTCCCCATAGCAAATCGCTAGAGCGACTGCTTGAACTGCAATCTTCCCCCGAGCCTGATGCGCTCTAAGTCTCTGAGATGCAGAGCATTAGCCGCCGTATTGTCCACAACATCGTAGGGCGCGACCGAGGCATTTCATCGGGATACAGGAGCTATCGATTTCTTCTCTTACCATCCTTGCAATTTTGGCCGAAGCAGCCGACGGATCTGCTGCTGTCTGGCGATGGAGTCCAATTCCCGGCCCAATAGCCGCTTTGACGGAGATGCTTCGTTGAAAGAAGAGTCCTGGTACTACTACGGCGTGCCAGAAATGTGAAAGGAACTTCCCACCGAACTAGCGTGGGGAAACATTTTGGGTCCCATCGCGTATTCTACTGTGGGGGGTGACCTATGTATTGCGACCGTTGCGGCTCCTCGATTGGCGCAGGCGCGCAGTTCTGCAGCAAGTGCGGCAATACCCTGTCACCTGGGATCGTACTCGTCCCGCCGGCCGCCGTTGGCCAGGAACGCCGCGTTCAGGGGCACATCCAGCTTTTAGCAGGATTATGGCTTGCCAACGGCATCCTTCGCCTGCTGGGAGTCGGCTGGATGATGGTCGCCGGACGCCTCTTTTTCCCGTTCTCCCGTGGATGGAATTTCCCCTTTGGGAACAGCTGGCCCTTTGGCCCTTTCTTTTGGGGCGGCCTCTTTTCCGCCGGCATCTTCCTGACTGTTTTTGGCGTTCTACACCTGGTGCTGGCTTGGGGGCTGTTCGAGCGCCAACCGTGGGCGCGGACGCTCGGAATCGTCATCGGATTCCTGGCGCTGTTCCGGGTTCCCCTGGGTACGGCGCTGGGTGCCTACACGCTTTGGGTGCTGCTGCCGCAAAGTTCGGCGCGCGAGTACGAGCAGATGGCTGGAGCTGGCGGCCAGCTGAACTCCGCGCGACCTTCTTACTGAAGTTGCGTTTCCCGCACTTTACATCGCGAAACCACTGAATCGTCCCGCACGTCCAACGAACCAGAACAGGCTATCGATCGACGTGGAAACCACCGCAACTAAAATCGCGCAGTAGTGTTTGATTATGGGTGTTTCTAGTAAGGCCAAGGACGAGAAAGGCCGGGCATCCCTCCGTGAAAGGGCTATCATCTAAACGATATACAGACGGATACGGTGTCGTGGTTTTGAGCGAATCTCGCGTCGAGGGAGATTGAGATCATGTTGAACCAGCCGGTAAAATCGAACAAATTTCAGCGAATTTTCAGAGGAGCAGCAGCGCTGGCGTTGGCGCTCTGCCTGAGCGCAGCGGCGCACGCGCGCCAGGAGCAGCAGCAAAGTCAGCAGCAGGGGCAACAGCAGGATCCGCAGCAAGCTCAGCCTCAGCAGCCGGATGTAGCCCCGCCACCGCCGCCTGCAACAAGGTCGAAGCCCGTCTACGCCTCGCAGGACGCGGACAAGCCTCCCTATTCGCAGGACCGGTCCACGCGCAATGTACCGGGTGCTCCACCGCGAGCAATGCAAAACGATCAGTATTCGCAAGGCGAACATGCCGGGCCGCCAACTCAGGCGGATCAACCGGTTCCGCCGTCACTGACCGTGCCTCCGGGTACGATCGTCATCATTCGCACCAATGAGTTTCTTTCCAGCGACAAAAACCAGGTTGGAGATCCGTTCACCGGCGTGCTCGAACAACCCCTCATCGTGAATGGCTGGGTCGTAGCGCGGCCTGGCCAGGTGGTGACCGGCAAGGTGAAAGAAGTGGAGAAGGCCGGCCGCGTCAAGGGCGTTTCCAAATTGGGAGTCGAGCTGACGGATCTGACTTTGGTGGACGGGCGCCAGGTGCCAGTGCTCACGGAACTGTGGAAGGGTTCCGGCGGAACTACACATGGGAATGACGCAGCTACGATAGTGGGCGGCACAGGAGTGGGCGCTGCCATCGGCGCGGCCGCAGATTGGGGCACAGGCGCCGCGATTGGTGCTGGCGCCGGTGCAGTGGCGGGCATAGCCACGGTGCTGCTGACACGCGGCCGTCCGACGGTTTTGGTTCCGGAATCGGAACTCAGCTTCCGGCTGGTCGATCCAGTGAAAGTGGACACCACGCAGAGCCAGCAAGCATTTTTCCCTGTCTCCCAAGACGATTACGAGAATGGCAGATTTGAACGCCGCGGCCCGCCGCGCTATGCGGGAGCGTATCCGGGCTATCCCTGCGGCTACTATGCTCCCTGCTACGCGTATCCCGGCTACTACGGGTATCCGGGCTACTACGGTTATCCGTATGTAGGCTTCTATGGCGGCTATTGGTGGGGAGGGTCCCGTTTTCGCGGTGGATTCGGGCGTGGGTTCCGCCGCTAAGGTCGAGTGTGCGGTCACTGTTCAAAAGATGGGCTTCTGCGGCCGGTAATTTGGTTTTCCCGGGGAATAAGAAGAGCGCCGCAGCAGTCTGAGAATACTTGAAGGGTGTTTCGGAGAGTGGTGGGGTGTGGGCACAGTACCCGAATGCTCGGGCGAAAACTTAACTGAGTGACTAAACTTTTCTTGTGATAACCTCTACGCGTTTTCCGGTGAGCCGCTTCGGTCCTTGCCTCAGCCCAGGTTCAGCTGTTCGCAGCAGTTTCCCCTCATTGCGAATGGCCGTCACCCTCAGACCGCAAGCGATTCCCATGTGTCAAATCCATCGAGTGGCATAGGCGAACAATGAAATTCCAGACAATGATGCGCAATTCCCTTCTGCTGGCGGCAGGAGTGTTGGCCTTTTCCGGCGTGCGCGCCGCGGCGCAGACGACGGGAGACAGCGCTGCTGCGCCACGTGGGCCCGTGGTGGCCGCTCGAGTCACCCAGGCCATCGATGAAACGCAACTGGTGCGTTTCAAGGGCGGCGTGCATCGGCTGGCGCGCCCGGAGTTTGATAAGGGCACAGTAAGCGACTCGGCGCCCATGCAGCGCATGCTGCTGCTGTTGCGGCGGAGCATGGACCAGGAATCCGCGCTGACGCAGCTGATGGTCGACCAGTACAACACCAATTCGCCCAACTATCACAAATGGCTGACGCCGGAACAGTTCGGCGCGCGGTTTGGGCCGGCGGACTCCGATATTCAGGCGGTCACTTCCTGGCTGCAGAGTCATGGTTTCCAAGTGGCGAAAGTAAGCAAAGGAAAACTTGCGATTGAGTTCTCCGGGACCGCCGCGCAAGTCCGCGAAGCCTTCCATACCGAGGTTCACAAGTTTCTGGTGAACGGCGAAATGCATATCGCCAACGCCAGCGATCCTCAAATTCCCGCGGCGCTGGCTCCCGTGATCCACGGACTGGCTCCGCTGCACAATTTCAGGATTAAGCCGACGCATCACGTCGCAGGTGAATTCACCAAAATAACCAGCACCGGCGAGGTCAAAAACGTCAAGCCGGAGTTCAGTACATCTCAGGGAGCTTTTGCACTTGGGCCCACGGACTTCGCAACAATCTATAACGTTGGCCCCTTGTGGACAGCGGGAACGGATGGCACGGGCCAAAGCATCGCGATCATCGGCGTCTCGAATATCAACCTTCAAGACGTGGTCGACTTCCGGACGCTTTTTGGTCTGCCGACCGGCGGAGCCGCGAATACTCCCATCGTAGTGATTGACGGAGCGGATCCTGGAATCGTCAATGATGGCTCGGAAACCGAAGCATTGCTCGACGTGCAGTGGTCCGGAGGCGTCGCCAAAGGGGCGCAGATTCACTTCGTCACGGCCGCGGACACGGACATCGCTCAAGGCCTCATCCTTGCCATCTTCCGCGTCATTGACAATAACTCCGATCCAATTTTAAGTTTAAGTTTTGGCGACTGCGAACCGAATGAAGGCCTAAACAATGGTCCCAACGGTCTTTGGCAACCACTGTGGGAGCAGGCGGCGGCGCAGGGGATTACCGTTACAGTTTCGACCGGTGACAGTGGCTCGGCGGGCTGCGACAATAACAATGCTCCCCCTCCGAGTCCGGCAACCGGCGGGCTGCAGGTCAGCGGGATTGCATCTACGCCCTTCAACGTAGCCGTGGGCGGTACGGATTTCAACGACGCGGGCATACAGTCGACCTTCTTCAACGCTACCAACGACCCCACTACGCTAGCTTCCGCGAAATCCTACATCCCGGAAACCACCTGGAACCAGTCCTGTACCAACGCATTTTTTGGAGCGAATGCGGAGACGAATTGTAATACTGGCCATGGGCCCATTGAGACGGTTGGGGGCAGCGGCGGCGCTAGTCATTGCTTTTCATTGGTGGGTACCACTTGCAGCGGTGCTTATCCAAAACCGGCTTACCAGCTGTTTGCGGGCCTGACGGGTATGCCTGCGGATGGAGAACGCGATCTTCCCGATGTGTCTCTCTTCGCCAGCGCGGGAGGTCCAGCAAGCAATAGCTTTTATGTAGTGTGCGAACGCGATGCCGTAAGTGCACCGTCCTGCAACAAAAGCGGCTCTTTCAATTTCCTTGGCGTGGGTGGCACGTCGGCCTCAACGCCGAGTTTTGCCGGCATCATGGCGCTGGTGAACCAACTCCACGGCCGCCAGGGGAATGCAAATTTCGTCCTCTACAAGCTGGCGCAGATGCAATTTACGGCGGGGACCGCATGCAATACCTCAGGGCCTCCGAATGCCGCTTGCACATTTAATGACACTACATCCGGCACGATTGCCATGCCCTGCGCAAAGGGCAGCTTGAACTGCACACCTACTGGCACGGACACGACTGGCGTGCTACCTGGATTCAGCACGACCACCGGCTACGATTTGGCAACAGGGCTCGGCTCAATAAACGCAAATAATCTGGTGACGAAATGGGCCACTGGGGTCGCGGCGTTCACGCCAACCACCACTACATTAAACATTACTCTTCCAGCCAATTTTACGGCAGGGCAGACGGCGACCGTGAACATCACCGTCGCACCGTCGACCGCTACGGGGGATGTGGCCCTGGTATCGGACGCACCAGCTGGAGGCGGAGTTGACGGGTTCAAGCTGGACGCGACCGGGAAGGTCGTTAATGGCACGACCGACCAACTTACGGGCGGAACTATTCACGTTACAGCTCGCTACAGCGGAGATGGTACTTTCGCGCCGAGCGTGTCGGCTCCTTTCACCGTCACCGTGGGCAAAGCGGCCAGCACAACAACCACAGCAGCGCTGATTCCCATCGGCGGCGGTAACTTCGGCACCTTTACAACTGGAGCGGCCCCAGTGACGCTGTTCTTGGTGGCCGCTGTTAACAAGGGCGGCAACCTGCTTCCGACTGGCACCATAAATTTCGTGGACACGCTCAATGGTGTCGCCACAACGGTGGCAGCCAACGTGGGTATGAATCAAGCGGGTGAAGCCTTTACTGCCTCGGGATTTTCTGCCTTTGGAGTCGGAAGCCATTCCATGGTCGCAAATTACAGCGGCGACGCGAGCTTTAATGCTAGCGCCTCGGCTCCATTCACATTCACCATCACCGGCTCGAATCCGATACCAGCGGTCACTACCATTTCGCCGACCAGCAAGGCCGCAGGAGGAGCGGCCTTTACGCTGACCGTGAATGGAACCAACTTTATAGAAGGTGCCACGGTGAAGTTCGGCGCCAACGCTGCGCTCACTCCCACTTTCTTCAGCGCGACGCAGCTCCAGGTGACCGTCCCGGCCGGCGACATCGCCGCGGCTGGCACTCCAGCAGTCACAGTGGTAAATCCAACGCCCGGCGGCGGCACTTCGAACGGCGTCACTTTTATGGTGAATGGAGGCAATAATACTGGCACGTTTACAGTAAGTGGAACATTAGCGACGGTGACGACGATAGCAGGGCAAACCGCAACGGGAACGTCGACGATAACGGTAACACCTACCGGCGGCACGTTCACGAGCGCAGTGCCGGTGGTTATCAATTGCCCCGCTGCCAGCGTACCTGCTGGCGTTACCTGTTCTTCGTTAACCATCACAATTCCTGCTGGCGGCGCTGCTCCTCCTCCTGGGACATTGGCCGTGAGCGTGGTGGGGCCGTCGACGACGCTTTCGGCTTCGGTGGGACCCGCTGAGCGCACTCTCTATGCAGCAGGATTGACCCCATCGAATAATGGCAAAGGCTGGTGGACGCTCAGCGGAGGCACGGGTCTGGCAGCGATGCTGCTGCTGTTCCTGCCCGGGCGAAAACGATACCGCACGGCGCTGGGGCTGGGACTGGTTTGCGTGCTGAGCTTTACACTCGGTTGCGGCGGTTCCGGCGGAGGTGGCGGAGGCGGGCCCGTGGCGACGGTCACGAAGATCACGGTGAATAACGCAAAGGTAGCTTCTAATGACGCCACTGGCTTCAGGTTCACCATCAGTGTCACAGCATCCGTAGGGGCCAACGGGCCGGTACAGCTCTTTAACGGGTCGAGCCCACTTAACGGGGTCGCACCAGTCTCCGTCGTTAACGGGTCGGCGACGATTATGAGCGCTGGCTTAGCTCCAGGAACGTACTCGCTCAGCGCACACTATTTGGGTGACACGAAAACGATGGCATCCAATAGTGGAACGCTGAATGTGACATCGACGGGAGGACCCGCCGCAAACCTGGGGATCACAACAAGTCCTGCTGCCACCCCCGCGGCACCGCCCATCAACATCACAATCAACTAGAACAATATCGTCCAGTAGGATAGAGCGGCCCCGAAGTTTTCGGGGCCGCTCCTTTTTCTGGGGGAAGAAACGCATCGCACAGAAAAGTACGTCGCACTAAAGCGCGACCCTACAGAGGCAAATCGCAGAGTGAAGGAGATCCCTCTCTGCGTTCTCATCGGATGCGTCAATTGATATTGGGTGGGAAAACGATGTTCCAGAAGAGCGGCGCAGGCGTCAAGAATTCGATGGGCAGCAGTGAGCCTTCCTGATTCATCTGCGGCGGCCGCGCGACGTTGACTTCGACCTTCTGCTGCGTCTTCGGATTCTCGATCGTGAACTTGGTCCCCTGGGCCAGGCCCTCGGGAAGAATAATCATCGCGCCCGTCGCACTAACTGTATGCGTGAAGCCCTTCATGGGCTCCGGCTTGTTGGGAAGGTGGACGAGAATAGCCATACGCAGGAGAACACGCTGGGCGCGGCGGCGTTCCTCTGCCGTGGGCTGACGGTTCAGCGCGGGGCGCACGGCAGGCGTCACGCCAGGCGTCACGCCAGGCGTCTCGCCCGGCCTCGCGTACGCCGAAGGTTTCACGTTTGAGAGAGGTTTCACAGTTCCAGTCCCCAAAAATCCATTTCTGGCGCGACGAGCTCTACGCCGTATTCCCATCCGTCGGGTCGCGCGTTGCCCTTCCAGACGATGACGGCAGCGTTGCTGGATTGGCTGATCAAATTCGTAAGCGCCAGCCGGTGCTCCAGGCTCAGTGACTGCTGGAGAACCACCATGCATCCATAGGGATTGACGATGCGCGTATGCGCTTCCACACTCAGGCGCTTGCCGCCCTCGTCGTCCCATTCCAGGCGTACGGGGACCCGGGAGTTCATGCGCCGTCCGCGGCGCTTTTCGCGGTAGTTGGCGCCCATTTGCTTGTTTTCGCGCAGTTTTACCGACATGTTCTCCTCAATGATCCCATGCTAGAGTTGGGAAGAAAAAGGGTCAATGGTACCAAAATAGGTTCGCACGAAAGAGTAGCTGTACCAAAGGACAGGCAGCACCGGGAGCGGGACAGGTCGTGAAGAATCTGATCGTCAACGCGGATGACCTCGGCTGGACCGACGGCGTTAACCGCGGAATCGTCGAAGCCTTTCGCAACGGCATCGTCACCAGCACTTCGCTATTGGCGAACGGCGCGGCCTTTGCCGGCGGCGTTGCCGCCGCAAAGTCTGCCCCTGGTCTGGGCATGGGTGTTCACCTGAACTTGAGCGACGGCGCCCCGGTGGCAGACCGCGAAACGGTGACGAGTCTACTCAACGACGAAGGCCTGTTTGCAGGCGGGCCGGAGAGCCTGCTGCTACGGCGGGCCCGCGGCGGACTCCCGCTGAATGAAGTGGAATTCGAGTGGGACGCACAGATTCAAAAAGTTCGCGACGCGGGGATCGCGCCCACACACCTGGACGGACACAAACACGTGCACATGCTCCCCGGATTGTTTGAAATTGCGCTAAGGCTGGCGAAGCGCCACAATATCGGAGCGATCCGCGTATCGCTGGAAGCTTCCAGCCTGCGCGCAGCACTTTCAGCCGGGAATAAGCAGCGCAACGGGGTAGTCATGAAACAAGGCGTCCAGGCGCGCGGCTTGAAGCTCCTGGCGCGGGATGCCCGGGAACAATCCGAGCGCGCGGGAATCGCCACGGCCGATTATTTCTGCGGCATTGCGCAGACTGGCGAATTGACACTCGAAGGCGTGACGCAATTCCTGAAGAGCCTGCCCGAGGGCACCACCGAGCTGATGTGCCACCCCGGCTACGCCGACGCAGCGCTACAGAAAACGGCCACCCGGCTCCAGGATTCGCGCCAGACCGAGCTGGAGATCCTTACCGACACGGGAGTGCGAAATCTTGTCGCATCACAAGGGATTCGCCTGATAGACTATGGCTTCGTAACCCAGGAAGCGTGAACCGGCAGCAAAACGAATGAAAAGCGATTCGCTCATCCAGTATTCCATTGTCGTTCCGTTCTTCAACGAACAGGAAAATATCCCACCGCTGTACATGAAGCTGACCGAAGTGATGGACTCCATCGGCGAGCCCTACGAGCTGGTGTTCGTCGACGACGGCAGCAAGGACGATTCCTTCAAAGTTCTCTCTGAAATTTACGAACACGACCGCCGCGTAAATCTTGTCCGCCTGCGCCGGAATTTCGGCCAAACCTCCGCGCTGAAGGCGGGCTTCGATTTCGCTCGCGGCGAAGTCATCGTTTCCATGGACGGCGACCTGCAGCACGATCCCGACGAAATTCCGCGCTTCCTGGAGAAAATCGAGGAAGGCTACGACCTGGTCAGCGGGTGGAGGCACCAGCGGAACGACCACTGGCTGATGCGGCAGTTCCCCAGCCGCGTGGCGAATTGGATGATGGCCAAGCTTTCAGGAATCGAGCTCCACGATTTTGGAACCACCTTCAAGGCCTACCGCCGCGAAATCATTCAGGAAATTCAGTTGTACGGCGAACTCCACCGGTTCATTCCGGCGCTGGCCAGTTCGACCGGCGCGAAGATTGCCGAAGTGCCCATCGCCAATCTGCAAAGAAAAAGCGGAAAGTCCAACTACGGAATCGGCCGAACGATCCGCGTATTCCTGGATTTGATCATCGTCAAGTTTTTGCTGGACTACTCGACGCGCCCGCTCCAATTTTTCGGTCTGCTGGGCATGGGCGGTGCCGGCCTGGGATCTCTGATAGCGTGTTTCCTGGCGTACGAAAAATTTATTTTGCACAAGGCCATCATGACGGAGCACGGCCCGCTGATGCTGCTGGCGGTGGCCCTGTTCATCAGCGGAGTGCAGTTCATCTCCATGGGCTTGCTGGGCGAAATCATCTCGCGCACCTACTATGAATCGCAGAACAAACCGATTTATGCGCTGCGCGAAGTCAAGAGCCATCGCAAAGAAATGGGCGATTCCGCCGAGTCGCCGCGTCCTTCGGGCAGCTCCGAACGCTAACGAATTCTCCGTACAAGACGTCTTGCAGCGACCCATCGAGTTGAATTGCGCCAGCGTGCGGCTTCCCAAAGCAGCGCCGGGACGGGCCGCCACGCCAAGGGAGGTAGTGTGAATCGCGAACAGATTTACGAAATCATGAGCGGCGAGGGCACGCTGGACTACGAACTGTACTTGAACACCAAGGCGCTCCTTTCCTGCCAGAGCAAATTCAGCGAGCTGTGCAATCCCGATGAGCTGCAGTTTCAACTGGTGCACCAGGTCGAAGAGCTGTGGATGAAGCTGATTGCCTACACGCTGCTCGATATCGACGAATACTTGCAGCAGGAAAACACCAACCGCGTAATCACACTGTTTCGGCGCATCCACATCGCACAAAAGTTGATGAACGAACAGCTGGCGCTGCTCGAGACCATGTCTCCGAAGGAATACCAGGCGATTCGCAAACGCCTCGGCAACGGCAGCGGCCAGGAATCGCCGGGCTTCCGCGTGCTCCTAAAGATGTACCAGCCGATCTGGAATTCCTTCAAGGCGAACTATCTGGACAAGCATGGCCTGACCGTCGAGAAAATTTACGACTCGCAATATACGCATGGCGACGCCTATGTCGTGGCGGAAGCGCTTGCGGAGTTCGACGAGCTCTTCCAGAAATTCCGCCACGAACATATGCAGTTGATCCATCGCACGATCGGGTTCGGCTCGAAATCGCTGAAGGGACGGCCCGTGGAAATCCTCGAGGAGGGCATGCGGCATAAGTTTTTTCCCGAGCTGTGGGAGATTCGCGGCGAAATGACCGACAAGTGGGGCGCCGAGTACGGCGTGAAAAGAGATCCGCTGGGCGGACACCACTAGTCTAAATTGGACTAGTTTTGGCGTCTAAAAAGCCGTTCAGGGCTGCCGCGCAATCTTGCGATATTCGCCACGAAAAAAAAGCAGTGGATCTCCTTCGTCAACCGCTGCGGTTTCCACCTCTGCGAAAAAAACAGTGTGGTCGCCAGCAAGATGCGAGGACACGACACTGCAACCCAATTGGAGCAACGCATTCTCCAGCACAGAAACTCCGCTCGGCGTTCTGGCAAAGTGGATGGCCAGGCGTTCTTCAGCTTCCGCACTGTGTACGCCTCGCGCAAAATATTCGGAGATGGCTTGCTGCCCGGTCTTGAGCACGCTCACGCCAAAGCGCTTTTTCTTCTGGAGAAAAGGCAGAATCTTCGCGCGCTGGTCGACACAAACGAGAATCAGCATCGGGTCGAGCGAGACGGATGTAAATGAGTTGGCCGTCATGCCCTGAACTTTTCCGGGCTCGCGCTCGACGGTCACCACCGTCACTCCGGTCGAAAATTGTCCAAGGGCCTTGCGAAATTCCATTGTCGTGAGCGGACTGGTTGTCATCTTTTAAGTTTTTGAAGATACCATAGGGAGCGCCGGGAAAGCGAAGCGGCGGCCGACGAAATGGAGCGAACTCTATGCCTCGAAAGATCGCGATTCTGGGTGGCACAGGACCGGAAGGCTCCGGGCTGGCGAATCGTTGGGCCCGAGCGGGCGAGCACGTGCTGATCGGCTCACGCGATGCAGCTCGCGCCAAAGAAACGGCGCAACAGCTGCGCGCGCAGATTGGCGCAGCCGCACAAATCGAAGGCATGGACAATGCCTCCGCGGCGGCGGCATGCGAGATTGCCGTGCTCACGGTTCCCTTCTCTGGCGCAGCCGCATTACTGAAACAACTCAAGAGCCTTTGGAAGCCGGGCACAATCGTGATCGATACCACCGTACCGCTGGCAGCGACGGTGGGAGGCGCAGCCACACGAGTGCTCGGCGTATGGCAAGGCTCCGCGGCAGAGCAGACGAAAGAGCTTCTCCCGGATGGCGTGAGTCTCGCAGCCGCCTTGCACAATCTCGGCGCCGCATCACTCTCTGGAGACGCGCCGGTCGAATGCGACGTCCTCGTCTGCAGTGACGACGAGAAAGCCAAGCAGGCGGCATCTGAGCTAGTAGGCAAAATCCCCGGTGCCCGCGCCGTGAACGGTGGAAAGCTGGAAAACGCACGCATCGTGGAATCACTGACCGCTCTGCTGATCGGCCTGAACATGCGTTACAAAGTTCACGGTGCAGGGATTCGTTTTACCGGCCTTCCGTTGAAATGACATTTTTCCTTTCCTTGGACGTGGTAGATCGATCCCCAACACTCACTTTCTCCGACTTGGGCCAGATCAGATGAGAATTTGAATCCCATCAACCGCTCAAGCCTCATTCCCACACGCGACATTGTTTGATTACTGTGCGAATTCGGACAGCGCCTGCAACCGCGGTGTGCGTACTATCCTCGGTACGAGTTTGAACAGAGCTTTCTGTCGAGCGACACCGCAAAGGAGCATCAAAATGAAGCGATTGCTAATTATGGGGGCATGCTTGTTCCTGCTGCCTCTTGCCGGATGTACCGTGAGTCCAACGCCAGCAGCGCAGGGCCCACCGGGACCGCAAGGAGCGCCTGGTGACACCGGCCAGACCGGAGCGCAGGGGGACCAGGGAAAAGCAGGAGATGACGGCCACAGAGGACATCCCGGAGACGAGGGCCGCAAGGGCGACGCAGGAGATCAAGGCCGGACGGGACAGCCTGGGGACGAGGGGCGCAAGGGCCAGACCGGCGAGCAGGGTCGAGACGGCCATGCTGCGCCGTGCCCAGCAGGCGAGCATCGCTTTCGAAACCCGGATTCCGGCAGAGAGAGCTGCGTTAGAGACTAAGAACCTGCGCGGGGGAATCTTGCCGCTAAGTCCAGGCTCCGAAATAGCTATCAGCAACAATCCACGGGCCTGGGCTCAGCTCGCCGCCGCCAGCGCATTTACAAGTTGAGGAAGGAACGAGCGAGCTTGCGCTTTTGCCCACGCGTTTTCATTACTGCCGGAAGAATGGCAACCTTCATCCCCAGAGCGGAGATAGCGGCGGCCTGCGATTTGTCTGCGGGATCGATAACGAACGTGCCTGTGAAATCGGCGTAGAGTTTCGCGACGCTCAATGCCGTGGACTGGTATCCAAGCTGAGTGAGCATCTTGTCGGAAGGGCCCTTGAGCGATTTTCCACCAACGATGGGGCAGATGGCGAAAACTTTATCCTTCTGCGCGCGCAATTGTTCGCGGATGCCAGGAACGCCAAGGATCGGCCCGATGCTGATCAGTGGATTGCTGGGACAGACGATGACGCGGTCGGCATCCAAAATAGCTTCGAGGACGCCGGGGGCAGGCCGCGCGGATTCGACGCCGTCACAACGAATGCCGCGGACAATCGGCTCGGTGCGCCGCTTCACGAGATATTCCTGAAAATGCAACGGGCCCTCGTTCGAATCAATGATGGTTGGGACTGGAGTATCGGACATCGGCAGGATTCGCGACTTCACTCCCAGGGCTGTTCGAATCGAATCGGCGGTCTGCGATAAGGTCTTTCCTTCGAGGAGCATGGCCGTGCGATGGATGTGCGTGGCGAGGTCGCGGTCACCAAGATTGAACCAAATGGGGCCGCCATAAACCGCCAGGCGCTTCAACGCGTGAAACGTTTCCTCGCGAAATCCCCATCCCTTCGCCGCATCAACGATTCCTGCCAACGTATAGGTGACGATGTCCAGGTCCGGCGAAATTTTCAGCCCGTGCAAAACGATGTCGTCGCCCGTATTGACGATGATCGTCAAATCGCGCGGGTCCATCTCCTCATAAAGCCCGAGAAGAAGTTTTGAAGCACCGACGCCACCCGCAAGTGCCGTAATTTTTTGCCGTTTCTTCATATGGAGTGCGGCAGCAAAGCTGCCGCTTTTCTTACTTGCAATCGCCGATCAAACAAGCCCATCTAAGCAGCATAGCCTCCCTCGCGAGCCAAGAGCTCAACACTTGTACGCACACGCCCGGAGAGGAACTTTTCGCGTGCCAAATACTCCGGATAAATCGCCAGCCGCTCCCGCAATCGAAACCCCCGCGATTCCGTCTCCGCCTTGAGCCGCGAAATCTGCGGCCAAGCCGCCTCCGGATTAATGAAATCCTTAGTGACCGGCGATATGCCACCCCAATCATTGATGCCCGCTTCCAGCAACCGCGGAAAATTCTCATAGCTGAGATTAGGCGGCGCTTGAACATTCATCTGCCCGCCGAGAATCAGCCGCGCGATAGCAACGGTCCGAAGCATGTCATCAACGGACGGCTCGGGATACGCGGCCATGGGGATTTCCGGCTTGGCGCGGAAATTCTGGATGATGACTTCCTGAATGTGCCCATATTTTTCATGCATCCTTCGAATCGCGAAGAGCGAGTCCACGCGCTCTTCCATAGTTTCCCCAATCCCAATGAGGATTCCAGTCGTGAAAGCGATTGAAAGCTTCCCCGCTTCCTCCATTGTACGCAGACGCAGCGCCGGGACTTTGTCAGGCGCGTTGGCGTGCGGCAAGCCCTCCCGCATCAGGCGTGGACTTACGTTTTCCAGCATCAAGCCTACGCTGGCATTCGAATCTTTCAACCGCTCTAAGGCCGCGCGGTCCATAACGCCGGGATTGGCGTGCGGCAGCAATCCAGTTTTTTCCAGCACAAGTTCCGACATGGCCGCAAGGTAATCGAGCGTGCGCGCGAATCCTTGCCGGCGAAGAAACTCGCGCGCCTCTGGAAAAATCCGCTCCGGCTGGTCGCCCAGGCTGAAGAGCGCCTCCTTGCATCCCGCGCGCCGGCCTTGCTCCGCAAGCGCCAGCACCTCCTCCGGCGTCATGAAGTGCGCGCCGGGCTGCCCGGGATCTTTTCGAAATGTGCAGTAACCACAGTAATCACGGCACAGCGTGGTCAGCGGAATAAACACCTTTTTCGAGAAGGTGACGACCGTTCCCTTCCCCCGCGCGCGAATTCCCGCCGCGGCGTGCAGTAAGTCTGGCAGCAACGCCTGATCCGCAAGCAGCAATACCGAGGCACGGTCAAGAGTGAGGCCCTGACGAGCGCGATCAAGGAGCTCCAATACTTCGGGATTCAAGGAAGGAGATGCAGCGGCCGAATGGATTGGAGTGCTCATGAATGAATCGTCTGCGTTTCACAAAAGAATCTAACACAGAGGTCACGGAGTACACAGAGCACGCGGAGAGGAAGTCGCTAGCGGAAAAGATCCTCGGCCGCGGGACGGATAATGCCAGCGGCCGGTTCGGTCCGAGGCTTAAAGCGGTAACCGCGAATCAGCACGACAGGCGAGCCTTTGGACTTGTCCATGAGCAGTCCGGCGGCGGCGGCTAGCTCGTCAGCGACAGCGAGGATCGTTGCCGTCAGAACTTTCCCCTGCCGATCGCGCGTTCCCCGCAGATCGACCAGGACGGGCACGCCCGACGCGCCAATAGCCACGTTCGTCAGCCCCAGTCGCCACGGGCGCCCAAATGTATCGCTGATAATGACCGCGATACGCTTGCCTGTCCTCTTCCGGAGAGCTGTAGCAAGCTTTTTTGCGGAGCGGTCCGGATCACGCGGCAGCAGCGTTACGACATCGTCGCCGGGAACGTTCGAATGGTCCACCCCCGCATTTGCGCAGACAAAGCCATGATGGGTTTCGGAGATGAGTACATGATCGCTGCGAACAATGCGGCGCGACTCGCGCAATACGACCTCCACGGCACGCGGATCTTTTTTCAATCGTTCGGCGAGCGCGACGGCTGACGCTGAGGGCTCCACGTCCGCAAGGTCAACGAGCGCGCCTTCTGACTTGGACACGATTTTCTGCGCGACAACGAGAATGTCGCAGTGCTGGAATCGGATGCCGGCTCGACGTGCCGCGCCGGCTACAATCTTCCCAAGATCATCTCCCGTTCGAATCTCTGGAATTCCCGGGATTCGAATCAGCCGCACATCAGCGGATTCGGCTGATCGTTCAGCGAAGGAGGGACGTGACTTCTTTCGTTTGGTCATAGGCGCGGAGAAAGAATCTTACGCGAGACCGCCACTGCTTTCACCCGTGAATATCCCGCCACCAAAAAAAAACGGGCGCCTGATTTTCAGCAGGCGCCCGCACCAATTGTTGCTTGTAAGAACGACTAAGGCTTCTTGGGAGGCTTGTCGTCTTTCTCTTTCTCCTTCGGCGGCTTTGCCGGCTTCTCTTTCGGCCGGTCCTGCTGTTGTTTCTGCTGCAGTTTCTGTTGTTCCTGATCGTGTTTGCGCTCGAGCTGCTCCAGCTGTTGCTGTTGTTTTTGCTGGGCCTGCTGCTGCCGGGCATCGTCGGCCTGCTTCTGCTGCAACTTTTGCTGGTCGCGCTGCTGTTGCTGTTCTACCCTTTGGCGCTCCTGATCCTGCTTCTGGCGGAGCTGCTCCTGCTGCTGCTGGTGTTTCTGTTCGATCTGCGGATTCAGCGGCGGCGTTGGATTTGCATTGTTCGGCCGCGCATTCCCAGGACGATCGTTGTACTGCCGGGGGTTCCCGGGCTGATTCGTATTTGGATTGCCGTTGTTGGCCGGTGGATTGTTCTGTGGATTGACCGGCGGATTGTTCGGACGGTTCCCCTGTCCAGGCTGCGGCTGCACGTTTGACGGCCGGTTGGGATTATTGCCGGCGCCGGATTGCGTCTGCGTCTGTACCTGCCCAGGCTGGTTAATGCGGTAATTTCTGGGCGTGCCCGGCTTGGACGGAGGCGCAATTTTTATGTTTGGCCGTTCTTGGGCTGTTTGCGGCTGCGCTTGGTGAATTTCCGATACAGCTGGTGGTCGCCCGCCATTTGACTTGATGAGCTCCTGTTGTTGTTCGAACGCGATCGGGCGAGGCGGCGGCACCGTTTTTGCAACAACGGCGCGGTTTTGAAGAATCGCTGGCGGCTTCATCCTAGCCGCTGCTCCGCCTCCCAAAACAGCCTGTCTTCCCGGAGCGATCGACGGACCACTCACTGCGACCTGAGCGCTGGCCACTTCCCGGTCGTCGACTCTCACCGCGTTCCTGCTTACAGACTGAGCAGAGGTAAAAGCTTGTGGCGTCGTAGCCGTAACCGCTCCACGAACGCCCTGGTTGACGTAGCGCACGTTCACCACGGTCTTGTTCACTACTGTGGTGTTGTAATAATTGTTGACCACGGTGGTTTCCACGCGAGTGTTGGAGACGTTGACCCGCGTTACGTACGCACGGCTCACGCGATAGGACGGCACGTAAACTTCGCGCGGCCCCAGCGGGAACCAACCGACGTTAACGCCGGCAGCAAATCCACCACCACCGACTCCGATTCCAACTGCAAAGTGGGGCCCACCGACCCACGCAACCAGTGCGGGCGCATAGACCGGGCGAACATACGCTACTCCGACAACCACGCGAGGCGCGCACGGCACCCAACCCCACACGCCACCCACTGTGACCCAGCGGCCATAGTGAAAGGGCGCAAAGCCCCAGGGTGCGTCATCGACCCACGTCCAGCCCCACGGCGAAACCCAAATCCAATGTCCGTAGTGGTACGGAGCCCATCCGACGATCGTGACGTGCGGAAACCACACCGTGCCGTATTCCGGCACCGGGCGCCATCCGCCATAGTCATCGAGGTCTTCGTAGCCGATCGCATCGGATGAGACATATCTTGCGGAAACAGAACGGTCCACGCGACGGTCGCGACTCGCGCACCAGCCGTCAAAATCATCGTCGTCGTTGCCCCAGCCCTGCACGTCCGCATCGATCTGATCGGTACCGATGAACGTCCCAACCTCGCCCGGATGCACGGTGTATGCCGCGCCGCCGCCGGTGACTTCCCCTTCACCGTCGCGCACTACCACAACGGTCGTGTCCCCGGCTTCGTTCACGTTGATCTTGTAATTGCCGGGACGAAGAATCGAAAACGCCAGGTTCGGTGTGTCGACTTCAAATGTTTCATCCGTATCGAGATTGCGCACGCGAATATTCAGCGTGCCTTCGGTGATGCGCAGTTGTGTAATGTTGTCGGTCAAATTGAGGAAAGAGAATCCGGTGTTGCTTCCAAGCCGGATCACCGCGGAACCGATGTTCAATTCCGATCGCGCTCCGTTGTCGTTCCAAAGTTTGTCACCGGTAGTGATGGGACGATTGACCACGGCGGAAACCCAATCGTCCGTGCCGGCAGGTTCGAAGGACACTTCACCATTCGCATAGGCCAGCCGTGCTACACGGCTGGGAGGATCGTCGTCATCGGCCGCAGCGCGCTGCGGCGTGAGAAAAGCCACAGCCAGCGCTACAGCAAGCAGGCCCACAAATTTAAGCACAGTTTTTCTCATGATTGATTCTCTCCTGAATCAAAAGCGGTGCTGGTCGCTCTATGCCGCATCCTACCATTCCCGAGTTCCGGCAGGTATGCCATTTGAAACAGTAGCACTCCGGCCGTTTGGTGCTCCCGCGGGCCTACTCTGCATGTCGAAACGGGAAATGCCCGCGAAGCAAGCCTCTGTTTTATCCAACACCTGCGCATCGCAAGAGTTGTGTGCGATGGCAGACTCCAAGAATTGGAAATAGGAAAGCGGCTCAAACAAAGAGTTGCTGCAGATCAAAAACACATGGGTGAAAAAAAACTCATCGGCTTAAGAAAAAAAAACGCCCGCCCCGATCGTCGGGACGGGCGCTCGATTTGCTTGGAAATTACGGCCGTCCGTGAGAGCTGGAACCTCCGCCATGCGAACTTCCGCCCCCACCGCCGCGAGAGCCGCCTCCGCCGCCGGAGCTGCGGCTCGGCGCAGAGGAAGAACGCGACGGCGGCGCAGAGTAACTACGGCCTGGAGCCGAATTCGAACGGGACGGCGCCGGGTAGCTGCGGCTCGGAGCCGAATACGTCCGCGGCGCGGAGTTGCCTCGCGGCTGCGAAGAATAGCCGCCATTGTTGTACGTCGATGAGCTACGCTGCGGCGGCGCGTACGAGCGGTTCCCGGAAGCCGGCCGCGCGCCAGACTGCGCAGAGCCCGCCCACGACGGACGGTCCGACCGATTGCTTTGTGCCGGCCGCGACGATCCATTCGCGGGGCTGTTAGAACTCCCGAATCCTGCCGGCGCTCGGCCACGGTCCGTGCTACCGCCTTGCGCTTCCCATGTACGCCCTCGAGAAGCATTATTGGTTGACCCGGCGCTAGTGCGTGCGTTGCCGTTCATTGTGGACGGCGGACGGTTCTGCGACAACCCTTGCTGACGCGAACCCATCGTGGAGTTATTTCCGGCGCTCCTCACAGGAGCATTGTTGAAATGGCCCGCCGTAAGTCCTCGCGAATTCATGGTGTGAACCGGCTGATGCGATGCTCCGGTGGCCGGAGCCGTGCGCGCCATCACCGATCGGTTCTGCACTGCCGATGACGGCGTGGACACATGCGTCCTCATATTCACGGCACCCAAGGAGCTGTGCGGCGTCGACTTAATGCCCACCGAGTTCGTCACTTTCGCCCCTCTCAAAGAGGCTTGCGTCACGTGAAATGCGCCACGATTAATCATCTCACCGTGAGCAAAGGTATTGCGATTCGCCACCGTGACCGCCCGCACATTGTGCGCGTTGACGAAATTCACATTGTGAATGTTCCTGTTCAAAATGCCGCGGTCGCGGATGAACGTATTGCGGAAGTTGATCCTCTCCCGGAATCCGACACCGCAGCGGAACCACGGGAAGAACGGTTCGCCAAAGCCCAGCGGGAACCAGCCGACTCCGAATCCAAATCCACCACCGAAGAACCCGACAAAGGCCGGTCCATAAATCGGCGCACCAAAATACGGCCCAGGGCACCATCCCCACCGGCTGCCGATGAACGCCCAGCGCCCATAGTGGAACGGTGCAAAACCCCAAGGCGAATAATCCACCCAGGTCCAGCCCCACGGGCCGACATAATTCCAGTAGCCCGTGCTGTAGGGAGCCCAGTCGCCACTCACTTCGTTTTCGTTGGGATACCAGACGTGCCCGTACTCCGGCTCTTCGTTCCACGTGCCATGATCATCCAAGTCGCTGTATCCAACCATGTCACGCGAAACGTATTTTGCGGAAACCGAATTGTCTTCTTTCAAATCGCGTTCCGCGGCCCAACGATCCAGTCCATCGGGACCTGGCGCGCGTTCAATGTTGGATTCGATATTCTCCGTGCCTCGAAATTCTCCGCGCTCCCCGGCATGAATCGGGTACGTTTTGCCGCCGGAAGCGACTTCGCCCTCTCCGCGAATGACGGTAACGCGCGCATTCTCTCCACTTTCATCCACGTCAATGCGGAATGCGCCTGCCTGCTTCACCATGAAAGCCAGATTCGGCGCGTCCAGTTCGTAAACGTCTCCCTCGCGCAGTTCGCGAACGCGAAAATTAATGCTGCCTTCTGCTAGGCGCATCTGAATGATGTTGCCGTCCAGATTCAAAAATGAAAGCGCCGTCATACTGCCCAGATGAATGGAAGCTTGTCCGGCCTGCAACTCCGCTCGCGAATCCTTGTCGACCCACAGCTTGTCTCCGATGGTCATTGGGCGGTTCTTCGCCGCATTGCCCCAGTCGCCCTGCCCGCCAGGCTGCAGGGAAACATTTCCATCAATGTAGCTGATGCGCGCCACGCGCGTCGGTGGATCCTTTTCCTCTTCGTCCGCTCGCGCTTTGGGCGCCGCAAGGCTAACCAGCCCCGTCATGCAGAGCAGCAGCGCTATCTTTCGCGCGATCGCCGAGCCGCCGTAACGGCCCTTTCCTGAAAACGTTGACCTGTTCATTTCGAATCCCCTGTCCTCGGTCTGGACGTCCAATCACCTGCAGCCACCAACATACGCGTTCCAGCCGATGGGAGCTATCAACTTTATAACCCCTATGGCGTAGAACCCCAAATGGGAAAAGAAGTTGCTTCCCGCCCAGGCTTCTAGCAGACAAAGACTTCCACCGCTGCCGCTTAGTCATTTATTATGAATAGCTTAGATGAATCTGCCCCCTGCCCTCGGGGGCAGCTGGCCGCTCGTTAGCTCTTGCGACCGGATCGCGGCAGACGTCCGCCTAAACCGCCTTCGCGCTTCCGCCCATTTGGTAACCTACACCGCGAATCGTTCGAATCAGCGTGCGATCGTACCCGGAATCCACCTTGCGTCGAAGGTAGTTGATGTACACATCCACGACGTTGGTCATGGTATCCAAGTGCAGCTTCCAGACATTCTCTATGATCGCTGCTCGCGCCACGGGCCGCCCCTCGTTGCACATCAGCAGTTCCAGCAGCGCGAATTCTTTTGGACTTAGCGCAATGTCATTGCTGCCGCGCCGAACGACATGCGCCATGCGGTCGAGTTCGAGATCTTCAATCCGCAGAACCGCTCGCGTGCCGCGGCTTCCTCTTCGCAGAACCGCGCGAATGCGCGCAGAAAGTTCCGCAAAAACAAACGGCTTGGCCAGATAATCATCCGCTCCGGCATCAAGTCCCCGAACTCGCTCTTCCACTCGGGCCGCGGCGGTAACGATCAGCACAGGCAGGTCAGGCTTCTTGGAACGGATGAACCGCAACACGTCCAAACCCTGCGTCCCCGGCAGCCCGAGATCCAGCAGCACAAGGTCGAACGGTTGATCTGACGCTAGACGCTGCGCTTCCAATCCGTCCGATACCACTCGCACGATAAACTGCTCTTGCTGCAGCTGTTGACAGAGAAAATCAGCCAGCGGAGCGTCATCTTCAGCGACAAGAATGCGCATCGTCCCACACAAACCACGTAGATTTTGGAAGGGGTAAAGCCAGTGTGGCTGGACATCTTGGGGCTGTCAAGGCAACAGCACGAAGTTGTATCGGAAAGCACATCGGCGCTCCGCCTCCATTGAGTTTTATGATTAAATAAGGACAAGCCAGCCCGACGGAGGAATCAGATGAATCATCGTTTCGCTTCAATCGTGGTGTGTTTTGTTTGCGCCGGAATGTTCTTGGCAGGTTGCGGGAAGTCCGCCGACCAGCCATCCGGTAACGACGCTAATGCGTCTCCGTCCGTAGCGGAGTCCGCCAAGTCTGCTGTCAAGAAAGCCTTGGAACCCAAGCCTTTGGTGGTTCCCGCCGACACCGTGCTTTCCGTCGTTCTGGATCAAACCATCAGTTCGAAGACCACCAAAGCGGGAGACAGATTCTCCGCGACCGTAGAGGCTCCCGTCGAAGTAGACGGTAAAGTGGCCATCCCCAAGGGCGCCCGCGCATCGGGTATAGTGAAAGATGCGAAAGCCGCGGGCCGCTTCAAGGGCGGCGCCGTTCTCTCTCTGACGCTCACCAGCGTCGAGGTCAATGGCAAAGACCATGAGATCCAGACTTCCGCTCCGACGATGTCCAGCAAAGGCAAGGGCAAGCGTACCGCCGCTATGGTCGGCGGCGGCGCGGCCGGAGGAGCAGCTATCGGTGCCATCGCCGGTGGCGGCAAAGGGGCCGGGATCGGGGCATTGATTGGCGCGGCAGCCGGTACCGGCGGGGCCGGCTTCACCGGCAATCGCGACATTACCCTGGCCGCGGAAACCGCGCTTGATTTCAAATTAACTCAGTCCGTGGACATCAAGCAGAAGTAGCCTGAAATTTTTTGCCGCCCTGCGGGATCCTCGCGATTCCGCAGGGCATTTGTTTTTGAGGCCGTCGGAGTCCAACCTTCTGCCCCAGGAAGCCCGCGTAACTTAGGGATTCGCCCATCCGTAATACAATTGCACAGCCCGCACAATGCCCACTTCTCCAATCCTGATCCAGGCAGAATCTGTTTCCCGCGAATACCGGCTTGGTGAAAGCGTCATTCGCGCTGTGAACGAAATCTCCCTCAGCGTTCAAAAAGGTGAATTCCTCGCCTTGCTGGGAAGTTCCGGCTCCGGCAAGTCCACGCTGCTGAGTATGTTGGCGGGCCTTGATCGTCCCACCTCCGGGGCCATCCGCGTGCAGGAACGCAATCTTTCTGAATTGGATGCGGAAGAACTTGCGCGTTAACGCCGTGATACCGTCGGCATGGTCTTTCAATCCTTCAACCTTTTGCCGCGCATGACCCTCCAAGAAAATGTCGAGCTACCCTTGCGGCTTGCGGAAGTGGATCGCCACGAGCGCGAGTCCCGTGTCGCCGAAGCGCTTGAGCGCGTCGGCCTCGGAGCGCGGGGGCAACACCGCCCTAGCGAACTCTCCGGAGGCGAGCAGCAGCGCGGCGCCTTGGCGCGCGCACTAGTGAACCGCCCCACCATCCTCTTCGCGGACGAGCCCACGGGAAATCTGGACAGCGTCAACGGTGAACAGATTCTTCTCCTTCTGCGTGAAGTTCAGAATTCACTCGGCATGACCATCCTCATGGTGACCCACGAGCGGCCCCTGGCTGAGAAATTTGCCAATCGCATCGCCGTACTCTCCGATGGCCGCCTCGTTAGCGACGGAGCACGCCCATGAAGACACGCGACCTCAGCGAGCTCGCCGTTCGAAACCTGCGCGAAGCCGTGCTCCGCAATTCGCTCACCACCCTCGGCGTCGCCGTCGGTGTGGCTTCCTTGGTGGCGATGGTTTCTCTGGGAGTTGGCTTGCAGACCCTTGCTTCCCAGCGCCTCACTCGCTCCGGCTTGTTTGACGCGGTTTTCGTTACGTCACAACGCAACTTTCCTGGAGCAAGACGCCCGCAATCCGTCGATGCTACGCCGAAAAAAGAAGTTCGCATATTGGACGAGGACACGCGCGCGCAATTGGCGAAGCTCGCGAACGTCACCGAAGTCTATCCCCAGGTTCGCTTTGTCACCGAAGTGCGCTTCGCCGGCAAAAATCCCACCACTTCCGTTCTAGGCCTGCCGGACTCTTCCAAATCCAGCGGAGCCTTTGAAGGCATCACCGGCGCGTATTTTTCTTCTCCCACTGCCGATGAAGCGATTTTGCAGATTGAGTTTGCCAAGGAACTGGCGGACCAGCCCGCCACCCTCATTGGAAAAGACCTGGTCTTGCGCTACGCGGAGCGCGCCGCTCTTTCGAAAAACGCAGCCGGAGACTCTTCTCTGCTTGATGGCTTGATGGGTGGGGCTAGCCCTGGCATTTCCATCGTCCCCCGCGAAAAAACTCTGCGCATCGTGGGCATCATTGAATCCGACCCCTCGGCCGGGATCGGTGGCTTTGGAGGCGGTCGCGTCTTTCTTCCCTTCGAAACCGCCGAGCGTCTGCATGTCGCACAGCCCGGAGATTTGCAAACTTTCCTGAACGGCGACGCCACAAAACCGTCCTATACGGCGCTGACCGTCCGCGTGCGCTCGCCGAAAGATGTGCCGCAAGTGGAAGCGGCTATCAAACAGTTGGGCTTCTCAACTTTTTCGCTTCTTGACGCCACCAAGGGCCTTCAGGTCGTGTTTCGTGTGTTCGATCTGTTTCTCGGACTCTTTGGCAGCCTGGCTCTCACTGTGGCTTCTCTCGGCATCATCAACACGCTGGTCATGGCCATTCTCGAACGCCGCCGCGAAATTGGTATCTTGAAAGCGCTTGGCGCCACCGACCGCGACGTCCGTAGCCTTTTCTTCGCCGAGGCCGGCGCAATGGGGCTCTTCGGCGGATTTTTCGGTGTCGCTCTGGGCTGGTTGATCGGCCAGGCTTTGAATTGGGGCACGGCCATCTATCTTCATCGCCAGGATTTGCCCGGCGTGAAAATTTCGTATGTTCCCTGGTGGCTGGCGCTGTTCGCGATTGGCGTTGCGATTGTAGTGAGTCTTGTCGCAGGTCTCTACCCCGCCGCACGCGCCGCGCGCCTCAATCCCGTCGAAGCCCTGCGCTACGAGTGATCTCCGAAAAGTGGGATGTTCTTTCGGATAAGATAAGATAGGGAGAAGAAACCCGAAGGACACCTATGGAGAATGCGTACATCTGCGATGCGATTCGAACGCCTATCGGCCGCTATGGCGGAACCCTCGCGGGGATTCGTACCGATGATCTAGCCGCGATTCCCATCCGCGCTCTGATGGAGCGCAACGGGGCGGTCGATTGGGGCGCGGTCGACGACGTCGTCTACGGCTGCGCCAACCAGGCCGGCGAAGACAATCGCAATGTTGCACGAATGGCTCTCCTGCTGGCTGGTTTGCCGAAAGAAGTGCCCGGCTCAACCGTGAACAGGCTCTGCGGCTCAAGTATGGACGCGGTGGCCACGGCAGCCCGCGCGATCAAGTGCGGTGAAGCAGATCTGATCATCGCCGGCGGCGTCGAAAGTATGTCCCGCGCGCCTTTTGTCATGGGCAAGGCGGACAGCGCCTTTTCGCGTTCCATGAAATTGGAAGACACCACCATGGGCTGGCGATTTATCAATCCCCTTCTGAAGGCAAAATACGGCGTTGATACCATGCCGGAGACCGGTGAGACCGTCGCTGAAGAATTTCGCATCTCGCGCAAAGATCAAGACGCGTTTGCCCTGAGAAGCCAGCTGCGCGCGGCGGACGCCATGCGGGCCGGACGCTTGAAGCAGGAAATCGTCCCGGTGCCCATTCCGCAAAAAAAAGGGGACGCCCTTCTCTTCTCCGAAGACGAGCATCCGCGCCCGGATACAACCCTGGAGGCACTTGCAAAACTGAAGCCCGTCGTCAAGCCCGAAGGGACCATCACCGCCGGAAACGCCTCGGGTATCAATGACGGCGCCTGCGCTTTGTTGCTGGCCTCGGAGAGTGCCGCAAAACGCCACGGCCTGACACCCAAAGCGCGCGTTGTCGCCGCCGCAGCCGCTGGCGTTGCTCCGCGCGTCATGGGTATCGGGCCCGTTCCAGCAACACGCAAGGTCATGACCAGGAGCGGCTTAACGATTGCCCAAATGGACGTAATCGAGCTCAACGAAGCTTTCGCGTCTCAGGCCGTCGCGGTCCTCCGCGATCTGTCCATTCCCGAGGATGCACCGCACGTAAATCCCAACGGCGGCGCAATCGCTCTCGGCCATCCGCTCGGCGCAAGCGGCGCCCGCCTGGTCACTACTACGATGTATCAACTGCTGCGTACCAACAGCAGATACGCGCTGTGCACCATGTGCATCGGCGTCGGCCAAGGCATTGCCTTGATTCTCGAACGCGTCTAAGCTGCCCCCCTATCCGCCATGCCGTATGCAGACTTGCAGGATGCGCGCATCCACTACGCACTCGATGGGCCCGCCGGTGGCCCCGTGCTGATGTTTCGAATTCGCTCGGCACAGACTTCTCCATGTGGGATTTCCAAGCGGCGGAGTTCCAGAAGTCATTCAGGATTCTGCGCTACGACACCCGTGGTCACGGAAAATCATCCGTCACGCCCGGACCTTATTCGATCGCACAGCTGGGCCAAGATGTTCTCGGCTTGCTCGACGCCTTGCATCTGGAACAAATCCATTTTTGCGGCTTGTCCATGGGCGGAATGATTGGAATGTGGCTGGCCGCCAACGCGCCGGAGCGGCTCACCAAATTAATTCTCTGCAACACTGGCGCGAAAATTGGAACTGCCGAGGTATGGCGCGCCCGCATCGAAGCCGTTCGAACGGGCGGCATGAAAGCCATTGCGCCCGCCGTCATTGAACGCTGGTTTACGCCTGCGTTCCGTTCGAAAGATCCGGCCACGCCGGCTCGTGTTCAAAAGCTCGTCGAGGAAACCAATCCCGATGGCTACATCGCCTGTTGCGCCGCCGTCCGCGACTTCGATTTTCGCGAGCAACTAGGCGCTATCGCCGTTCGAACGTTGGTAATCTCCGGCGCTCACGATCCCGCCACACCGCCCGCAGACGGCCAATTCCTCGCGCAGCACATCCCGGCCTCAACATACGCCGAGCTGAACTCCGCGCATCTTTCGAATATGGAAGATGGAGATCGATTCAACAGTGAGGTCGGCGCATTTCTCAACGCCTGACCTGGGTTGGACAATTCGCGCGCTACGGCACCAGCATTATGCTGCGGACGCGCGGTGTGGCTCGTGCTCGATTAGAAAAGTCCGCGTTATCAACGCGCCGTCCGTCAGCAATGCCGTCGCCGGAAAATGCGAGCGCCGTACCTGGTGCGCCATTCCCCACCGCCGCACCTTCCAGTCCGCGTCCACTTCGCATTCAAATACCACGTCCCCGGCATTCCCGATGATCACCATCTTAAACGGGGGTTGCGATGCGCGTGGCCCTGCAGTGCGCAGCACGCCTTCCATTTCAGAGGCCAACCCTCCCGCGAGGGTCAAATAGCTCATCGTATGTATTGCCCTGGGCCACTTGTCCTTGTTGGTTTTGTTTCCAGCGCCAAGCGGCGCTTTCCTGGGATTTCTCATCCACCTCACTCCTTCAAGTCTCAAGTTCGACTCGGAAGAAGCTCGATCTTGCTTCCAAGCACTCCGCCCCGGGAAGACGCGCGACGCGCCTCACACCTTGTACTTGCACCATGCCAGCTATATGGCCCGAATATCCATAGCTATATAGCACCATTTTTGCCTTGTCAAGCGTAAATTGCTGGTATACTACGCGAAATCCACAGGCACCCTATAGCACCGTCCTGGCGGCGCTCTATAACACTTCGGGTAGCTTGCGGGGCACGGCTCAAACTCCGGCCTTGACGAAAAGGTAGAATAGAATATCGTTCTTGCCATGCATGCCCCTTCCACTAAAATCTCCGCCAAGCGCCCCCGCGCGATTTCGGGCGGGCACGATCCCGCCTCCGCAAAACATTCCAATGGAATCCCCGCCTACCAGCGCATCCAGAACGCCATCCGCAAACGCATCGACTCCGGCCACCTCCAGCCCGGGGACGCGGTCGCCTCCGAGCGCGACCTCGCCAAGCTCCATCAAGTCAGCTTGATGACCGCCCGCCACGCCCTCGCCTCCCTCGAACGCGAAGGCCTCGTCGAGCGCCGCCGCGGTATCGGCACTTTCGTCGCCGCGCCCAAAATTCATTTCAATAAATTGATGAGCTACACCGAGCAAATGGCCGGCCGCAGCCTCACCGCCAGCTCCAAAGTTCTTTTCGCCAAGCTCATCGACACCGAGCCCGAAGCCGCCGCGCGTCTTTCCCTTCCTCCCACCAGCAGCGTCATCAAGCTCGAGCGTCTCCGCCACGCCGCCGGCGAGCCCTTCGCTCTCGAAACCTGCTACCTCAGTGCCGCCGAATTTCCCGGCCTCCTCGATGCCCCCATCGGCCGCGATTCGCTCTTCGGCATTCTCGAGCGCAATTACAAAGTCGAACTTGGCTACGCCGACGAAGAAGTCGACGCCACCGCCGCGGATCCGCGCATCGCCGAACTCCTCAGCGTCCCGCGCCGCGATCCCCTTCTCCGCATTCGCCAGCTCATCTTTTCCACCAAAGGCAAAGCCATCATGTACGTTCTCGGCTTTTACCGTTCCGACCGCCACAATCTCGTCATTCGCCGGTTCCGGTAACCCGCATGATTTTCTTTTCCCGCGCCATTCTTTTTCTCACGTAATCTGAAGGAACTTCTGGAGAGCGCCCCGCATGCTGGTCATCCTCAAACGTGACGCCGCTGAAATCAGCCGCCAGGCCGCGCAACTAGTCGCAAGCGCCGTCCGCAGCAAGCCTGCGCTCACTCTCGGCCTCGCGACCGGCGGCACCATGGTCGCCGTCTATCAGGAACTCGTCCGCCTCCACAAAGCCGGCTCGCTCGATTTCTCCCGCGTCGTCACCTTTAATCTCGATGAATACCTCGGCCTCCCCGCTGCGCATCCCCAAAGCTTTCATCATTTCATGCACGAGAATCTCTTCGCCCACGTCAACATCAACCCCCACAACGTCCACATTCCCGATGGCACTATCCGCGGCGACTACGACCATTACTGCAAATCCTACGAAGACGCCATCCGCCAAGCCGACGGCATCGACCTGCAACTTCTTGGCATTGGCCGCAACGGTCACATCGGCTTCAACGAACCCACTTCCAGCCTCGGCTCGCGCACGCGCCTGAAAGTCCTCAACCAGGAAACTATCGACGACAACGCCAAATTTTTCGCTCGGGGCGAAGAAAGCCCCCGCTGCGCCATCACCATGGGCATCGGCTCCATCCTCGAAGCCCGCAAAATCCTTCTTCTCGCCACCGGTGCCTCCAAAGCCGCCGCCGTCGCCAAATCCATCGAAGGCCCCGTCACTTCCGCCGTCCCCGCCTCCGCCCTCCAGCTCCATCCCGAAGTCACCTTCGTCATTGACGATCCCGCCGCCGCCCAGCTCACCCAGCGCGATTACTACCTCCGCGTCCTCCAAATGACCGCCCTCCTCACCCCCGACCGCCTCTCCTGACTTCTTCCTTTCCCCAACCGCACACTCACCTCCTGTCATCCCGAGCCCAGCGAGGGATCTGCTTCGTCTTCGCATTTGTAGTGGCGGGTCTTCAGACCCTTGCGGTTCCGAGGAGCTGCGTTCAACAAAAACGGTCTGCCTGATCTCCGCAAATCTCCTTGTACGGGTATGCGACTTACCAGGAGCCATTGAATCATTCTCAACAAATCGTTACTGTTGAACTCATAAGCCGGGGAAATCTTCGATGGATCTCGTACCGCTCGATAAGCAATGTCAGCTGTTCATTTCTCCGTCGATCGACGACTGGAAGCTGATTGAAGACCATGGCATTACTGCGGTGATAGACCTGGACGGTGATCTCGACTTGGGCATTCCAAACATTCCCAATCACATGCTCTATGTCTACTTTCCCATCTTTGATCAAGACCTGCCGGATTTGAACAAGCTGCACGCGCTGGCGACGCTCGCGGCTCGATTGGTGGGCAACGGCCAGAAAGTTCTGGCGCACTGTGGCATGGGTCTCAACCGCTCGGCGCTGGTCGCGGGATTGGTGCTGACCTATCTCGGGATGAAAGGTGAAGATGCCGTCGCGCTTCTGAGGGAGAAACGGCCCGGCGCGTTGTTCAACGAAAACTTCGCCGCTTATCTCACGGCGCTGCCGCCCAACACCACGCCACCGGATCCGTCCTAAAACTTGACCTCTCCGGGAAAAACCACACATTGGACTAGTGAAACTACTTGCCAGACTATGCGACTTATCAGGAGTTGACTCTCTCGCGGACCCCAACTGTCGAATCCCCCTGCCCAATGCTCATGTCGCTCTAAACTGAAAGTGAACCAAAGGGGAAGTAAATCCCTCCGCTGACCAAGCAAATGAAAAACATTTGGTACGTTATAAACATCGCGCTGGTCACACTTGCTTTGTGGTTCGGCTATAGTTCCCTATCGCCTGAAAAACTGCGACATACGAATCCAGACGCGATTTCTTGTGGCGCCATTCTTTTGGTCATGCCGTTGTTCGCCATCGGAAGCGTTGACTACTCGATTCGGCGCTGGAATCACTACAGGCTTGCTCGCCCCTCATTGGGCAGATACCCTGGGAATTGGTGGCACGACCCCTTACAGTGTTTGTTTATTTCTACGTGCGGAATGGCGTCTATGGCGATTGGTAGTGCGCTTCGACGCCCCACAATTGGTTCGGTTGGGTTCTGGACGTTTGCAGTCTACGCTTGCATCGCCCTCGGACTCTTGGTTGGTCAGGTTCTGGTTTACCGGATATATCGTGAAAACATCATCGCGGCCTAATGCTGGACACACTGACAACTACCTCAACTCCCGGTTAACTCGGTGGTCTCAATGGGTCGACGCAACACTTGCTCGGAGTCTAGTCGCAGGAATCTGAAAACCTAAGGTCTTTCGCGGGTACTTAAGTGTGCACTTATACGATTGTGCTATTATCCAGATTTGACAAGGTTGAGTTCGTGACAAATTAGCACGCCGGGGGGAACAGTGAGAGGGTTAGTGTTACTCACTCTATTGGCAGCTCTATTCGCATACCCCGGGCCTGCGACAGACCTTCCAGCTCCTCCGGCAGGTTTCGCTTGGCAAGAAATTCCAGAACTGAAAGCCGCCTTTTTACGGCCGAATGGTTGGTTTTTTAAGCGCGAAGAAGGCAAAGGTACACTGGCATATTTCATCACAAGGGAAAGCATCGAGAACGGCGGTGAATTTCAGACTGGCCTCACAGTGAATGTATTTCTACACAAGAAGGACAGTGCAGTCGAATCGGCTAGATACTATGTCGACCAACTGACGGCCAAGAAGCACGGAGAAAAGTGGGCCAGAGATGTCGGGCCATTCAAAGAATTTGGATGCTTGACGAAAGATACGGACGCCAGCGGCACCACCGTCGTCCAGACCCTTATGGTCGCCAACCCGAAAACAAATACACTATATCTATTCCTTTTCGAGAGTCCTCAGGCAAACTGGGATTCCGCGTGGAAGATCGGTAAACCTATTATCGATTCACTCGTAATCGACGATAAAATCTAAGTGACATTGGTTGCTCCGTGAACGTCTGGTGTTTGGCGATGTGATCGTGGCTGAAAATGTCGTTCGCAATCCCTTCCCTCACCCGTCCTCCTGTTATCATTGCTTGGAGCAGGCTGGCTGTACCTTGAACGGCAGCACTTTCCGTCATAACCTACGAAAGTTTCGCGATTCGTTAGCATCCAGGAGCAAACGTTTGCGCGCCCTTTTTCGATTGCCTTCGGCCTGCCGTATCCCTCTTGCCTTGCTTGTTCTACTTTCGTATCTCCACTTCGCAGACCCCGTTTACGCAGGGCAGGGTTCCGCGCAGCAGTGGCTGGAAGTGGTAGTGGAGAGCAAGGACCTGGATGCGCAGAAAAATCTCTCACAAGCAGATTTTCAAATCATCGAGGGACGCAACACAATTCCCATTTCCTCTTTCGCCGGGGGATCTGCAGGAGCTGTCCGGCCGCTTCTGATCTGGTTCGTCGTGCAGTGCGCGGAAAACCGTTCCGTATCCACCGGCTCGGGATTTATGCTGGACAAAACGGATCTCTTTACTCCAATTTTACAGAAGTTGCCAGGCGCAGACAGCGCGGCGGTTGCCCATTGGTGCGATGACGGAACATTCGCGGTTGATCTTGCTCCAACCATCGATCGAGCAGCGCCCGCGAAAGCTCTTCACGCAGTTTTGAGCGCACCTCCTGCCAGAACTTCAGACACTCCCGGTGAAAATGCGCTGCATGATGTCGTAGAACTCATCCCCAATGTTTCTTTTTCGTTCCAACCCCAAGCCATGCCCGTGCTGGTTTTTCTCTACGGCGATCAAAGTGGGATGTACCAACACAAGCTTGAGGACACCCTCGAGCAGGTGTTGCGCTGCTCCGGAAGCGTTTACGAGCTCGATAACGGCGCAATCAAAAAACCCCTTAGACTCACCACGGACCCGAGTCCATTTCCCAATTCCAAATCGCAGGTCGTTCACTACCTGGCGGAACAAACTGGCGGCCAGGTCTATTCCACCTGGACCAACAAATACGGCGAGAACCTGGACCGTTTGATCGGGGACCTGCATCGCCGGTACGAAATCGGCTTCGTTCCGCCAGCCCTTGACGGTCGTCGCCACGAAATCAAGATCAAACTTACGGACGAAGCTCGCCACAAACTGAAATCCAGCGAGCTTCGTTACCCCCCGGCGTATCTTGCCGCTCCGGCTCTTCCGCAGCCGGAAACGGCGGCGACTGCTTCGCCGGATGCGGCACTCGCGCAAGCGCTAAGCTCATCCGCCCGGTTCACGGACATTCGCTTTGACGCGTCAGGGAAGGTTGCTTTTGGTGAGCAATCAGCGCAGTTTCGTCTGTATATCGACCCGCGTTCTCTCGCCTGGCAGCCTGCGGAAAACGGCGGCAGCGACGTTCAAACGAAGTTCACTCTCGCCGCTGCATGCCTTTCCGCGGACCCCGCGGTCACCTCAAGTCAGGTCAAGGATTTTATGGTCACTCGCACGCAGGCGGAGCAATCTGGAGATTCGCCCAAGGCCGTAATCGTGAACTTTTCATCTCCACTGCCACCCGGGACTGTGCGCGTTCGGTTTATTCTGCGGGACTCTGCCGCTCATTGGGGGTCGTTCGAGTTGGCATCCGCGCAAATCAAGCGCGAGGCTTCGCCGCAAGTGGGTCCGGGGAGCCGTTTTTGATGTCGTGGTTGACGCTGCCGCCAGTTCGGGCGCCGCTTACAACGCCACCGTCGTGGTCAATGTACGCGAAGGAACCGACGTCGGCGCCCTGCCTCTTGTGGCAGAGACAGGAACGCCGAACGGGCCTGCGACCATCCAAGGCATCGTTACGGCGCTGAACGGAACCGTGGGAGCGAACATTGACGTGACCTAATCAAGGCGATTCAAGCTGAACGCCAGTTTCCACGAGTCGCCATCTTTTACATACACGGACGTGCCGTAGATCGGCACCGGCGGGAGGCTCTGACCGTTGCATGTTCCCTCGGCGGTTCCCGTACGGCTGAGTATGCCAACATTCGGCGACAGCAATGTGCCAGCGCCGTCGGCTACGCTGACGCTCCTTATGTCGCAATATGCCGAGGTCCAGTTTTTCAGCGTGTCCGCCTTGTTGGCAAAATAGGTGCCATATATGTTTTGGAACGAAAGGTCTGCTGTCGTCAGTTCTTCGAGCCTCTTGGCGTCCTTTGCTTTCCAGGCTTCCCAGACGCTCTTTTCGACCGCCATCATGGCTGCGGTGCTCAGGTCGGCGGCGATATTCGCGCTTGGCACACCCTTTTTGTCCTTCTTCGTTTCTTTCTTGCCCTCGGCCGTTGCGGGCTGAGGGGGATTCTTGGCGTCGAAAATCGGATCTTGGCCGTGGAACGCGGCTTGCCACGTGTGATCGGCTCGAATCCAAACAGTCGCAGCGCGGATCGGGCTTGGGATCTTCATCGGCTTGCCGTCCGGGCCAGCACAGCTTCCGTCAAAAGTTCCCCGGTCACTAAGCACGTAGGTGTCCGCATCGATTCTGGCCATCTGCGGGTCTTCGAGCCTCCAGCCTTTGACGTTGCACTTGTTGTCGACAATCAATTTCACAACCGCCGCCTTGTCCATCTGCCGGCCGCCTTCGCGCATGACGAACTTGTCGTTTAGGATTCCCTCGAAGAACTTCGAATCACTCATCAGATAGGCCGCGTTGGCCTGCTTATCGAGCGCGAGCAGGGCGTCAGGGGTCGGGGCTGCGGCGGCTGGCTTGGTAACGCCAGCGCCCGTGCTAGGATCTGTTGTCTTTTCCGGGGTCCCGCATGCCGCGAGCATCAGAGCTGCCAGGCCGAGAAATGCGTTAATGACCGCCGTTTTCATGTCCAGTCTCCGCAATCCCTTGTGTAAGGCACGAGAGAGTCTAATACATTAATCCTCTAGATCGGTGTTGCGCGGATTGTGACCGGAAAAAGGACGCTTAAAGAAAAGGACGATTTCGATTCTTGCGAGTGATCAAGTTTGTAGCCGCCGTGAGTTGTGCCTGATAAACGCGCAAACCGTACAAGTGAAGTTTTACTTCACATCTCCGGTAATGCGACTTACCAGGATTTGAGAGTTTTTGCTATAACATCAGTCGCCCCGCGATATGAGCCAGCCGTGTTATCTTGAACTCGCTTATGTCACGCATTCTGCCATACGTTCAATTGACCTTGATTTGGATAGGCGCTGTCTGCGTGATAGCGGGCTGTGCTCGACCAACGGCTCCTGTTCCAGTCGTTGTGCTTGAAGCAACTTGGATACACCATGGCATGGGTCAAGATGCGGAGCGCCTGCTTGTGCGCCTCACAGAGGACGGCAAAGTTGAATGGGACGAGTGGAAAGTATTCCCCGCTTCGGAGCGCCACACCGGATCGGTGAGTGCCAACGTGGTCTCTGACGTTCAGCACGCCTTGAATGCGGTCGATCAAAGCCTTTTTCGATCGCAGCTGGGGCCGTATTACTTTTACGTTGATACGTCCGACGAACTTCAGGTTCGTATGAAAACAAAAACAGGCCCAGTCGAATTTCGGTTGATAAACCCTTGGTCGAAAGAGGGGATGCCGCAGAAGCCGATGCCGACGGATGTGAGGATCGTGTTCTGTGAGATCGACGCTCTCTATGCCAAGAATGCTTACCATCCAGTCGATCTAGCGTGCAAGACTAACGATTCCCCGCGTTAACAAGCTGAGCGTCTTATCGCTTTGCGGCGCTCTGGCTTCCGTACCTCCTGATAAACGCGGTAACCGGACAAGTGCTTTCGGGCCGACCCACATGTCCGGTAATGCGACTAACCAGGAGTTGAGAATCCTTTCACTCTAATTCTCCTATAAGATAGCAGCTATGTGAGTTTGGAGGAGACGCTTCAATGGCGAACTGGATGACCGCAGGTAGAAAAACTTACGACAATCTTGCGATCCTGCTGCATCGTCTCGCAGGTTTTTTTATCGGGATAGGACTTGCAGCAGCAGTATGCCGTGAATTTCCAAATGCAGCAGGATGGCTAAGCATATTTGGGATGTTTCTTGCGGTAATATTCCTCGGGCTCGCACAATCCCACTCTAAGACGGCTGTACAAAACTAGTTTCAATCGTTCGTCAAGGCCGAGTACTGGCAGCCACATGTCCGGTAATGCGACTTACCAGGACCTAGGCACGCGGTCAAACGATGTCGAGGACAGGCGAGAAGAGTCTAAAATCGGCACCGTCCTTGAAGTGAAGTCGAAAAGGAGATTCCGGCTTATGGTTATTTCAGGGCTGTTAAACATTCTTATTTTTTTGTTCAGTGGCACTCAGGTTTTAGGGAACGAGAAGCTTCCTGAAGAATTTCCTGCCATGGGATCGGCTCTTTGCGACAAACCAGCCGATTTCATTGAAACGGGTTGCAGAGTTTGCCCCAAATTTATGGCAGAGAGCTCTAACTTAGGGTTACACGGCAGTTTAGGAATTAACAGCGTCTTGTTTGGGAGTTTTACGTCCGTCGGCAAAACCGAGGCTCTCTTATTAGGTTTTGGTTGCTTTGCCCATGCGGATGGCTTTGCTAGCGCCTTTCTTCTCCGCAAGGAGCAAGGCTCGTGGCAGAGGCTGTCCTTTTTCCATAATGACGGCCCGGCTGGGATCTGCTCGAAGATACCTAGTCAGAGCGGTGCGCGAGATTTGGTCATTTGCACCCAAGAGGATTACGGGGCGGGCGCTATCAGCGTGATAGGTTTTGACGTCAATGGAAAAGTGAAAAAAGAAACAGTGCTCGTTCAGACTTGGCAATTCCCCTTCAGGTCTGTCGAAAGACAAAAACATTGTTCATCTCTGCAAGCAGACGTGAAAAAGGTTTCTTTCAATTCCATTGAAATTTCGATTTTTCCGAATTCCTTTGATGTAGAACCTCCGATCATCTGCTCTACCGAGAGTGATACCACCACTTCCAAAATTTCCAACTCGAAAAAAGTCGAAGCGATTGCGATATTTATCCGTAATGGCGATGATTTCGCCCCGGATGAAAAAACCAAGAAGCTCCTTTCGGAAGTTGCAAAGAGCCGCTAAGGTGCATGGAATTTACGGAAGTTTCTTTGATTTGAAAGTATCTTTCCAAAGAAGATCGCAGGTTCCAACGACTAACTCCTGGTAAACGCGGTATCAATCGGACAGGTGCGTTATCACTTAAACGCTTACCTGTGCAACCGCCACGCGGGAATCAACGAGTCGTAGCGTAGCACCGCACTCAACAAGATGTGGAGCACGATGTAAAGCGCCCAAGTCGAGACATACGCGACCGCCATTTTTCGCGGTTTCCTAAGGACGTACCAAAGAAGCAAAATATCCAACGGCACCGGCGCTGCGACCACGGCCCAGGCGGGCGCGCCCAGGCTTTCTACGCTGTATCCAAACAGGCAGACAAAACACCCGATAGCCAATGACGCGAACAGGTAGACCTTCCGTTCGGCAACAAAGAACCCCATCCCCAGCTCAATGCGGTAAACAAGATTGCAATATCAAGTAGTATCGGAGTAGGAAGCGTGCCCAACACGCAGAGCCCCCCAGAAAACAGGATTGAGATGCTGACATTCTACTGTGGTTCCCTGCAGCCAGTCAGTGTCCGGTTAAGCATTAACGTGACTAGCCGGACCACAAATGCAGTTACTTGACTGCATGTCTGTCTCTGGTGGTTCGATCAGGTCTTCGGCGCAGTCTTTGCAGTTGCTCGGTTGTCGCCAGGGGCATGTCGTGGCCGCGATCCGCCTGCGAAACCAATAACAACTTCTTGTAAGGATATTCCAGCTTGGAAACCGGCCCACGTCGCTTCAGAGCAATAACGTTGAAACCCTTGGCGCTCAGAATTTCCGTCAATTCCTTTATCGAATAGAGGCAAACAAGCAAGCTCTTGCCGGGACAAAGTGGCTCAGGGAATTGGACGTCACCTTTTCCTTCTTGCATGATTAGGCCAAAAATCCCATCGGGCACCAAGGTCTTCTGAATTTTCGTGAGGACGGTTTGGAAGTCCTCCCGACCCATATGAAAAAGTGAGTATCCAGCCCAGATGGCGTCCAGTTCACCAGCCGGGTAGTTACAATCCCGAATGTCCTTCCGGGTGAAACGTATGTACGGATAGCTTCGCCTTGCCACCTCAATCATGCTGCCGGACAGATCTAGGCCTTTTACACGCATGCCGTGGTCGAAGAAATACTTTGTGCCACTACCTGTTCCGCAGCCCACATCTAGGAGGCTCGCACCCCTTGTCAGATGGGAGAGAAACTCATTCAAAAATGGGCGGTCCGGATTTCCGCACTCGTAATGATCCGCGTAAACTTCTGCCAGAGCGTCATAAACCTCGATCACCTGCTCGGAAACCGATCCACCAGCAGCAGACCTAGTGATGCGGCTCCCAGACTGAGGTCCTTCGATTTTCATATCAGCCGATCTCATGATTAGTGAGCGATGGCTCCAGCGTTGGTGGCCGCGGTGAATCAGTAGTGCGCCAATCTGACGGGCGCTTCATTTCAAGCCTAAGCCTAAAGCGGTCGGATGCTTCGGTTTATACAGGCCTACCTCTCCTCCGCCGGGAAGTCGCATTTTCGTAATTGAACCCCATCGTGCATCCTGAACCTCAGAGCACTTAACGCCCTTCTTCGCGAGTGAAGCCATTTCGGCTTTCAGATCGTCGCACATAAAATAGAGTTCCTGTAGACCATTCTCATCGGACGGGTGGAATGCCGCTTCTCCCGGCGGCAGGGCGAAGATCAGCCAGCCATGGCCCCCATCCACAGACTTGAAACCGAGAACGTCGCGGAAAAATGCGCGGTCCGCTTCGGCGTTTTTACTATAGACAATTACGTGAGCGCCAGAAATCATTTGCCCCTCCAAAGAAAGACCCAGAACTCATAGCGGTTTGCGTGTTCCGTGGAACCTCGAAAGATCAAATTAGGACCCTACCCGACCTTTAGCCCGGCCTCTCGAAAGGAAATGTCACTGCAGAACCGCGTGACTAGGCGTTGAACGCTCAGGCTTTCGCAGGCTGATACTGGCCCTCGCCCTTCTCGACGTGGCTCCAGTTGAGCTCTGCGAGATAAAGCTGATTGCCATCCGGGTCTTCGAATCCGATGAAAGAACCTGCCTTGCCTTCGTTGAGGACGTCACCCTGGAAATGAACACCCTTGGTTTTCAGCGCGCTGACGGCGTCGCGGATCGAACCTTTTAGTTGTAGCCCGATCGCCATGGACCCTTTTCGACCGGCCGGACATACTGAAGAGGCCGGGTGAAGCCCGATCGTGAGTCCCGTTCCCGCCTCGATCGAAGCCCAGTGGTCGCCGAAGCGATAGGCGAGTTTCAGCCCGAGCGTCTCGGAATAGAAGCGGACGGCTCTGTCCATGTTCGAAACGTAAACGGTTACATTTCCGCCTGAGAACATCTTTCCCTCCTTTTGTTTTGTTGCCCGCGAGGCTTACCGATGTCTTGCAATTGTTCGTCCAAGAATGGTAGTAGGTAAAGAGCCACTTTCGCCAGAAAGGGTACCACTTTGAAGCGCCCTGCGAACCCGCCCATGCCAGCCCTGTCGATCAAGCCGCAGTCTGCGTGCCCGTTGTACCGCCAGGTCTACAATCAACTGCGGCAGGCAATTCTCAAACAAAAGCTGCCCGCGGGAGCGCGCCTTCCCTCCTCCCGCACTCTGGCGCGTACGCTCGGAGTCTCGCGGAACACGGTCCTCAACGCATATGAAGCGCTTGTTGCGGATGCGTTCCTGACGGCGCGTAAGGGCTCGGGCACGCGCGTGAACACGCCCTCGAATAAGATCCGGCCGCTCGCACCGCCGATGCGGAGGCCTTTCGATTTGTGGGCCGCTCTTCGCGAAGCCCGCTTTCCTGCAATCTCGGCCTGCCTGCACGACCCCGACGGAAATCCTCTGTACCTTCATCGCTGAGCTGCGGTTTCAGG